>JGI2924J29684_1077659_pt1 | contig 20395 bp, 19 predicted proteins | sample BenlonsequencITS_FD_29684 | JGI IMG/M metagenome (IMG submission 29684)
CCTTTCCGGCCCCTCTCGCTTCAACACCCGCAAAAATGGCCCCGCCATTGCCACCAATGAGGCTCCGGCAGCCAGTGCCTTGGCCATGTCCTCAGCGGTACGCACACCCCCCGAAGCCACCACAGATATGCCCTTACCTACACTTAGCGCCTCCAGCAGGCTAACGGCCGTTGGTATCCCCCAATGCTCCAATGAAGCGCAGTTTTTACCACCGCGCATCCCTTCAATGGCTGCAAAGTTGGTGCCGCCAAAACCACTGACATCTATATAATGCACCCCGGCATTAGCCAGAGCCAGCACTGTCTTCCTCGCCATTCCACAGCCTACTTCTTTGACCAGCACTGGTACCGGCAAATTCAGAACAAGGTTTCTGATATTTTCCAGGGCACCACTGAAATTAACTTCTCCCTCACGCATCACCAGTTCTTGGTTTACATTGAGATACAGCTGAATACCGTCAGCTTCAATCATGTTTACGGCTTCCAGCGCCTCTTCCAGGGTACAAAAAGCACTCAAGTTAGCAAGCAACAACCCCCGGGGATTTTCCTCCCTGGCCACGCAAAAAGTATTGCGCACCGCCGGGTCATCCAGCGCCGCCCTCTGCGACCCCACAGCCATGGCAATTCCCGTAGCGGCGGCCGCTTTGGCCAGCCCCCGATTGATTTCCAGCACACCGGCATGCCCGCCGGTAATGGCATTAATCATCAACGGAGCACTTAATTGTTTGCCCATGAAGCTACAGGAAGTGTTAGTCTTGTCCCAATCAAGTTCAGGCAGCGCATTATGCACCAGCAAAAGATCTGCAAACCCGGATTGGTCCAATACCTCCGGCAATTCCATCGCATATTTAATATGTTCGAGTTTCCTCATCTGTCTGGTAATAACCAGCGCCCCCCAACAGCTATTTTACCGGCCTGTCAAAATAAATATTTTTACTAGTGGCGGATATGGGAATGGCACAGACAATGGCACCCTTGACCAGCCCCATTTTTTTAGCCACCGCCGCCGGCCGGTACATGACCCGGTTATCAACATTTAATATGCCCGCCGTTTTCGCCGCCGATCCAATGGCAATACCCAGATCCATCACCCTCCAGGCACAAAGCGGCCCCTCAAAATCCGGCCCCTGCCGGCTTTCCAATTGGGCGCATTTATCCTGTCCGCAGGCACCGCAATCAAGACCCAATGGCTGATTTTCTCTCAAAGACACAAACAATACTGCATCAGAATGCCGGATGTTCTCCGCATCCCGGTCAAAATTAATCTTTCCGGTTTCCCGTCCGAATTTATCCATCTCATCGGCCAGCCTGCGCAGATCATCACCAGCCAGTACCTGTATGTCCAAATAATCTTGTCCCAAACTTTTGGGCGCAGTCCTGGCGGCCACCGCCATAAGCCCGGCTACCGTTTGCATAATACCGGACAACTTAAAACGCCTCCCACTACCCTAACAGGGCATTTTTCTATATCATACCACATGCCAATATCGGGATTCAAAACAATCCACATTGCTGGCCAGCTCAATTATTTATTGAAAATATCACATCCGTGTGCCATGGTTTGCGCTATAATACGTATAATACTTTGCACAGGGAGATAAAAGCATGCAATTTCCAACAATGCAAGATATCAAATTGACTTTTCCCCATCACGCCCTGCCCGATGTGGCTAGAGCGGTAAGAGAGCAGCTGATGCATAGCAACTTAAAAGATTGTCTAGTCCCCGGACAGCGCGTTGGTATAACAGCAGGCAGCAGAGGCATCAATAACATTGTCACTATTTTAAAGGAAGTTATCACCTATATCAAAGAACTGTCCGCAGAACCGTTGATCATTGCTGCCATGGGCAGCCATGGCGGGGGTACGGCCGATGGTCAAAAAGCCATACTAAGCTCCCTGGGCATTACCCCGGCTGCTATTGGTGCGCCAGTATATACCGGATCTGCTTGCCGGCCTGTAGGCAGTTTAGAAGACAGCGTCCCATTGTATGCTACCGAAATCGCCTGTCAATGTGATGCCATTATTGTAATAAACCGTATAAAGCCTCACACCTCTTTTCACGGCCCGGCCGAAAGCGGTTTGCAGAAAATGCTAGCAATAGGTTTGGGCGGGCCTCGGGGTGCTAAAGCGATACATAGCTTTGGCGCACGTTTGCTGCCCCGGCTTATCCCCTCAGCAGCGCGGATAATCATGCAAAAATTGCCTGTGGTTATGGGCCTGGCCATCTTAGAAGACGCCCATGAGGATACCATGCAGATAGTTGCACTAAAGCCCGATCGGTTTGTTAGCGGAGAACAGCAGTTGCTCTCCAAAGCACGGTCAATTATGCCCTGCCTTACTATCGACCACCTGGATTTACTAATTGTAGAATATATAGGCAAAAACTTTAGCGGTACCGGTATGGATACCAACATTATTGGCAGGATGCGCATTCACGGAGTTCCAGAACCCACCAACCCGGATATTCAGCGTATCGTAGCCCTGGATATCTCAAAGGAATCCGGAGGTAATGCTACGGGTATCGGCCTAGCGGATTTTACCACCCAAAGACTGGTTGGTAAGATTAATATGGAGTCTACTATATTAAATGTGATGACCAGTACCTTCATCCAGAGAGCCATGCTTCCCATCACCCTGCCCGATGACCGTGCGGCTATAAGCATAGCTTTGAATAGTATCGGTAATATACCACCTGCCAGCGCGCGGGTGATGCAAATAAAAAACACCCTACACCTGAACATCATGCGCGTGTCAGAAAACCTGTTGCCCGAGTTGCGCGACAACCCGCTGGTGGAAACTACCGGTCCATCCATAACTATGCAATTTGATGGTTATAACAACCTATTGCGCCTGCCCTGATATTCACTTCCACCGGTTGCACATAATCGCAACGTAAAACTTAGATTAAAATTTAAAACGTTCAGCAAGCAAATGCTCTGCTGAACGTTCTTAATTGCACCATAATTCACACTCATTCATATAATATATTTCACAAGCCAGTATGCACTTACCCCCACATAGCTTATTGCACAGGCAAAAATATAATTAATAATACCCTCATTGACATGGCTAGGATGGTCCGCACGGCACATTTCCACTCTGGCTAATTCTGCCTGTAAAAAAGGATCTTCCAACCAGCGTACCGCCTTGTTTTCCTGTTTAATCGCCGGAGATTCCCTTAAATTACCCATACTAATAACCACAGCCACTACCCGCCCCCTCCCTTCGCACCATATACCATTTATACCATTATAATTTCCGGGCAACAAAAAATCAATTACTTTGTGAAATATTTTATTAATTATATGGCAGTTGTTGCTTAAAAAAAAAGCCCCCGACCGGGCTTTATCTGTCAACTTAATCATTTTGTTGCACAATATAGTTGTCATCCAATATGTGCACCTTCCATACCTTGTGCACCCACCACCAAATCGTGCACTTCAGAAAACAACTCATTGACCCTGATCATACCAACCAAACGGTTGTTTTTCTTTACCGGCAGGGTGCCTAGTTTGTGTTTAATCATGGCATGTACCGCCTTAATTAACGTGTCGTTGGCATCCAGGGCAATAACATTAATAGGGTGCATAATATCTTTAATACTTTTTCGAGCTTCGGAAACACATCTTTCGGTAAATAACCCCTCCCAAAAGGTAGGTACAGAAAGATGCTCCGCTTTAGCAAAAAATGGTTCAAGGGCCTGTAATACAGACCTGAAAGTAACCATACCCAGTGGGTTGCCGTAATCGTCGCTTACAATAACCGATCTATGTCCCTGCCCGCCAATATTGCGCTGGTAATAACCCCTGTGCAATACCTTAATAGCATCCGCAACTGTACAATTATGCGATACGACCCTATAATTACGCACCGGAATCATTATATCACTTACTTTTTTTTCTGATTGTTCAGACACTTGAATTACCTCCTGAACACGAGAAATCCTCATCCATGCAGCTTAAGACTGGCCGCAATAAACAAAATAAAACATTAGCTCAGTACTGCAATGGTCGCACAGGATATTCAACCGTTTAAATGGCACTGCCTACTTGCAAAAGCATTATTGAAAAAAAATGGAACCGTATCTAATCACGATTCCCTATACGGAGGTTTACCTTGGAACAGTTCCAAAGGGATATTTTATTTTTCCGGGTACGATAAGCCCCTGCTTGTTGAGCAACTGCTTATCACACCCGGAAATTTTTATTACCATTTTTCAAATTACACCCAGCTCATTAAGGTGGGGCTTGGTGGCTTCAACAAAATCCGCCAGTTTCTTCGCCGCCAGACGCTTGTTTCTTTCCTTTACCACATCATACGGCAGCATTAGCTTTAAGCGGTATTTACCGGTGGCTTCAACTTTAGGCAGCTCCCTTTCCAGAGGAACCCCCAACTGGTTTTCTATAGCGTCCTTTTTTTTCAAAAGCGGAACAAATACTTGTTTTTTATTACCATCCATAACCAGGTCAATCACTAAATACTCCTGTCCTTTATAAGGACCTTTGCGGGGACGGGTTTTACCGATCCTGTAATATATATTGTTGCTGCCGAACACTCTTATACACTTCCATGATTCGGCAATGCCAAATTTATTGCTCAACGAGGTATAAGCAATTTTAATACCTCGTTCATTCAATATCTTTTTAGCCCGGGATAACACATCATCCAAAAAATCATCAAATGATTGGGTATCATCCTGAACAGTTTGGATTGGCTGCAATTGCTCCAGGTCGGTTTTTTTCAGCAACCACTGTTCAAACAGTTCAAGAATCATTTTTTTACTATCCGCATTACTATCGGCTTTAAAGTTAATTTCTATGTTGCCTCTGGTAAGTTCCTTAAGAAAATCATTTTTATGCCTGCTAAACTGTTCCATAAATTTACTATCCATAAATAGATGCCCTCCATAAACTAACTGCATAGGACCGCAGTGCTCTACGACCATCTGGAGATAGCGCCGTACATATAAGATGGAACCTGTCGGTTGCGGGATCGAGCATATTTTGTATCACACCGAACCGCAACCAGCAGATTTTTATTCAAAAATTGCTCTACTATAATGATTTATTATCAGTGACCGCCAACTTTAAGAATACCGGAGGCAGCCAACGTAAGCACAGTAATCTCCAATACTGCAATGGTGGCATAGGGAATATCTTTCTTGCGCAGGTAAGCAGGTAATAGAAGTGTTAAATAACCCACTATAGTAAGCAAAGCCAGAAAAGCAATACCTATAAAGTTTAGATAATCACCGTTTCCCAACATGCCCAGCCATGCCCAACCATGCGGGGCCCCGGTGGCTGCCAGGTAATCATGAACACTCATTCCCCAATATTGAGATATTTCCGCGGGCGGAATATACGAGCTCATTATACCACTCATGTAAAGAAGGAAAGTGACTACCAGTATGCCAATTCCAGTCCAGGAGCAATACAGGAGCAAGTTAGCGTATTTAATTTGCTCAGCAGGTACTTCCACCTGGGGTGTCGCAGCCTTTTGCTTGGCCGGTGCAGTCTGCTGTTGCACTTTTTCTGCTCTCACTTGACTACTCATATATCTCTACCTCCATCTAGTATCCTAATCCTTTGAGAAAGGACCTGATTCCGGCAAATAACAGCATGATAATAACCATGTTGCGCACTATTTTGGGTTTAGCCCCGGCCAATAGCTTAACACCCACCAGTGAACCCAGCATAATACCCAGTACCGACGGTACAGCTATGATAGGCAATACCGCTCCCTGATTTAAATAAACCCATGCTGCCGACGTATCAGTAATGGATAATAGGAACTTACTTGACCCCACAGCGATTTTCAGCGGTGCACCCATAAGCAGGTTCAATACCGGTACATTGGCCCAGCCGGCGCCCAGACCAAACATTCCAGCAACCAAACCGATAGCCACGAAAAGCAAGAATCCCTGTGGAGTGCGCCAGACCATCCATTTAACCGGACGACCGGCCGAGGGCTCATAATAGGAACCACTGATATTAAGAGAACGAGATAATGCATCAGGCTGCCCTACATTGGGAAATTCACTGTTTTTCGAGAATATAAAAAGTACCGCAATCAAGCTGATGGTAATACCCAAACAAATTTGTAATAAGTCTGCCGGTAGCGCCAGGCCGATAAACGCTCCCACAATACTGAAGGTGGATGCAATAAGCGCCACCGGCAAGGCCAGTCGCAAATTAGCCAGATTGGCTTTCAGTAAACCAGGGCCTGCCGCCAGGGCACCTGCCAAGGCGACAATCAGTCCCGCGCCCCGTACAAAATCCAGGTGGAACGGAAAGAAACTACCTACGATGGGTACAAACAGCACTCCGCCACCCACACCCGCCATCACAGCCACTATGCCCATAACAAAGCATGTTACCAGCAATATAAGAGGCCACGCCCACCAGGGCATCCCCGGCGTTCCCGAGGCCTGGGTCACTGCCGAGGCCACCTGGGAGTTGTTAGCCAGCTCCATGATCATGCTTGCCTTGGCTAAAATTCCTTCCAGCATATTTTTCCCCCCGCTACTATAATCTTTTTTTTAAAAGTAATCACTTTACAATTAATAACCAAATAATATAGCATTATTAAATTTATAACGTCTGGCTCATTTAACCGCGAACCAGGTACTCTCCAGTTCATCCCCCCTTTGTTCCTTTTTTGCAATTTGAGAATGTGATATAATGAATTTGCGTTCTTTACATTCCCGACGGAGAATGTGAAAAAAATTATTTTTATTGATTGTTTATCGTTGCATATATCATGCCAGAATAAATATCGCATCATCTGTGGATTTTTAAACACTCAACAACATTACCATTGTTTGATAAGAGACAATTTTATTTATTAATTATTTATCCGAGTCAAATGTGAACCAAGACACAAGTAAAATAAAGGCTTGCACTATTGCATAATAACAGACAGTCATTTGTGCGTTATCAGACAATCTTTATAATAATGGCTTGCAATTATTTCGTTAAACAATTACAATTGTTAAAAAGAGCACAAAGCCTAATCAGCGCCTGGCTTCACCCAAATTATTACAGAAAGGTAATCCCATGAATAAGATAAATACCGGTTTTTTTGACGGGTTGATTGGTGGAAGCTTGCGTAATCAATTTTTGCTGATTATCACGCTGCTGCTAATAATTCCAATACTGGTAATTCTATATGACTTGTTTTTTGCCAGCCGCAGCGATGAAGCCATGTTTATAGAGCGCGAGGAAAAACTGGGCACCATTATTAATTCAGTGATAATACCTGACATTAAGAAAACAATTACTAACACTAGTAGTGACACAAGTATCAACAACCTTGATACCACTCATAAAACTGAACTGCTTAAAGCAGCATTCGACGAAGCAGCCAAACCACTGGTACCCAGTAATCCGGGAGTGCGCTTCGGGCTATATATTCCCGAAACAGGCCAGATCTTTGTACAGGGTTTTTTGCACCAGTACCGCGATTTAAGTCCGGAGGAACAAAGAGATAGGGAAAGAAGGATTTTGGATGAGGCCAACAGCGGTTTAATTAACGTAGCCGCCGGGGGGCAACCGCTGGCACGTCTGGCCAGCAGCTTAAATGACCAAACATTTGAATACTTGTCCCCGGTTTATATTGACAACCAACTGGTTGCCGTTGCCTGGGCCGACCAAGGGGTACACCCCATCTTTGCCCAAAGTCGCTACTTTCGTACTCTAACTCGTTATTTCACCCTACTGGCACTGCTGATCAGTCCCATTGGAGCACTGATTGTCGTGCACAATTTATCCAGCGGGGTGACTAAAATAAAAAACGGACTCCACATTATGGAAAGGGATCTCAGTCACCCTATACCTGACTTACCCGGTGAGATCGGCCAAATAGCCCAGGAGATTAATAAAATGGCAGAATCTCTGGCCGAAAAGGAAAAATTGGAGGAGGAGTTGCGCCGCTCGGAACGATTGGCGGCACTGGGACACTTGGTTACCGGTGTGGCCCATGAGTTGCGCAATCCAATTGGTGTCGTAAAAACCACCGTGCAGTTAATGGAGAAGGATTTCGCCCACATCAGCGAAACCAAAGAATATGTAAAAGTAATTAATGAGCAAATCAGCCGCTCCAATAGAGTTATTGAGGAATTACTAGATTTCGGGCGTCCCAGTAAACAGATAGTCCAAAGCGCGTCCATCAATGCCCTGCTGGAAAAAGTATTAACCTTTACTTCTTCCATGCTACGCCAGCAGCGTATCCAACTAAAGTTACAGCTGGACGAAAGCATACCCGCCGCAGAGGTGGATGCGGAAAGAATCAAGCAGGTTTTCGTTAATTTAATACTGAACGCCACCCAAGCCATGCCCGATGGTGGAACATTGACCATTAGAACTTATCATGACAATAAATGGGCATATACTGATTTTACGGACAACGGCCAAGGTATCGATTCATCTGAACTGGATAGTATATTTGACCCGTTTTATACCACCAAGGAAAGCGGTACCGGTCTAGGGCTATCCATCAGCCACCAGATAGTGCGCATGCACGGCGGCCATATCAACGTGAGAAGTCATGTTAAAGAAGGAACCACCTTTACAGTACAATTACCCCTGCCGGAAATATTGGATCTTTATAATTAATGTCATCAAACTGGGGGGATAAACATGGCACCTAAAATATTAATAGTTGATGATGAAGAGCATATGTGTTGGGCACTGGACCGGGCCATGCGCCAGGAAGGTTACCAGACCCTGGTGGCCTACCGGGGCCAACAGGGTCTAGGGCTGATTCGAGAAGAGTCTCCTTCACTGGTAATTTTGGACCTGCGCATGCCGGACATGGATGGCATGGAAGTTTTAAAGGAAGCCAAAGCTATCAACCCAAAGCTTCCTGTTATTATGCTTACTGCCCACGGCACCATTGAAACAGCCATTGAAGCTATGAAAATGGGTGCTACCGACTATATCACCAAACCTTTTGATTTAGACGAGTTGAAACTGGTGATCAAACAAAACTTGTTATTAAGCCAGCTGGAAACCGAGGTAACTTTCCTGCGCTCAGAGCTGACCAGCAAATACGATAACATTGTGGGCCAAAGCAGAATAATGCAGGAAATTATCGCCCTTATTGAAAGGGTCGCCCACAGTAATGCCAGTGTATTAATTACCGGCGAAAGCGGCACAGGTAAGGAAGTGGCCGCTGTAGCCGTTCACAATAACAGTCCGCGGCATAATGCCCCCTTTGTTGCAGTCAACTGTGCAGCCCTACCGGAACAATTATTGGAAAGTGAGTTATTCGGCCATGAGCGGGGTGCCTTTACCGGCGCAATGACACGCAAACTGGGGCGCTTTGAACTTGCGGACAAAGGAACCATCTTTTTAGATGAGATTGCCGAAATGCCTTTAAATATGCAGGCTAAACTGCTCAGAGTACTGCAGGAAAAAACGTTTGAGAGAGTTGGTGGCACTGAAACACTTTCTGTAGATGTTCGGCTTATTGCAGCCACCAATCGCCAGCTGAATGAAGCGATTACCAAAGGTGAATTCAGAGAAGATTTGTTTTACCGGTTAAATGTAATACATATCCACCTGCCGCCGCTCAGGGAGCGCAAAGAGGATATACCACTGCTTGCTAAGCATTTTTTAAATAAATATGGGATAACGTACCAAGTAGAAAACATATCTGTCCAGGCTATGGAGCTTTTATGCAACTACAACTGGCCAGGTAATATTAGGGAACTGCAAAATGTTATTGAGCGGGCTGCCATTATTTGCCACGGCACAACTATTAATCCTGAGCATTTGCCCAGAGAGCTTTATGCTTCTCCCCAACCAAGTTCAGGTTTGTTGCTGGAAATTCCGGAGCATGGCATATCGCTGGAGGAAGTGGAAAAGGAACTGATTTTAAAAGCTTTGAAAAAAAGTGATGGTAACCAAACCAAGGCTGCTCAATTATTAGGTATTACCCGTTCGGCATTGCTTTATCGATCACAAAAATACGGGGTTACCTGGAATTAAAATAATTTTTCTAAAATAAATAAAAAAATACTCCGGCTAGAAGGATTTTCTGAATCAATTCAGAATATTTTATACAATAATCCCTTGACAATATAACGTATATAAATTATTATACGTAAGTTAATTAAGAGAGCCATGACCCGTCGGGTCAGACAAATGAAAATAACGCCGGGGGCGCATTTTTATAAATTTAAGCGAAAAATGGTGGTGGCTATGGCTAAGGAATTGATATCGGATAAAGGCCCGGTAGTAATTGAAGGGCCAGTTTCCCAGGCATATCTGGACACATTGGAAATTAACCAGGCTTTAAACAACTTCAGAAATGCTAAGCGGCAAAAAGAGGCGCTTGGGTTGGTAGCCAACCTTCCCGAAGGAATGGTTTACATCGCCCGATCTGGACAGGAAATAATTGGCTATATTCTATTTCACTACCCTAATCAGTATAGCCGGTGGGTCAGACATCCCCGCATCCTGGAATTAGGTGCCATTGAAGTCAGCCGGGAATGGCAGAAAAGGGGTCTGGCCAAGGCGATTTTGCATGAGGCCTTTAAAAACCCCGTACTGGAAGAGTATGTAATAATCACTACAGAATTCTATTGGCACTGGGATCTGAAAAACAGCGGTCTTGGAGTGTGGGAATACCAGAGTATGCTCAAGCACATTTTTGGATCAGTAAACTTTAAGCGGCGGCACACTGACGACCCTGAAATCCTAGAACACTCCGCCAATATGTTAATGGTACGCATAGGTAAGAATGTAAGCAAGAATCATATAGAAATGTTTGACGAGCTTACCTACCAGAACTCTATCATCATATAAAAAAAAGCCCGGGATAAAAATCCCGGGCTTTTCACTTTTATTCGTTTATATAAATATTACAAAACAGAGCCGGCTAAATACCCCTGGTAAATGGCATGCATTGCTTTGCGCGGGGCTACCGCATCACCTACCATATAGACTTCGGGCAGCTGTTCCTTCACCCTTTCACACAAATCATTAAGCGAGCGCGACCCCACCGCAAGCACTGCTTAAAAAATAAACAACCGGATTTGCTCCGGTTGCAGCTAACTAAAAGACTAATTTTTAATCGTTATCCAACACCTTTTGGGTATCAATGTCATGCATAATGGCAACCGGCTGCTTCTTTTTCTCAAAACCAATTATTTGCTTCATTTTCTCCACCCTGGTGGGCAAGTCACCGGTTATTTCCACATAAGGCACGTTCATAATATCGAGGAAGTTTTTAATTTTTTGATCAACTACCACTGCATATTCATCATCCTGGTAACGAATGCCGTCTTTTTCAAAGGCAAACTCCCTGGGAATGTAAAACACATCATATCCCGGCAGGTCCTTCATGGCCCATTCAAAAAGCTTTATTAATGCATATGTTTCCTTATCGCTTTTGAAATCACAATTCATTAAACCGTAAACATAGTTAAGAATAGTAGCATTATCACAGAAAATAATATCGCAATGTCTCAACTCATTTTCCCGGCGCTTTTGACCCTCATATAGCAAAAACTGCTCAAAAATTGTGAAAGGTGTACCATAGCGAGCAATATAGGTACGGGCATACTCCAGACATACATCGCTAATATACCCGGCCAGGCTGTATTCTACGTCAAGCTGTTTGCAAAGCGTAGTTTTGCCGGTGCCAGGCCCCCCCAGTATGGCTATTTTTCTTGTTTTTTCTTTCCTCTGCCGCATTATTTTATCCCCCCTTACCTTATATTATTTCTGCGCTTGTGCACTTTTTCCTTTATCGAGAAAACAGTTGCAATCAGTAACGCGCGTTTATCACCGCCGAATACTCTTCGGCACTACCCGCTCCGCTATAAAGCGAAAACCAGCTTTAAAATTATTATACATTAATTTGCCTTGTTCCCTGTTAATATTATGGCTAGCCGGCTTGTCATTAATTTCCAATTACTATCGCTAGAAATATATTCAACTTTTTAATTTAGAAGCAGGATTTTATATTAAAACTGACGAAGCTTTAGGGTAAAATAAATGGCCACAAATGTGTCCTAATTTAAAAGCTGCAAGGGAAGAGGAGGAGAATCATGTCAGAAGCAGTTAATTATTTTGATGAGGTTAGAGAAGTTGTCCTGGAAATGGGCGGCCAAGATATTACCTTATGTAAACAGTGCGGCTTGTGCAGCGGCTCCTGCCCCTGGGGCAGGATGGAAAAAGAGAGCCCATTCAGCATTCGCCAAATGATTTACATGGGTCGGCTGGGCCTGGACGGTTATGAAAGCGACGATATTCTTTTTGCCTGCACCACCTGCGGTCAATGCGTAGTGCGCTGCCCCCGCGGCGTAAACATTATTAATGTCGTTCGTGCCATGCGCTCCGTACTTTGTGAAACTGGTGGCATTCCCAAAAACCTGAAAGCCGTGCTGGGCAGTATTAACAGCAACAGCAACCCCTGGTCCCAAGACAGCGAAAAGCGTACCTCCTGGACCCAGGGACTGGATATTCCCACCTTTAACGGTGAGCAAGAATATCTGCTGTTTGTTTGCTGCACATCAGCTTTTGACGGCCGCAGCCAGAAGATTGCCAGGGCCATTGCTACCACCCTGCAGAAGGCGGGTGTCAGTTTCGGTATTATCGGCAATGAAGAGAAATGCTGCGGTGAAGCTGTACGTAAAATTGGTGCCGAAGAGGAATTCACCAACCTGGCAGAAGCTAATATTGAACTGTTTAACGGCAAAGGAGTCAAGAAAATCATCACTACCTCGCCCCACTGCTACTGGACATTTAAAAACGAATACCCCGAATTTGGCGGCGAGTTTGAAGTAATTCATTATACCGAATTATATGCCCAGCTGCTTAAAGATGGCAAAATCAAGCCTGCTAAAGGGCTGGATAAAAAAGTCATTTACCATGAGCCATGCTATCTGGGCAGGCACAGTAAAGTGTTCGAGGCACCACGGGAAATAATAACTTCCATTCCTGATGTACAGTTTATGGAATTTGATAAAATCAAAGACGACAGTATGTGTTGCAGTGGCGGTGGAGCCCGCATTTGGATGGAAACCGAAGCCGGTATGCGCTTCTCGGATGTCAAGGCCCAGGAAGCTATGGACAAAGAAGCCGATTACCTGGTCACTGCCTGCCCCTACTGCATTGTTATGCTGGAGGACAGCCTGAAAAATATTGACAAGGACGAAAAAATGGCGGTTAAGGATCTCAGTGAATTAATAGCTGACAGCATGGAATAAAAAAATCATAAAAGAACTAACTCCAGGTCCGGTCGAATTTTTTTTTCGGCCGGGCTTTTTTGACTTATTAATCAAGCAAAAAGTGCACATACTATATCTAAATAAAACTAGTTAAACAGGAGGTTAGGGAAAATATGCTATCTACTACAAGCCTTGCCGATTTTTTGCGCAAAGCCAATGAAAGGCTGCCCGAGGAAGCGGAAAGGGTGCTGCAGGCGTTGTTGGAACAAGGCAACATGAACAAAGAGGATCTTTCACTGTCTGCCCGGGTTAAAAGGGCAGTGTTGGATCATATTATCATGCAGCTGTATGCACTGGGTCTGGTGGAAATTTCTACAGAAGGAAAAAGCAAAATTTGCAGCGCCACCAAGTTGGGCAACGAATTTTTTAGCCTGGTCAAGGCCGGATAATTGCTCCGGCCTTATTTTTTGGACCGCCGCACTGTTGGACATGTTATAATAATGCCTAACATTAAGATCCTAATATAAGGAGTATATTGATGGCGGAGAATATAGAAATACTGAAAAAAATCCCATTATTTGCTTTACTGGAAAATGAACAGCTAAAAGAAATGGAAAAATTCATTTTAGAGCGGAACTACCAAAAAGGAAGAATTATTTTCATGGAGGGTGAGCCGGGCGAAGCGGTATTTTTTGTTAAGTCCGGCCGGGTCAAGGTAACCAAACAAACCAAAGACGGGCGAGAGCATATATTACATTTTATCAACCCCGGGGAAGTATTCGCGGAAGTGGTTTTATTTGACGATGGCACTTATCCGGCCACCGCTGAGGTAATCGAGGACTGCACCGTGGGCTTTATTAGAAACGCTGATATGGAAAAAATCATTGGCACTAACCCCGATATGGCTCTGGGATTGCTTAAAATCATGGCCCGGCGCTTGCGCATATCTCAAAACCAGCTGATTGAGCTGGCTTTAATGGATACTACCCGCCGGGCCGCCAGCATGCTGCTTTTCCTGGCCGGTGAACAGGGTACTAAAACTGACCGGGGTATAGTCATTGACATTTCGTTGACCAATCAAGATCTGGCCAGTTTAATTGGCACTTCCCGGGAAACCGCCAATCGCATAATTAATGATTTTAAAAGACAAAAGGCTATTGACGTTAAAAAAGGCCAGGTAACTATACTGGACAAGTATAAGTTACGTTCGTGGATCTGAGGAAGATCGTGCCCCTATACCCATTACAGTGCTTCAAGTTGAAAATGCAGCAAGTCGCTTTGTTAACAAACTTTTCGTCTATTACTCGATAATAGCACTTAAAAAATGATGTAAAATATTGGCTGTCATGCCCCAAATAAAATAATTTTTGTATTCATATATATATGTGGGGTAGGACCAGCGCTTAGTCCAATCACCCCTATATGTTTCCGGCACCCGGTGCAGAGGAAAATCTTTACTATAACGGGTGGCCACCTCTACTTTACTCACCTGCGGGGGGTTGAACTGAAAAAAGGATAAGGGCACAGTAAAAACTTCAGCCACCTCGCCACGGTTGGGTGCAATATTCCCGGGGGACAATATCCGTCCCACAAAGGGGTATATCAATGTTCCCATAGGGGTAACCAGCACATCCAGCGCACCTATGGTCGTTATATCACCGGTGGACAATCCCAGTTCCTCAGCAGCTTCCCTCACGGCGGCGGAACCCGGTTGACTAAGCTCGTTTTCCTCTACTTTGCCCCCGGGAAAACATATTTCCCCGGGCTGCCTGTTAAGGTGTTGGGAACGCACCTCAAACAGGATCTCGAGACCACCGGTACTATATACCAGCGGTAGAAGCACCTCCGATACCAGGTAATTATTTTTATCCATTAAATCTAATTTTCCATTGTTTAGTTTTTGCATAATTTTATTTTCGTTCATAATCCGCTCCATAAAAAATTTCTATATAAGCAACCCTGGACATTACCGAGCAAGAGTTTGCAAACCTGCTTATAAAAGCACGCATGCACGACTGCTTATATATATGCCCTGGCACAAATAAGTACCAGACCAAATATAACACCAGCTTATTATAGCATCTTATTATTTTAACCTTCACCTTTTTCAACTTTAAAGCTTACGTTTTATATTGTCAATATTAGCACGGTTTATCCGCGCCGGTCGATGCCTTATTGCATGCTTTATCGTATGCTTAACTGTTACAACCCGTATTTATTCTGCAGCTGCCTGGATATCTGGTTAACTGCATGAAAGGCTCTTTCCACAGTAGCAGCACCATCGGCATTAACCAGGCAGCACCGGGCCGGTGCCAGCCAGGCACGGTCTAAAATAACCTCCAGCGGTATCCCCCGGCCTGACAAGTAACTCCAGTATTCCTCCAGCCTGCGCGCCAGCATATCCACGCTTTCTACATTTAATTCCTCGGTGAGGGTGGGCACAATACCCCAGGAAATTATGGCACCACGCTCTAAAAAAGTTTTTATTTCATCAACATAGCGGGTAAATATGTGCCCGTTACCATAGATGTCTACGGATAGAATATCCAAATCCAACCCGCTCAGTAGAAATGACCAATCTGGATTGCCGCATAAGTGCACGCCGCGGGGACCCTCCAAGGTATCTAAAAAACCGGCAAAATCTCTTTTAGCCAGATCACTTGCATACCCCGTAAAGGACCCGAACAGTATTTCCAGCCCCGGTTCATCCACCCACACAAAGGGCACAGGGTGCACATCAAGCAGCTGGCGGTATTGAGCATTAATTTTACGGGCAATAAAATCAAACATAAATGAGCGTATTTCGTCATTATAAATTATGGGTTTCATATTTTCATCGGTGACCTTGAGCCCAAAGCTGATGGGCCCGATATTTTGCCCGCGCACCACTGCGAACTCGCTTAAATCCTGCTTTAAAAAGGTTTTAAACGCTGCGGAATAGGCATCAGAAAGCGTAAAAGTACTTTCCTCCTCACTGTGCACTGCGTATGCGCCCAATTCTTCGTAAAAAGCGTTTGTATCCAGCCATAACTTTTTCTTTTGTTCATCCAGCCTGATCCCGGGAAAATTTTCGCTTACTTGTACGTACATGTCCTCGTAAAAGCTATACCCGGGGAGCTGAGGCCAAAAAGGGATATCCATGGTAAGAGCAACTTCCATAGCAGCGTTTATTTCCTTATGGGGCAATATACCCATAGCAGTGGTCATACAATTACCCGGTAGTTTTAGCATAATAATGCACCTCCTGTTGGTTTCCCCTTGAACCTTAACAGGAAACCACCTGTTTTGCCACATTATATATAATTTAGCCGTCTAAAACCATATTATTAATAACTGGTTGACCGTGATATTTATCACACCCGGTGCATAGTTTTGAGCCATTTAGCCGGGAATTTTATTTTCAAGTCATGCTACAATCAAAAAACCGGTTAGCAATGATACAGGCTATAAAGTTACTTGCCCAGCCGTTACTTTGACTTGCAATTAAACACCATCATTGTAAACAGCTATAAAAGTTCTGTTTTACTCGATAGTTTCCTTAACCCGCCTGACCAACAAACTACAACAAAGCCGGATATTTTGCTCCGAGTAAATGCGCAGGTTACCGGTATAATAGTATTCAAACAGTTCTTCAACAACCGACATCTCATCCAATCCCTTTTGCAGCAATAGGATAATCTTTTCCCGAGCCCATTCCGCCTCAGTACGAGCTAAATTCCAGAACTCCCGGACCTGTTTTGATCCTTGAATGATTTGTTCATGTGCGCCGGCCAGTATGCTTACCGGCAAATCCGCCAGGCGGTTGATGGTGGAGACGTACTTTTCATAGCTTTCAAAGAAAATAGGAAACAAGCGATTATTGTCAATGGGAAAACCTGCGCAATCCGAGCTGAAGAGCACTTCCCCTTCGGGGAGATAGGCCACTAAACTGCACGGGCTGTGCCCCGGGGCATGGTAGAATTGCAAACGCACCCCAGGGGACGGTTCCCAGCACATCCCATCCTCAATAACATCGTCCACATCAATGGTTGCTGGAGCAGCAATGCCGGCTGTTTCCGTTAAATAACCCTCATTGCACAGCACCCGGGTCATGGCAGCGTCTTCTGCAAAAAAGTGCGCCACCACTTTGGAACGCTGCAGAACATCCCGAGCTTTGGCCGATGCGGCAACACGCGCGCCGGGGAACAACTGTCGCAACCCGGGCATGCCACAAACATGGTCAAAATGAGCATGCATAATCACCAAATGATTAATTGACGGTGCAATATCACTACTTTGCACCTGGCCCGCAACAGCAGGTACCACGGCACTAACGGCACCTTCCAACAGCACCGCTGGATTTTTACCAACAGCGTAAATACGAAAGTGCCGGTTGCCCAGCACGGTTATCTGTTCAGTTAAGTACAATATGCTACCGCCTTTCTGTGAAAATCGCAAAAACCAGTTCAGTAGTTCAAATACCTATTTTCCTGGTCGGCATTAACACTTTTTTTTCTTTCACGGCAAAAATACCATGCGGAGATAAACGAATTTCCGGCAAGTGGGTGGCAGAAAGAAAATGGATAGTATACAACAAGTCATAATGAGTATGGCCTTTTTTAGCCAGTAATGAGTACAGTTCTTGACATTTTGCAATTAATTCATCAAGGGACTGGTCGCTCATCATACCACCCAGAGTCAGGGGTAATTCGAAAACTATTTGCCCATCTTCAGCAACCACCACACCACCTCCAATGTCAAACACACGCCTGGTGGCTCGCAACATCTCCTCAGGATTTCTCCCCAACACCGCAATATCACCTGAATAGGTATTAGAACAGGCCATTCCGGACAGGTCGTCAGCAAATCCGCCAGCTATTCCGCTACAGATCCAGTTCCCCATATGGTCCAGCAGGGCGGCATAAATCAAGCCGGATTCACCGGTTATGTCTATCACACCATCCCGCACCGGCAGTTTTAAATCCCGTTGTTTGGTTATTGCCGGGCTGACAAACTGCATTACTGGAAATAAACCATCATAAGCAGGGGGTATAATATCAGTCCTCTCAATATGATAACTCGAGATCGAAGTAATGTTATAGTCTTGCCAGTTAGGTTGATCAAATTCTATAAGCTTTCTGCCTTTTTCCGCCGCCAAAGTACCTTCAGTTAACACTTTTACAGGTGTAGGGTTGGTCAGATCCTCCAGGAAAAGAATGTCTGCCAGCTTACCGGGGGCTATACCGCCCAGTTCATTGTCTAATCCGTAGTATGTCGCCGGATTGATAGTAGCCATACGGTAAGCTTCCACCGGGGGCAAGCCGGATTCAATGGCTAAACGCAGTATATAATCGGTGAATCCATGTTGTATGGTTGGAGGTGTTGTACCATCAGTGGTAATCATGGTTCTGCGCAAATCCACTTTGGCGTTTAATAAATCCTGCAGTAATTTAGGCAGATCCGGTCTGAGTGAACTATGACGCAACGTAGCGTACATGCCCAGGCGCAAACGTTGTATAGCTTCCTCCCCCGTAATACTTTCATGACAAGCTGTTACCCCTCCGGATGTCAGCGCGTTTAAAGTTTGCAAGGACGCTCCGGGCGCATGGCCCTCAACACGTTTGCCTAACCGGCTTGCCGTGAGCATATTATTAAGCATTTGTTCCCTGCCGGAAATCAGTGAAGGCCAGTCAGTGAGTTCCCCTGCCTGCCTGGCCACCGTTTGGTCCAATAGGTACTCAATTCTTTGCATTGAGAATTGTTCCATACGCTGAGGGGAATATGTTTGGGGATCCAGGCGAACCCCCCAAAGTATTTTTACCGGCAGTTCAGCTAGTTCTTGCCAGAGATGGGTCAGCTGCCTTTCATCCATGTTATTAAAAAAAAATAGGCTGTCGCATATTAAAGTAGTAGTTCCCAAAGTCATTACTTTTTCGGCCAGGGTAACCGGGTTATATGTTTGAAAAGGATGGGCATGAGGTTCAATATATCCGGGACAAAGATATAAACCTTTTGCATTCAGCACCCGGGTTTCCTTTCCAACCATGTTGACTGCATCACCCACATATGCTATATGGCGACCTTTTATTGCCACATTTGACTTAACTAATTCACCTGTGTAAACATTTACCACCATACTATCTGTAATATAGAGGTCAGCTTTGACGTCACCCTTTGCAGTACAAATTAAATTATATAAACTCTGCCTGTTTAAAGGTCGCAATTTTTGATTTTTCATAAAACCTCCATAATAATAGTTTATATAAAATTAATTATATCACCAGCATAATACAACTTTCCAGAACATTATAAATATTTACTAATCAACAGATAACTCGTGACACTATTTAAAGATTTAATACTTTTGGGCTAGCCCACAATTCCTCCCTTTGCTTAACAGACAGGTGGCCATATTGATTGTAAAATATATTTAAGCTTTATTTATGCATCTGCAAAGGGGTTGTACCAATGGTTCTGAAAAATTTTTCTCTACCATCCCAATCAATTTTTCAAAATATAACTGAGCTTGAACGGGTGTCCTCCGAATTAAATACCGTTCGGCATCTCTACAACCAACTGGACACTATTATCGAAACCTCTTTTGATGGTGTTATGATTACAGATGTGCATGGCAGAGGTGTTAGAATAAATCAGGCCTTAGCTCGCTTAACCGGTCTTGACGATAGCTATTTTATCGGTAAGCGAATAGATGATTTATTCAGGAAAGGTATTTTTAAATGGGAATCTGTAACCATTAAAGCTTTACAGGAAAAGCGCACAGTTACTGCTTATCAATATATTAACCCAACGGGCAAAGAGGTGCTGGTGACGGGCAATCCTGTGTTCGACCATTTGGGCAAAGTAACGGGCGTAATAACTAATGTTCGGGATATTACTGAATTAAACCAATTAAAGGAAAAATTGCAACAAACTCAAATTTTAAATGAACAGTATCATACTGAACTTTACCAGTTATTGTTAGAAAAGTTTCATCATGACACGGTTATTGTTGAAAACAAGGAAATGCAAAAGATTTTATATTTAGCTATCAAGTTAGCCCAAACAGATAGTACAGTGTTAATTACCGGTGAGTCTGGCGTCGGTAAAGAAATAGTTGCCAGGGTTATACATAATAGTGGTGACAGGGCAAAGTATGGCAAATTTGTACAAATTAACTGCTGCGCCATCCCTGAGACTTTACTGGAAGCAGAGCTTTTCGGCTACGAGGCAGGTGCCTTCA
>JGI2924J29684_1077660_pt1 | contig 20395 bp, 18 predicted proteins | sample BenlonsequencITS_FD_29684 | JGI IMG/M metagenome (IMG submission 29684)
CGTTGCGGTGAGCAACATAGTGACCTCCGGGTTCAGAGTTTATCGTTAAGCAATTCGGCGGAATGGGCCGGAACCTGGCGCATTTCCAGACGGATGCCTTTGGCTTTTAGCGCTTGACTATCGGCAATCTCCTGCTCGGTCAGGTATATGGCTTTGCCGAACTGCTGCGCGCCCTCTTTTTGCGCGATACCGCCGTAGTTGATAACGTTAATCCCTGGCACTTTCTCGGCGAAGGCGAGGGTTTCGGCGGTATTTCCCAGTACCACCATCACTTTTTTGTGATCCAGCTTGCCGCTGGCGAGTTTTTCCGCCGCCTGTTCCACCGTAATAATGTCCAGCGACACGCCAGCGGGTTTTGCCAGACTTAATGACATAGAGACAAACGCGTCGCCGGCGGCGTTAGCGTTAGCGACGATGATATGGTCGATATCCAGCGCCCGGGTCCAGGCGAAGACCACCTGGCCGTGCAGCAGGCGGTAATCAATGCGCACTAATTTGATCATGGGATTCTCCCTGTAGGTCAGCGGATGGTTGTGTTATTAGCGTGTTGATAAAGACAATGGATTCACGCGCCGCATTGGTGGCGTAGGTAATGGCCGCGTCTGTGCTTTCTTCTTCACAGAGTAAAAACTCCAGCAGCAGGGTCATGTTGACGCCAGCCACCACAAAAACGTGACGGTGACGCATCAGCACTTTCGCTGCGCTATTGTTGATGCTGCCGCCGAGCAGATCGGTAAACACCACCACTTCTTCGCCGTTGGCCTGCGCGATCAGATTTTCGAGGGTTTGTTCAAGCTGCTCCGTGGTGACAATATCGCCATCGTAGGCGCAAACCGGTGTCACGCCGTGTTCGTCGCCAATCAGCAGCGATAGACTGTTAATAAGTCCGCGGGCAAAAGGGCCATGGCTGGCCACATAAACATGTCTCACCCGTTTTCTCCTTCATCCAGATAGGGGGTATCCAGATATGGCAAACGGCGTGCCAGTTTTAAATGTTATTTATTTTCAATAGGTTGAAAGGGGAAGTTAACACTAACGATGTAAAACCTGGCACTTCGCGCCATTGATCATTGGGGAACCTGGCAGAAAGGTGAAAAAAGCCGGACGGGCGTCCGGCTTGAGCAGAGGGTTAGATTTCCGTCAGCGTGGTTTCAAGCGGCAGACGTGATTTCGGCAGCCCAGCATTGAAATCCTCGACGCTATGATGGCCGACCGGCACCACCACCAGACTGGTATAGCCTTTTTCTTTCAGACCAAATTCAGCGTCGAGCACGTCGGCGTCGAAACCTTCAATGGGGACGGCGTCGAGACCCATCGCGGCGACGCCCAGCAGAAAGTTGCCGACGTTCAGATAAACCTGTTTTGCCATCCATTGGTGATCATCTTTCAGCGAGACGCGGTGCATATCGGCGAAAAAGCGGCGACCTTTATCATTTGCCGCTTTAGCTTCCGGCGTAGCGAAACGGCCATCGGCTTCCTCCTGATCGACGACGCGCTCAAGCCATGCGTCATCCATTGCGGTTTTTGCGCAGAACACAACGACATGGGAGGCGTCTAACATTTTACGTTCGTTAAACATATAATTGGCGGCAGCGGATTTTGCGACGCGCGCTTTGCCTTCTTCCGTACTGGCGACAATAAAGTGCCACGGCTGGGAATTGGTGCTGGAGGGGCTGTATTGTAGCAGCGTTTTTAATTTATCCGCTTCTTCGGCGGTCAGTTTTTTGCTGGGATCGAACGCCTTAGTGGAGTAGCGTTTTAAGGCGACAGAAACGATATCCATAAATGCTCCTGGTTGGTTTAGTACCCTTTTGTATCAGCAGGGTACCGGGTTATCGGCAAAAAGATAAGGGAGGAAAATGCGGTTATTGCGACGAGTATTACATCAGCGCGGCCGCAGACGCTGTTGATCTCTTTTGGGCAGGCTGTCTACCACCAGATTCCATGAGTCATTTATCAAATCGTTGAGTAGCGATACGGTGATATCCTCCCCCGCATAAACTGAAATCCAGTGTTTCTTATTCATGTGATAGCCAGGCGTAATGCTGCGGTAAATTTGCTGATTCACCAGAGATTTTTGCGGGTCTGCTTTCAGGTTCACTAGCGGGCGACAGCGATGTTCAGTGAAAAGCATGAATATTTTGCCGCCGACCTTAAACACATCGTACTGCGGGCCGAAAGGCCAGCAGTGTTCGGTAAAAGGCCGTTCCAGCGCAAAGCGTTTTGCGCAGGCGTGCAGCGTTTGGCCGTCCATTATTGCTCCTCGCGAGTCAGCGCGCGCCACATGGCTTCGAATCCCAGCGCAATAAATTCACCAGCGCGAGCGGGATCGCGCGTGGCGAAATCCATTGTCGTTTCGGCCAGTGCCAGAAAAAGACCGTCGCCGAAGGCGCGGTACTCATCCGACATAAACACCATCAAAACGGAGCGATGACATAAATCGCGCAGTTCGGGGAACATATCGTCGGCCAGTTTTTCCGTCTCTTTGGTGATCTTTTCGCTGACGGCCAATTGACGGATCGCCCGGTGGCGGGCGGGATGGTTCAGACCCCAGTTGATATAACTGTTCCAGATAAAACGGGTCATCGTTTTGGCATCGGTAATGGAGCGATCCAGCTCCATGATCATTGACTGGCAGAGATCCTGCTTCAAGTGCAAATACAACGTGTTAATCAGCTCATCTTTGGTCGCGAAATAGCGAAATAATGTTCCTTCTGCAACGCCAGCGTTACGCGCGATCGCCGCTGTTGAGGCGGCGATACCGGATTGCGCTATCGCCTGGGTTGCCGCTTCCAGTAATGCCTGTTTTTTGTCTTCACTCTTCGGACGAGCCACTACACGTTACCCTTATGTCTGTAAAAAGATGATTGAATCACGCCCGTTGTCACGTCGCAACGGTGAATATCAACCTTTGAAAAGTACCTTGACGGCGTATCGTTGCTTTCTATAATGAGTGCTTACTCACTCATAATCAAGAGCTGCCCACGTGAAGCGGTTGAAAAGCGTATTGCAGGCCATGCCATAAGCCGTCTCACAATTTGTGTGGTTATTACTATGCTTATTGCTATTGCAGTAAATGTACGGTGTGGGAGCCGTTGACGAGTTTGATAGAGGGGAGAGCACGATGACTATTTCCGCTCAGGTTATCGACACGATTGTCGAGTGGATTGATGATAATTTGAATCAGCCGTTACGTATTGATGATATTGCCCGCCATGCGGGCTATTCCAAGTGGCACCTGCAACGCCTTTTTATGCAGTACAAAGGGGAGAGTCTGGGGCGCTATGTGCGTGAACGGAAGTTAAAACTGGCGGCGCGCGATCTGCGTGACACCGATCAGAAAGTGTATGATATCTGTCTCAAGTATGGTTTTGATTCGCAGCAAACCTTTACGCGCATTTTTACCCGCACATTCAACCTGCCGCCAGGCGCTTACCGTAAAGAAAAGCATGGCGCACGCATTGAAATGCTTAATCGGCCAGCGCAAACCAGCGCCGCCAGATAAAGCGAATAACACAATATTCCAGCGCGCCGAGCAACAGAAACCATAAACAAAACAGCAAAGTATAAAGTTGGTTGAGGTCCATAAGATGAAAGAGCCCAACCAGTTTTTGCGCCAGCGCAAGGCCGAGCGAAGGGGCGGGCAGCAGCAGGCTGGAGAGAAAGGCCATCAGCAGAATACCGGCTGCGGTCATCAATGATTCAAGCGGATATTGCATGGTTTTGTTAAACGTAAGTTAAAATGCCATTGTCCGGGATATCGCCACGTAAGGCAAATTTGCTGTCTATTGCCCCGCCCAGATTTCACAATGTTTTTGCACCAGGCCTATCAGCGAACCGCCGTCGGCAATAAATTCCCGCATATATTGCGCTTCATTACCGCCTTTTTTTACCTGCAGACGTAGCGCGTCAATGGCGCTGTCGGCGCCCACTTTGCGCGCAGAAGGCGTAACGTTATCCAGCAGACGCAGCGTATCGTCCGCCAGCCGACGGCGATCGCCGGTATAGACATCGGTCAGCATACCTTCCAGACCATAGCGGCAGGCCTGAAAACGGTTGAATTTATATAACAGATAGTCCTGTTCCTGCGGTTTAAAGGGACGCTCGGTCAGCAACCAGTGAGCAGTTGCCTGAATTAACCCTGCCATATTGATGGCCTGATCAAGGGTGAGCGGCGTATCCATTACCCGAACTTCTACCGTGCCAAAGTCAGGGCTGGGGCGGATATCCCAGTGCAAATCTTTGATACTGTCGATCATTGCGGTGTAAGACAGACGACGAAATAATCCTGCGAACTCTTGCCAGTTACTCACCCACGGCATGGGACCGTTATCGGGAAAAGCGGAAAAAATATTCAGGCGCGCGCAGGCAAAACGGGTGTCAGAACCTTGCATATAGGGAGACGCGGCGGAGAGCGCAATAAAGTGCGGCACAAAATGCGACAACCCGTGTAAAAGATAAATCGCATCGTCGCCATTCGCGCAGCCGACGTGGACATGTTGGCCGAAAACCGTCGCCTGTTGAATTAAGTAGCCGAAATTTTCCAGTGTGCGCTGATAGCGCTCATTATCACAAACCTCCTGACGCTGCCATTTTTGAAAAGGGTGAGTGCCGCCGCCGCAAATGCCGAGATGGTGTTCCGACGCCGCCTGTAAAATAACGTGCTGCATGGCAGAAAGTTGGGCCGCCACCTGGTCAATATCGCGGCAGACGCCCGTGGCCATCTCCAGCATACTTTCGGTGATATCGTGCTTAATTTCTCCCGCAGTAAGTTGGGGCTTAACGGCGTCGATCAGCGTAGAAGAGTCCTGACTTAAATCGTAGCCAGGTGGATTAATCACCTGCATCTCCAGCTCAATACCCAGCGTATACGGTTCAGAAACGTGAAAATCATTCAGCGGCATAGCGATCTCATTTATCGTGGTATCGCGCTAAGTATAGAAGCGGGGACGCGTTTGTCGTGGAGAAGGGGCGTTATTTCAGGAGCAAAGGGTAATAACACGATTATCACGTTGAAACCACCTTATCCGGACATCACGTTCAGCCGTCGTGGCGGCAAAGGCTGGCAGGAGATTTAACGAGATTTGCGTGGCGGTAAGCGATGTTATTTTTGCGCTATCGAACCCCGGTAGCGTGGCGTTGCCTGAAAACGCTTTATAAACGCTCTCTTTGGCGGAAAAGGCCAGCGTCAGGGCCAGCGGAAAAGGTAGCGAGCTTGCCTTGAGAATTTGGCGCTCATCGTTATCAATAATGGCCGGCGCCAGATCTGTCGCCGTTTGCTGGCTCATGATTTTTTCTATATCAACGCCGACGCGTTGCCGGGAGATGACTGCCAGTGCCGTTGACGCGCAGTGACTGATACTGCCAAATACGCCGTCCGGCCATAGCGGCTGTCGCTTATCGCCAATACCGGGCACCGTCCTGATACCTATCCCGCACAACGCATGAACAGCGGCGATGCGGCCTGCTAAGTGTTCAGCTTTCCGCTTGCGTCCGGCAGACCGGAGCCGTTCGTGATGAGGAAGCCATAACAGGTCGTTTTCATGAAAGCTACTCGCATCAAAGTCGACGATATGCAGCGTGTGTTCGGCAAAGGGAAGGGAAAAATGGGATGTCAGCATGATCTCTTTCAAACTCCCTCCCCCGAATGAGGGAGGGAAGGTTGGCATCAGAAATGGGTATTAATGCTCATATACCACGTGCGGCCCGGTTCGTTATAGGTATACGCGCCAGCGCCCGCCATATAGGCGCCGGTTTTAGTATCTCTAACGGTTTGCGCATTACCTTCACGCCATAGACGTTTGTCAAAGAGGTTATCTACGCCGCCGGTCAGGCTGACGTTTTTGGTCACGTCCCAGGTAGCGCTCAGGCCAACGATACTGTAGGGGCTGACCGATTGCTTATCTGTTCCGGTAACGGGTTTACCCTGATAATCATATTTCTTCGGCTCTTGTTTGCCGTACCAGGTGAAGGTCGATTGCAGAGAAACGTCCTGGCGTACCTGCCAGCTCAGGGTTGAGTTGAGCGTGTACTGCGGAATAATCGACAGGCGTTCGCCGGTCTCTTTGTTTTTGCTCTGCAGCATATAGGTCACGTTATTCGTCCAGTTCACAGTGTCGCTAACGGGTACGTTTAACGTGCCTTCCAGGCCTTCAACGACCGCTTTCGGAACGTTCTCCCACTGATAAACATCCGTTTTGCCGTTGTTGATACGCTGCAACGGCACCTTACCTGCTTCGATCTTATTGCGGTAATCATTGCGGAACCAGGTGACGCCGGCCAGCCAGCCATCGCGTTTAAATTCCAGACCGATCTCTTTGTTGATACTGGTTTCGGCTTTCAGCTCATCGTTGCCCATCATATAGCAGCCGATGCCGGTGCCGGCGCCAGTCGCGTAGCAGCCCTGCCCCTTACTGTACAGAATATAGTTCGGGTTAGTCTGGTACAGACTCGGCGCTTTGTAAGCGCGTGCAATACCCATTTTCAGAGTAAAGTCATCCCCCAGACCTTGCGACAGGTTCAGCGACGGGCTCCAGTTATTCCCTACAATACTGTGATGATCGAAACGTAGCCCTGGCGTCAGCATAGTGCTGTCGGTCAGTTCCATGTTATTTTCGGCAAACAGAGAGAAAATTTCCGCTTTTGAATACGGGCTACGATCGGTACTGCTGTAACCCGGGATGTTTCCCCCCATAAAGGTTTGCGAGTTGGAAAGCATATCTTTCATACGTTGTTGGGCCCATTCGGTACCCAGCGTCAGGTTTTGATTGACCAGCAGATCAAAAGGAAGGCTCACTTCGCTGTGTAGGGTGACGTCATTCAGATCGGCATCGGTATATTTTTGCGACGCTTTCGGATCGAAAATTCCTTCGGTACCGCCCGCTAAGCCTTCCGGCATACGGGAGTTACGGGTATGTTCGTATTGCACCCAGTTGCTGGTGGTTACGCCATTATCCCAGCCGCCGTTCCAGGTCAGAGAGTAGTTTTGCCGATAAATACGGTTTGTCTCTTTTCCGTAATTATCTTTCACCAGTTGGTTCGTATTGGTGTTCTGCGTATCGCCGGCATAGAGGTTGCCCTGGCGACTGTAACCGGCCTCCAGTTCCAGCGACTGAAGCGGAGCGAAATCCCAACGAACCACGCCGTTGATATCTTTGTTAATCACCCCCTCGCGCCCGGCCGGTAGCGTGTCGGCGTAACTTCCGGTTCGCTCAGACTGATGTCCCTGGTTAATATTGCGCGCATCAGCCTGCGTTTTGTCGAGGTTGCCATACAGACGGAAGCTGAAATCCCCGCCCAGCGGGCCGTTCAGGCTAAAGTTGGTGCGCTTAGTCGCGCCTTCGTCTTTATGTTCCGGCGCGTTGAAATACGTGTTCCATGAGCCGTGCCACTCGCTACCGCCTTTTTTGGTGATGATATTCACCACGCCACCTGCCGCGCCGTTACCGTAACGTGCGGCGGCAGGACCACGCAGTACTTCAATACGTTCGATCATCTCCGGCGGCACCCACGCGGTATCGCCGCGGGTATCGCGTTCGCCGCGCCAGCCCAGGCGCACAGAGTTGCGACTGGTAACGGGCTTACCGTCAATCAGGATCAGGGTATTTTCCGGCCCCATACCGCGAATATCGATTTGGCGGTTGTTCCCGCGCTGACCGCTGGTGGAGTTGCCGGTCAGGTTAACGCCCGGCATGGTGCGGATGATTTCTGATACGTCGCGTGCGGGTGGATTTTTGCGGATTTCATCGGCGGTGATAGTGGATACGCCTGACGCCTGCAGGTTTTGCTGGGCAGCGGTCACCACGATGGTGTCTTCATTGGTGAGCGCAGCGCTATCGGTTTTTTCTTCCGCCATCACGGGCAGAGCGGCCCCGTAAATCCCTAAATTGACCAGTAAGGCCAGGGAATGAATCTTCTTGTTCATTGTATATCCTGCTTTTCTTTAGCCACATACGCCAAAACGCCCGTCAAAGGCATTGGCCGGGGTGGTGAAATTGTGTGCGCGCTTCCTGTAGCGCGACAATACGCTATTGCAAATGCAAATAGTTATCAATAATATTATCAATATATTTCGCTATTTATATATAAAACCAATAATAAACATAGGGTTATGATGGAAGGTTCGCTGGCGACGGGAAGTGAGGCTTGGTGGAGGACGAAAACCGGGCCGGAATGGGGACGGGAAAAAGACGGAAATTATCGGGTCACTTTTTGGTGGCGCGACCCGCAGGGAAACGAAAAATACTCCCCGATACGGCGTGTCTGGGTCTACATCACGGGCGTGACCGATCATCATCAAAACGCGCAGCCTCAGACGATGGCGCGTATTGCCGGAACGGATGTCTGGCGCTGGAGCACGGTGCTTAGCGCTAACTGGCGCGGCAGCTACTGCTTCATTCCCACCGAGCGCGATGACATTTTTTCCGCTTTTGCACCGGGCGAAACGCCCGATCGGAACGCGCTGCGTAAAGGCTGGCGTCAGCTACTACCGCAGGCGATTGCCGATCCGCTTAATTCACAAAGCTGGCGGGGAGGGCGTGGCCATGCGGTTTCGGCGCTGGAAATGCCGGATGCGCCTCTCCAACCTGGATGGGATCGCCCTGAAACGCCGTACTCACCGCCTTTGATGATGCAGTGGCATAGCGAACGTCTGGGTAATTCCCGCCGCGTATGGATATTGACGACCGGAGACGAGGCGCCGGAAGAAAGGCCGCTGGCTATTCTGCTGGATGGTCAGTTCTGGGCGGAAAGTATGCCCGTCTGGCCTGCGCTCGCCTCGCTGACTCATCAACGTCTGCTTCCCGGCGCCGTCTATCTGCTGATTGATGCGATTGATACCCAGCGTCGTAGCCAGGAGTTGCCCTGCAATGCCGACTTCTGGCTGGCGGTGCAGCAGGAACTGTTGCCGCAGGTTAGAGCCGTAACGCCCTTTAGCGATGATGCCGCACGGACGGTAGTCGCCGGACAGAGTTTTGGCGGCCTGTCGGCGCTGTATGCCGGCCTGAACTGGCCAGCGCGTTTTGGTTGTGTACTAAGCCAGTCAGGATCTTTCTGGTGGCCCCATCGCGTCAACCCGCAGGAGGGGGAAGTGATTACCGGGTTGAAAAACGGCGCATTACGCGCGCGCGGGCTGCGCATCGTACTGGAAGCCGGCATACGTGAGCCTTTCGTTTTTCAGGCGAATCAGGCGCTTTATGCCCAACTGAGTACCTCGCCGCAGACTATTTTTTGGCGTCAGGTTGACGGCGGACACGATGCGCTTTGCTGGCGCGGCGGGCTAACGCAAGGGTTAATGTTGCTCTGGCAGCCGCTCATCGACACGCTTTAACCGGGCACATGTCCACGACAGGAGTTGAGTATGGAATTCAGTAATCCTTTCGATAATCCGCAGGGACAATTTTACATCCTGCAAAATGCGCAGCGTCAGTTCAGCCTTTGGCCAGCAGCGTGCGCGCTTCCCGCAGGCTGGGACGTAGTATGCGAACCGCAATCGCAGGATGCCTGCCAGCAGTGGCTCAATACGCGCTGGACGACACTGAATCCGGCGCATTATGCCGATAGGCAGGAGGCGAAATGACACAGCGTTTACCGTTAGTCGCCGCCCAGTCGGGGATCTGGATGGCGGAAAAACTCTCTGATTTTCCTTCCGCCTGGAGCGTGGCGCACTATGTGGAACTGACCGGCGAACTGGATGCCGCCTTGCTGGCAAAAGCGGTAGCAGTGGGGATGCTACAGGCGGATACGCTCCAGATGCGTTTTACCGAAGAGAACGGCGAGGTCTGGCAATGGATCGATCCAGAGCGCACTTTCGGCGAGCCCACGATTGTCGATTTACGCGACCAGGCCGAGCCTCATCACGCGGCGCTGGCGTTAATGCAGGCAGACTTACGGCAAAACCTGCGCGCAGATAGCGGTAATCCGCTGGCGTTTCACCAGTTAATACGCATTGATGATATGCGCTGGTATTGGTATCAGCGCTACCATCATTTGCTGGTTGATGGGTTTAGCTTCCCGGCGATAACCCGCCAGATTGCGGCGATTTATCGCGCCTGGCAGAGCGGCGACCCTACGCCTGACTCGCCTTTTACCCCCTTTGCGGATGTGGTCGAAGAGTATCAGCGCTATCGCCAGAGCGAGGCCTGGCAGCGTGATGGCGCCTTCTGGGCGCAGCAGCGTCGTGAGCTGCCGCCGCCGGCGTCAATTTCTGCCGCGCCGTTGCCGGGACGGTCGGCGACGGCGGATGTTCTGCGTATGAAATTGAGCGCGCCGGAGGGGGCGTTTCGCCAACTGGCGGCGCACATGCCTGAGATACCGCGAGCGGATCTTGCCCTGGCGCTGGTGACGTTGTGGCTGGGACGATTATGCGGGCGAATGGATTATGCCGCCGGATTTATCTTTATGCGGCGGATGGGCTCGGCGGCGTTAACGGCGACCGGGCCTGTCCTTAACGTGTTGCCGCTGGCGGTTAACCTTCATGCGACGGAAGATCTGCCAACGCTGGCGAAGCGTCTTGCGGTGCAGTTAAAGAAGATGCGCCGCCACCAGCGTTACGACGCCGAACAGATTGTACGCGATAGCGGGCGAGCCGCAGGGGAGACGCCGCTATTTGGCCCGGTGCTCAATATAAAAGTGTTTGATTATCATCTGGATTTTCCTGGCATACAGGCGCAAACCCATACCCTGGCAACGGGGCCGGTTAACGACCTTGAACTGGCGCTTTTTCCGGATGAAAACGGCGACCTGGATATTGAATTGCTGGCGAATGCGCAGCGTTACGATGACGCCACGCTCTCCCGCCATGCCTTACGGTTGATGGCGCTTATCACGCAGTTTGCGGATAACCCGGCGCTGCGCTGTGGCGATGCGCAAATGCTGCTGGCGGAAGAACAAACGCAATTAACACACCTTAATAATACGGCGGTAACGATTCCCGTCGCCACGCTTAGCGATTTGGTGGCGCAGCAGGCGCAAAAAACGCCAGAGGCTTCCGCGTTGGCAGATGCGCATTATCACTTTACCTACCATGAAATGCGCGAACAGATTGTGGCGCTGGCGCACGCGCTTCGTGAACGCGGCGTTCAGCCTGGCGATAGCGTGGCGGTGGCGTTGCCGCGGTCAGTTTTCCTGACCATAGCGCTGCATGGCATTGTCGAGGCGGGCGCCGCCTGGCTGCCGCTGGACACCGGTTATCCTGACGATCGGCTGCGAATGATGCTGGAAGATGCGCAGCCGAAACTGTTAATTACGACTCAGGCGCAACTGGCGCGCTTTCACGATATTCCGGGAATGGAATATTTGTGTTATAGCGAACCGCTACCGGTCAGTGACGCAACCCCGCTGGGACTGTCGTTACCGCATCATACCGCTTATATCATTTTCACCTCTGGTTCGACGGGCAGACCGAAAGGGGTAATGGTGGGGCAAACGGCGATAGTGAACCGGCTGCTGTGGATGCAGGATCACTATCCGCTGACGGCGGATGATGTAGTGGCGCAAAAAACGCCGTGCAGTTTCGACGTCTCGGTATGGGAGTTTTTCTGGCCGTTTATCGCCGGGGCGAAACTGGTGATGGCCGAGCCGGAAGCGCACCGCGACCCGCTCGCGATGCAGCAATTCTTTGCGCAATACGGCATCACGACCACCCATTTTGTGCCGTCGATGCTGTCGGCTTTTATTGCCTCGCTAACGCCAGCGTCGGCTGGAAAAAGTTGCGCCGCCTTCAAGCGGGTTTTCTGTAGCGGCGAGGCGCTGCCGACGGCGCTCTGTCGCGAATGGGAAACGTTGACCGGCGCGCCGCTACACAATCTGTACGGCCCGACGGAGGCTGCGGTGGATGTGAGCTGGTACCCGGCTTGCGGCGCTGAGCTGGCGGCTGTCGACGGCAACAGCATCCCGATAGGTTATCCCGTCTGGAATACCGGTTTGCGTATTCTCGATGCGCATATGCAGCCGGTGCCGCCGGGCGTGGCGGGCGATCTCTATCTGACCGGTATTCAGTTGGCGCAGGGTTATCTGGGGCGTCCGGATCTTACCGCCAGCCGCTTTATCGCCGATCCTTTTGCGCCAGGCGAACGGATGTACCGCACCGGAGATGTAGCGCGCTGGCTGGATTCCGGCGCGGTGGAATATTTGGGGCGCAGCGACGATCAGCTCAAAATTCGTGGTCAACGTATTGAACTGGGTGAGATTGACCGCGTCATGCAAATGCTACCGGATGTTGAACAGGGGGTGGCGCATGCCTGCGTCTTTAATCAGGCGGCGGCGACGGGCGGAGATGCCCGGCAATTGGTCGGCTATCTGGTTTCGCACTCCGGTTTGCCGTTGGATCTATCGGCGTTGCAGGAAAAATTACGCCAAAAGCTCCCCGCGCATATGGTGCCGGTTGTGCTGTTGCAGCTTGCTGGTTTGCCGCTTAGCGCTAATGGAAAGCTGGATCGTAAAGCCCTGCCGCTGCCGGAACTGACGCCATGCGTGAAAGGACGTGCGCCGCAGTCCGCAACGGAGGTCGCTGTCGCTGCGGCGTTTTCTAGCCTGCTGGGCTGTGAGATTAACGACGTTGAAAGCGATTTCTTTGCGCTGGGTGGACACTCGCTGCTGGCGATGAAACTGGCCGCCCAGTTAAGCCAGACGTTTAATCGCCAGGTGACGCCGGGGCAGGTGATGGTAGCATCTGACGTGGCGCAGTTGAGTAAGTTGCTTGACGCTGATGATGATGAACGCTCGCGTAACCTGGGGTTCGGGCCGCTGTTGCCGCTGCGTGAAAGCGATGGCCCAACGTTATTCTGTTTCCATCCGGCGTCGGGCTTCGCCTGGCAATTTAGCGTATTATCACGTTATCTTAGCCCGTCGTGGTCAATCATGGGGATTCAGTCCCCCCGTCCTGCAGGTCCTATGCAAACAGCAACAGCCCTTGATGAGTTATGTGAACATCATCTGGCGACGTTGCTCGCCCGGCAACCGCATGGCCCTTATTATTTATTAGGCTATTCTCTGGGCGGGACGCTGGCGCAAGGGATAGCCGCCCGGTTGTGCGCGCGCGGCGAAACGGTAGCGTTTTTGGGATTACTGGATACCTGGCCGCCGGAAACCCAAAACTGGCGGGGAAAAAAGGCGAACGGCCTTAATCCGGACGTACTGGCGGAAATTGAACGCGAACGCGCGGCGTTTGTCACCGCCCAGCAGGGAAATGCATCCGACGCCTTATTTGCCGCTATTGAAGGCAATTATGCGGATGCCGTCCGTCTGCTGACGACGGCGCATAGCATACCGTTTGATGGACATGCTACGCTCTTTGTGGCGGATAAAACGGTGCCGGAAGGCGTATCGCCTGAACAAAGTTGGTCGCCGTGGATAACCTCTTTGACTATTTATCGCCAGCCATACGCGCATGTGGATATTATTTCTCCCACCGCCTTTGAAACAATTGGACCTATTATCAACAAGCTCATTAATAAATAACGGGCGTTGTCTCTGTTTTTAACAAATTAAATCGCGAAACCTCATAATAATTATTATGAGGTTTTTATTGCAATTATTAATTTATTTAACATAAGTGATACATGTTGCAGACAAGTCCTATTCCGATTATTGTGCTTTTCTGACGCGGGTGCGCAAAGATTGTTTCAGATAATTCTTACTTACTGTTAGAATCTCCGACAGGAAGGTGTTCTTTCATTGGATAAAGTTTTCAGGTCATACGGCATGTCATCTCTTAATATAAATCAAGAAAAAAATCAGCAATTTGCAGGTTACTCACTGCCGCCCGCCAACAGTCATGAAATCGATTTGTTTAGCCTTATGGAGGTGTTATGGCAGGCTAAACGTCATATTCTTGCTACCATTTTCGCCTTTGCGTGCATGGGGTTGCTCCTGTCATTTCTACTGCCGCAAAAATGGACCAGCCAGGCGATTGTCACGCCGGCCGAATCGGTACAGTGGCAGGGACTGGAGAGAACGTTGACCGCGCTGCGTGTGTTGGATATGGATGTAAGCGTTGATCGGGTCAGTGTATTTAATCTGTTCATTAAAAAGTTTAGCTCGCTGTTGCTGCTGGAAGAATATCTTCGTTCTTCTCCGTATGTTATGGATCAATTAAAAGGCGCGAAAATAGACGAGCAGGATCTTCATCGGGCAATTGTCGCGCTGAGCGAAAAAATGAAAGCGGTGGACAGCAATGTCGGTAAGAAAAATGAAACATCGTTATTCACGTCGTGGACGTTGAGCTTTACCGCGCCGACGCGGGAAGAAGCGCAAAAAGTGCTGTCTGGCTATATTCAGTACATCTCTGCTATCGTCGTGAAAGAGACACTGGAAAATATTCGTAACCAACTGGAAATCAAAACCCGCTATGAGCAGGAAAAGCTGGCGATGGATCGGGTGCGCCTCAGAAATCAACTTGATGCCAATATTCAACGACTGCGTTATTCGCTGGAAATAGCCAACGCCGCCGGAATTAAGAAACCAGTTTACAGTAATGGGCAGGCGGTAAAAGATGATCCGGATTTTTCTATTTCCCTCGGCGCTGATGGTATTTCCCGCAAACTGGAAATTGAGAAAGGGGTCACGGACATGGCCGAGATCAACGGTGATTTGCGTAACCGTCAATATCATGTTGAACAACTGGCGGCAATGAATGTAAGAGACGTGACGTTTACCCCGTTTAAATATCAATTGTCTCCGTCTTTGCCAGTCAAAAAGGATGGTCCGGGTAAAGCGATCATTATTATCCTGGCGACGCTAATTGGCGGTATGATGGCTTGCGGCGGCGTATTACTGCGTCATGCGATGGTCTCGCGTAAAATGGAAAACGCGCTAACAATAGATGAACGATTAGTCTGATTTACACGAAAAAGCCGGATAGCGATTATCCGGCTTTTTCGTGTGTATGGGTAACTATTGCCGCCCCAGCGGTACGATCAGCGGCGTACCGGCAACCGGATCGTCGATAATCATACAACGCAGGCCATAGACTTTTTCGATAAGCTCAGCGGTAACAATCTCCTTCGGCGCGCCCTGCGCCACAATGTGACCTTCACGTAATGCAATTAAATGGGTGGCGTATCGGCAGGCTTGATTCAGGTCGTGCAGAACGGCGGCAAGCGTATAGCCTTTTTCGCGATTGAGTTCGCTTAACAATTCCAGCAGATCAATTTGATGGCTAATATCCAGCCAGGTCGTCGGCTCATCCAGCAACATGATGGACGTTTCCTGCGCCAGCACCATGGCTATCCACGCCCGCTGGCGTTGACCGCCGGACAGGGTATCCACGCTTTGCGTCGCCAGTGAAGTGATACCCGTTGCACGCATCGCATTGGCGACGGCGTCGGCATCTTCCTTGCGCCAGCGGGTAAATAAGGGCTGATGCGGATAACGCCCTCTGGCGACCAGCTCTTGTACGGTGATATCGCCCGGCGTGGTGGCGTTTTGCGCCAGCAAACCGATTCGTCGCGCCACCTCTTTACTGGCGTAACGCTGTATTTGTTCGCCATCCAGCCAGACATGGCCGTCAATGGGCGTCATCAGACGGCTTAGCGTGCGTAGCAACGTCGACTTGCCGCAGCCGTTAGGGCCGATGATCGCGGTAAAATGGCCGTCCGGAATCGAAACGTTAAGGTTTTTTGCGACAGTATAGCTGCCATAACCCAGAGTTAACTGGTCGCCGCGCAAACGGGCTACGGATTCGGTCATTTTTTGCGGGACTCCTGAATTAACAAGACGATAAGGTAAATACCGCCGAGGCTTACGGTGACGACGCCTACCGGAAGCTGATAAGGCATAAACAGTTGTTGCGCGCATGCATCAGCGGCCAGTAGTAATAACGCGCCGCACAGCGCCGACTGGGTTAATCCCCAGCGAGCTGTGCCGCTAAGGCGGCGGGCGATGTGCGGCGCGACAAGAGCGATAAACGAGATGGGGCCAGCCAGCGCCGTAGCAGCCGCGGTGAGCGATACCGCCACCAGCAGCATCATCAGGCGTGACCGTTCCACGCTAACACCCAGCGCGCAGGCGCTGTCATCGCCCATCTCCAGCAGCCGCATGCGACGTACCAGTAGCGCGGCGCCTGTCAGCATCACAATAATCAGCGGCGCCGAAGGCCAGGTTTTCGCCCATGTCAGACCGTTGAGCGACCCGGCGTTCCATAATCCGGCGGTTAGCGCCGTTTCCAGCGATGCCTGCAACAGAAGCCAGGTATTAAAGGCGACCAACATAGCGCGGATGCCGATACCGATGATAATTAGCCGGAAGGTTTCAATCCCGTTACGCCAGGCAAGCAGCCAGACAATCAATGACGTGACGATGCCGCCCGCCATCGCCGCCAGCGCGATTGCGGTCAGATGTTGGCCAAAAAGAACCATTGCGACCAGCACGCCGCTCCAGGCGCCGGTATTAAAGCCCATCACATCCGGGCTGCCCAACGGGTTACGCATTAACGACTGAAAAATCGCTCCGCTGACGCCAAGCGCAGCGCCAATCAGCAGCGCCATTAATACGCGCGGCAACCGCCATTCGGTCACTACAAGGGTGATGTTACGCGGCGCGTCACCCAGTAGCGCGGCAATAATCTGCCCGGTATCAAGATGTACGGCGCCGCGTTGTAAACTCCATAAGCCAATGGCGAAGCAGCCTGCCGCCAGAAGCAGGCAGCTTATGATAAGCCGACGCGAAAGAAACATCATAGGCCGCCTCCGCTTGATTTACGGCGTACCAGAAATATAAGTACTGGCGCGCCGATAAACGCGCTGACGACCGAAACGCGGAGTTCGCCGGGTACCAACAAGCGCCCAATAATATCGGCGAAAAGCAGCAGGGCAGGGGTCGCCAGTAGTGTCACTGGCAACGACCAGCGGTGATCGGCGCCGACCAGCCAACGCGCCATATGCGGCATCATCAGACCGATAAAAGCGATAGGGCCGACCAGCGCCGTTGCGCTGCCGCACAAGACGGTAATCGCCAGTAAGCCGATAAGTTGAGTGCGCGCCACTTTACTGCCCAGCGCCGTCGCGGTATCACTGCCGAGACTCAGGCTGTTCAGCGCGCGGCTCAGCAATAGCGCCACGATCCCAGCTATAACCACAGGCGCGATAGCCACTTTCAATGTTTGCAGGCTGCGAATGTCCAGCGATCCCGCCTGCCAGAAGCGAAGCTGGTCATAGACCTCTGGATTTAACAGCGCGATGCCGCTAGTTAGTCCTTCCAGTACCGCGCCAAGCGCCACGCCCGCCAGCGTCAGGCGAACCGGGCTTAACTGACCGCCGCCCTGACTGCCGGTAAAGGCGACAATCAGTGATGCGATAAGCGCGCCGCTAAATGCCATGAAAAGCTGCTCCAGCGGCGTGGAGAAACCAAACAGCGCCGCGCCCAGTACGATGGCGAAGCTGGCGCCATTGTTAACACCCAGAATCCCCGGATCGGCGAGCGGATTACGGGTGAGCGTTTGCATGAGCGCCCCGGCGAGACCCAAAGCGCCGCCCGCCAGTAATCCGGCCAGTGTTCGCGGCAAACGCGCATCCAGGACGATGGTGCAATCGGCGCTTTGGCAAACGCCGGTGAACGCGTCCAGCACGACGGCGGCGGGCAGCGGTTTCGCGCCAATAACCAGGCTTAACACCGCAGCCAGAATCAGTAATAACAACAATCCGGGCACGGCGAACGCGCGCGTCACGGAAAACGAGCATGACATAGTAACTTCCCTGATAATGATAGTAATTATCGTTATCTATCTTATTTGGTTATGTTAGCATGTGCAGCCATTGAATGGATATTTAAAAAACTCGCATTAAGGCGTTGTAATGAATCGACAATCCTGGCTGCTCAATCTCAGCCTGTTGAAGACGCATCCTGCATTTCGCGCAGTATTTCTGGCCCGTTTTATCTCTATTGTCTCGCTGGGGCTGCTTGGCGTGGCGGTTCCGGTACAGATCCAAATGATGACGCACTCCACCTGGCAGGTAGGGCTGTCGGTAACGTTAACCGGCGGCGCCATGTTTATTGGCTTAATGGTGGGCGGCGTACTGGCCGATCGCTACGAACGCAAAAAGGTGATTTTGCTGGCGCGCGGTACTTGCGGTATTGGCTTTATTGGCCTGTGCGTGAATGTGCTGTTGCCGGAACCGTCATTGCTGGCGATATATCTCCTTGGCCTGTGGGACGGCTTTTTCGCGTCGCTGGGCGTGACCGCTTTACTGGCGGCGACGCCAGCGCTGGTCGGAAGAGAAAATCTGATGCAGGCCGGCGCGATTACCATGCTGACGGTACGTCTGGGATCGGTTATTTCGCCGATGTTGGGGGGCATATTGCTTGCCAGCGGCGGCGTAGCCTGGAACTATGGGCTGGCGGCTGCCGGGACGTTTATTACGTTATTGCCGTTACTGACGCTGCCGCGACTGCCTGTCCCTCCGCAGCCGCGGGAAAATCCTTTTATCGCGTTACTGGCGGCATTTCGTTTTTTGCTCGCCAGTCCGCTTATCGGCGGTATTGCGCTGCTTGGCGGCCTGGTGACGATGGCAAGCGCGGTACGCGTACTCTATCCAGCGCTGGCGATGAGCTGGCAGATGTCGGCGGCGCAAATCGGTTTGCTGTATGCGGCAATTCCGCTGGGGGCGGCCATTGGCGCGCTGACCAGCGGGCAACTGGCGCATAGCGTTCGTCCGGGGCTCATTATGCTGGTTTCGACAGTCGGTTCTTTTCTGGCGGTGGGGCTGTTCGCCATCATGCCGGTCTGGATCGCAGGTGTTATCTGTCTGGCGCTGTTTGGCTGGCTCAGCGCCATCAGTTCGTTATTACAATACACTCTGCTGCAAACCCAGACGCCGGAAAATATGCTGGGGCGAATGAACGGCCTGTGGACCGCGCAAAACGTCACGGGAGACGCTATCGGCGCGGCGCTGTTAGGCGGTCTTGGCGCAATGATGACGCCGGTCGCTTCCGCGAGCGTGAGTGGATTCGGGCTGGTGATTATCGGTTTGTTGCTACTGTTAGTGCTGGGCGAGCTACGCCGCTTTCGCCAGACGCCGCCGGTTAGCGATGCTGGCTGATGAGGGCGCGTTTATCCGACCGACAAAATCTGTCTGATCAGTCGGATAAAACCCCGACAAGGCTAAAACAGGGCGGCAAGCCGGTTAAGCAGCAATGTTGCGCTGTAATAATCCAGACGGAACGTCTCCGTACCCAGTGCATAGACGCGCTTATTTTGCACCGCTGGCAGGTGCGCCAGCAGCGGATTGGCATATAGGGCCGCGACATCTTTGTTGTCGCCGGCAAACAGGAAGAGAGATTCGCCGTTTAACCCTGCGGCCAGATTTTCACCGCCAAGCTGAATGATATCGTGGCGCTTACCCTGGCTTTTGCTGGTTTGCAGCCCACGGGGCAATGTCGCCAGCGTAAAGCCTAACTGCGCCAATAGTTTGCCTTGTGCTGATTCTGGCGTCCACAGATTGGCGCTATGCGCGGCAGGGGTATACACCAGCGCGCTAACCGGCTGCGGCGGCAGGGCGATTCGCTGTTTAACCGTCGTCAGTTGCGCCTCAAATTCCGCTATTCGCGCGGCGGCCTGTTTCTCCTGACCGGTGATCTCGCCAAGCTGCGTGAGCAAACTCTGCCAGCTTTTATCGTCATAATTGATGACGAGCGTCGGCGCGATAGCGGAGAGCTGATCGTAAAGCGCCAGCGCGGAGTCGCCGCCGGTGGCGCTAATCAAAATGAGATCCGGCATTTGCGCGGCGACCGTTTCAGCATTCGGTTCGCCGATGTACAGCCGGGCGACATGGCGAGCCTTTGCTACGTCGCTCCACTGGCGCATAAACCCTTGATCGTCGGCAAAGCGGTTATTCGGCGTAGTGGCCCCGCTGGCGACGACGGGCGCGTCAATTGCCAGCAGCGAGCCTGTTAACGTCACGCTGGTAGAGACGATACGCGCGGGCTTGTGGTCCAGCGTATGAACGCCGCGGCTATCCTGGATTTGCCGGGGCCAACCCGCGTCCCTGGCTAAGGATATTCCTGAAACAGATAAACCAATCACGAAAAGCAGCCAACGATGAAAGGCGGGGAGTCTCACAATAGCATCCTGTTATCAATAGGGTTAATGCTTCTCATTTTCATATTACCAGCAACGAGATGCAAGCCTTAGCACCATTTAAGCCATGACCAGAGTTGACAGAGCGACGTTTTACTCTTAGGTTATCGCACTAAAAATAGAAATAATAATCATTATTATACACAAAATCATTCAAGAAGCATCGCGGCGGCAAGGGAAGAAATCCCCGGGAGCATAGATAACTATGTGACCGGGGTTTCTGAGCGCAGCCAACAAAGAGGCAGCTTGAAGGATGAAGTGTATATAAGCCTTTATCATTGGAGGATGATATGGATATGTCACTGGCCGAGGACGCTCAGGAGA
>JGI2924J29684_1077658_pt1 | contig 20394 bp, 21 predicted proteins | sample BenlonsequencITS_FD_29684 | JGI IMG/M metagenome (IMG submission 29684)
CCCAAGCCAGAATAAAACGGCCGCCGCAATTAGGGTCGTTAAGTTGGCATCCAATATTGTTGAACTTGCCTGCTTATATCCTATTTCTATGGATGTAATGGGAGAACGACCATTTTTATGTTCTTCACGGATGCGTTCAAATACAAGAACGTTTGCATCAACGGCCATACCGATCGTTAGGATAATACCAGCAATACCAGGCAATGTTAGGGTTGCACCCAATCCTGACAAAGACCCAATGATGAGCATAATATTTGCTGCAAGAGATATAACCGCAAACACACCCCACAAACCATAGGCAAGAATCATAAAGATTGCGACGAGCGCCAGACCAATAGCGGATGCTGTCGTCCCTGCGCGAATAGAGTCTTCACCCAACCCCGCGCCTACCACTCGCTGCTCGACGACTTGGAGCTTAGCTGGTAACTCACCCGCCCTAAGCACGATAGCAATTGCGTTCGCTTCCTGAATTTCAAACGAACCTGTAATTCGACCAGATCCACTCAAAATAGGGGAACGTACACTTGCTGCAGAAATCACTTGCCCATCAAGCACAATAGCAAAACTATCATTGATGTGCTCAGAGGTAAAATCTCCAAAAACCTTTGGTCCGCGCCCTTTTAGAGTAAAGTTAATTTGTGGACGGTTGTTTTCATCAAAACCTTGTGACGCAGTTGCAAAATCAGCACCCGTCAGAATGGGGTCTTCGTGAACGACATATTCGCGCGCAGAATAAGCATCTTGGCGCTTTACCTTCCCCAAACGTGGCTCATCTAACCGATACTGGGATGCATCAGCAGTTTCATCAACAAGATTAACGGTCATAACACCCGCACGTTGAATCAGCTCTATCAATTCAGTCGGATCGTCCAACCCTGGAACTTCAAGTACAATTCGGTTTGATCCCTGTCTTTGAATATTGGGGTCGGTTGTCCCTGAGCCATCAACACGTCTACGAACGACTTCAATAGAATCGTTCAGGGCTTCAACTTCAAGCTCTTCCAAACGAGCCGATGAAAACGTAACATTCATCACGCCGTTTTGCTCAGAGATATTTAAACTTTGCTGTCCGCCGATTCCGCCAACAGGAGAAGATAACTCACGCACCCGCCTTTTTGCTTCATCAATTTGGGTTGGTTCCATTACACGAAACCGAACACCACCATCAACAACTTCTCGGCCACGGAATTTCACATTATTGGGCTTTTTAATAAGCGTTCGCTGAATATCCCGAGAAAGTTCCAGCAACCTATTTTGTTGCAATTCCTCTGGATCCACCTCCAGCAGTAGATAGGAACCGCCTTTAAGGTCCAAACCTAATTTTACAGTTTCAGATGGCATAAATCCTGGAAGCCCAGCGCGTTGACCTGCATTCAGCAGATTCGGCAGGCACAACCAAGCTCCTAGCAAAACAACGCCAATCACAAGAAGGCGTTTCCAAAGAGCAAATTGCAACATAATTTAGCGACTCTAGCTTTTAGAAGTATCGTTAGCTGGCTGAGGTGTGTTTTTACCACGGACCTCAACAATCATAGCGCGAAGCACGCGAAGTTTTACACCCTCGCCCGCATCAATCACAACTTCAGTATCTTCGACACGTGTGATTTTACCAATAAGTCCGCCAGTCGTGACAATTGTATCGCCCTTTACGACAGCATTCACCATCGCCTGATGTTCTTTTTGGCGCTTTTGCTGAGGACGAATCATTGTGAAATACAAAATCACAAGAATACCAGCGAATGGTAGCATTTGAAGCAATGGAGAAGGTTGACCGGCTGCGCCATCAGCGCTGGTCACCTGAAAAATTAGCGGTGCGATAGACATAAACGCCTCTTAAATTATTCCTTAGCCATTTCCGTTTGGAAACGAACGTGCGCCAACCCAACTGACACCAGTGTGGATAGACGCATTCAAGCCGCGGACTATATCGTCAGGTCACAACAATGCAATGTGCTGATACGCATTGGTTTATCATGTTGATGCGTTAAATTGACCGTTTGGGTAATAAATGTGACGCAGGATCTATCGGAGACTTCCCTCGACGCAACTGAAAATGCAATTGGGGACGATCAACTGATCCAGTTTCTCCAACCTTTGCAATCGCCTGCCCTTGTCGAATCGGTTGATTTTCTTCCACCAGCAATTCTTCAGCGTGAGCGTAGGCGCTGACCCAGCCGTTACCGTGGTTTATGAGGATTAGGAGGCCGAAACCTGGTAATTCGCTGCCGGCATAGACGACATATCCATCAGAGGCCGCTTTTATTGTTGATCCGGCACGGGCGGCGATATTGACGCCGTCATTTATTTTACCATTTGGCATTTGCCCGTAAGTTTTTATGATATTCCCATTCACCGGCCATACAAAACCTTTTGCATCTCCGGGTAAATCAATTTTTTCACTTGTTTTTATTGCAGAAACTGGAGCCGACTCGTCAAAACGGCCCAGTGCTTCATTTTTCACAGCTAATTTAGCCGAATCGACAGCAAGGCCGGGACCTGCTTGTTGGTCTCCCCCCAATTGAACAGCGGTAGGAGAAGACGCTGTTGCAGTTTGTCCTACAATTGGAGCTGCAATTCCCTTTGATTCACGCAAGATTTTATCGCGGGCTTTAGCTGATGCGATGGCTGTTGATTCTGATGCAAAAGAATCTCTGGCTAAACTTGGTAAAATCATCTGATCGCCGGGATAAATGGTCCACGGCTTTGGCAATCCATTCATATTTGCGAGCGAGCGGGTATCGACATTATAACGTCGTGAAATGGCGTATAAAGTCTCCCCTGTTTCCACGACATGTATATTTGGAGGCGGCAAATGCACGAAACTTCCAACTTCCAGACGAAATGGCGGTTGCAGGTCATTTGTTTCAACCAATGCCCGCAAAGCCACCCGATAACGCGTCGAAAGACTGTATAATGTATCTCCTGCTAGCACTTCCACCTTATCTCCAACCGGCAATTCAGATACGGAAGCATTTGTATATGCTGATATATTTGAAGGCTGAGAATAAACTGATGCCGTAGAAGTGTTGCTTACTAAAGTTTGTTGATGCTGTGAATGCGATAATGATTGCATGGACGCCGCATTATCATATCGACCTTCATCCATTCCCATTAAATCTTCATTGGAGAAACTCATTTCTCCTGCGCCAGAAAGTTCACGCTGTTTGAAAGAATGATCAACAACACCAGCGCCGATTAGTGCTCCGCCACCTGCAACTCCTCCTGAAAGCGGAGCCATTGGTGTCGCATAAATATTTGCTATAGGAGCAGCTGCCGGAAGAGAACCAACGGCTAGATGGGGGATAGTTTGCGGCATTCCAGAATTTGCGTAATTTGCCGAGGTGCCGAATTGTTGTTGGTTTAATGACGAGTTTGTGTCGACTATTTGTGTTCCCGCTTGGCCATAAGTGACGGGTGGGTAGCGAGTCTGTGCGATTCCCTGTTGATACACACCTGTACTTTGATGAGTGACATATTTTTGTTGGGCTGATCCGGCTTGGGAATAAATTTCTGGCTGAGAATTGTTTATCGCATTGGCCCGAGCTTGTTGTTGAGCTACTTGCTCAGCGGCCAATCGTTGTCTCTCTGCTTGCTCACGCGCCTGAGCAACTTTTTCGTAATATTGCGTATCGGGCTGACCAAGCGGGGAGCCTTGTGTCACTGGTGCATAATCTGCACCTTCAGGAATTCTATATTCGCTATATCGAGCCGCTGAACGAAATTCGACGGGTGCAGTTTCCCGCGCCTGTGCAATTGCCGGCGCGCACCAACACATACTTAGAACACATGCCAGAACCAGCTTTATGGTTAAGACTGATCTGGTAGAAAGCCGTTTTTGTTCACTCATTTATTAACTGACAAACAGACAAAATGTTCGTCCCTCACCGCATTAAAGTTCTCTTGCAGTGCCAATAATGAGGGGTAAAAACTTAGAAGCCCCTAACGTGGTTAGTTTTTCGACTTGATTTCCGACTCTTTTATAAACATTTATCTGTTGTGAGCCGTCTTTTTCTACCGGCGCAACCAATATGCCCTCGGATTTCAACTGTTGCGCCAAAGTGTAAGGCGGGCGACTAATTGCACCCGTAAGTATGATACGATCAAATGGCGCACGTTCTTGCAGCCCTTCCATGCCATCGCCATGGAATAAGCGAATATTGTCTAGCTCCAAAGATAACAGTGTTTCGGCTGCTTTTTCATGCAGGGTTCTAAAACGCTCTACGGTGTAAACCCGTTTTGCAAGCAAAGATAAAATCGCGGCTTGATACCCAACTCCGGTTCCCACTTCTAAAACATCGTGATCAGGCTGAACATTCAGCGCTTGCAGCATTTGGCCGACGACAACAGGGAGGGAAAGTTCCTGTCCGCACGCAATTGGGACTTTTAAATTGTCATAAGCCATGTCGCGATATTCGGGAGGCACAAAAACAGCGCGCGGCGTTTTTTCAATCGCGCTCATCACACGATTGTCCCGCACACCGGCTTGACGCAGCAATAAAACAAGCCGCGCAGCTCTAAATGGATCCACTACACTCAACGGTCAAAGACCTTTTATAATTCGCCAAAAGACTCAATTAGCGTATCACGATAAGCATAATGCGTTAAATCGACATGTAATGGAGAGATACTGATCTTGTCTTCATAGATGCAACGCAGGTCAGTTCCACCCGGAGGATCAGATTTGGGACCACCATGTGAGAGCCAGTAATAATCACGGCCACGCGGGTCTGTTCGTTTTTCTGAATTCACAATCGAAAAATCACGCAAGCCTTGTGATGTGATTTCCGTGCCTTTGACATCTTCAATTTCACAATCAGGAAAATTGACATTCATCACGACGGATTTTGGCCAGCCAGTTTCCAATAGGCGCTTGACCACTTTAGGGCCAAAATGTCGCCCTGTGTCCCATGCCATAGATTTGCCTTTTCGAAAGCCCTTCGTTTGGGAAAATGCAATGCCCGGAACACCCATGAGCATGCCCTGCACAACCGCACCAATCGTGCCAGATTGCGTTGTATCTTCACCGACATTTTGACCGTTATTGACGCCTGATAGAATCAAATCTGGTTTTTTATCAGTTAGGATGTGCTCTATGCCTAAAACCACACAATCTGTTGGTGTGCCTTCAATGCGGAAACGCTTTTCTCCGCGTTGATCAATGCGAACAGCTTCAGAGACAGTGATAGCACGGCCCTGCCCTGATTGCTCAACCAGCGGGGCGACCATCCACACATCATCAGAGATAGACCTTGCAATCTCTTCCATGACTACAAGACCCGGTGCATCTATTCCATCGTCATTTGTAACAAGAATACGCATTATTTAATCACCTCTACACCGCCCATATAAGGCACAAGTGCTGCTGGCACTTTGATAGAGCCATCTTCTTGCTGATAGTTTTCAAGGACCGCCACGAGTGTGCGACCAACAGCAAGGCCAGAGCCGTTTAATGTGTGCACAAATTGTGTTTTTGGTTTTTTGTTGTCTTCAGTTGGTGCCGGCTTAAAGCGTGTATTCATACGGCGCGCTTGGAAATCACCACATGTCGAACAAGAAGAAATCTCGCGGTAAGTATCTTGAGACGGCAACCACACTTCGATGTCGTAAGTGCGCTTTGCACCGAAGCCGATATCACCTGTACATAGGTTTACCACGCGGTATGGCAATTCAAGTTTTTGCAAAATCGCTTCTGCGCAGCCTGTCATGCGTTCTAATTCAGCGTCAGATTCTTCTGGCTTGGTGATGGATACCATTTCCACTTTCGTGAATTGGTGAAGCCGGATCATGCCTTTTGTATCACGTCCAGCAGAACCAGCTTCAGAGCGGAAACATGGGGTTGCCGCCGTCATTCGGATTGGCAATTGATCTTCAGCTAAGATTTGTTCGCGCACGAGATTTGTGACTGGGACTTCGGCTGTTGGGATAGTATAAAAGTCATTTGTCGTTTTGAACAAATCTTCTTCAAACTTAGGCAATTGCCCTGTACCCACAAGCGCGTCATCACGTACTAAAAATGGCGGTGACACTTCTTGATAACCATGTTCATCTGTCTGCACATCAAGCATGAATTGCGTTAAAGCGCGCTCAAGCTTAGCCATTTTGCCGCGCAGCGCCACAAAGCGCGCACCAGAGATTTTAGCGGCGGCTTCAAAATCCATCAGGGCAAAGCCCTTCTCGTCTTTTAGCTTTTCACCAAGATCGGCATGTTCCTGCGCTGTAAAAGCCAATTTATTTGGCTCGCCCCAGACGCGCACTTCAGTATTGTCGTCTTCATCTTCGCCATCGGGCACGTCATCATAGACGATATTTGGCAGGCCAAGCAGAATGGCATCTAGCTTGGCGCGCACGTCTGATTCGGTTTCACCGATTTTTTCCATTGTGGCTTTGGCATCTGCGACTTCAGCCATTAGGCGCTGGGCTTCATCTTCATTGCCTGTGGCTTTGGCTTTACCGATTAGTTTAGATGATTTGTTGCGAATTTGCTCGGCATCTTGGATTTGCTGAACGGCTGCACGCAATTGCTCGTCTAATGCCAGTATATCTGAGACCACATCGCCCAATCCCGACTTGCGGCGGTTCCAGCCATTTATATAGGCATCTGGATTGTCGCGAATGGCGCGGATATCGTGCATGGGAAGGCTCCTAAAAGGCGTAAACTCGTCTGGATATTCTATATGGGGAAGGCAATAGCATTATTCGCAAGAAATAACAGCCATATTGGCGAAACTCGCGAAGCAATCTGTTTATCGGAATAGACGCTCACATACAAATCACACGCTATTGAATTGTGAGTGAGCGATAGATGGGGTCTTATAGCCATAAATGAGCAATCAAGGGGCTGGCAGATGAACTATATCAGGAAATATGGACATTGGGTGATATCTATCTATATCGCTGTAATTTTTCTGGATTCACTACGTTTCAAATTTACGAATGCGCCTGAAACGCAGGTGATTTTTGGTAAGCTGGATGCATGGGCTGACACATTTGGTGGGGGCGGGATATTTTCGCAAACGGGGCTGTTTAGCCAATATGTCATTGGTAGCGCGGAACTTGTTGCATCCGTATTGATTCTGGCAGGATTATTTCTTGGCTATAAAACAATGCATGGTTTGGGCGCGCTGATTGGTGTGGCGGTGATGACCGGTGCGATCAGTTTCCATCTGTTCACGCCTTTAGGTATTGATCCAAACAATGATGGTGGCGGATTGTTTTTTGCAGCTATTGGTGTGTGGTTGGGATCCATCGCGATTGCATTTATGCGCCGCAAGGAATTGCTGAAATTGGGCTGCGGGGTCGTTGGTTCAGTGTTGAGCAAATGATCAAGCTAGCCTGCTGAACAAGAGCGTCAATCACACTAAATATTGAGGCGCTCTTCTTCAGCTTCGTCTTTTTTCTTCTCGACAAAAGCAGCTGCGATAATGCCCAGCTCAAACAAGAGATAGACAGGCAATGCCAATGCGATTTGTGAGAATGGGTCTGGCGGTGTCATGAACATTGCGATGAGGAATATACCAAAGATCGCGTATTTACGGCTTGCACGCAAAGTCGACACTTGCACCACACCAGCACGTGCGAGCAATGACATGATGACCGGTGTTTGGAATGCCAAACCAAAAGCTGTGATCAAAGATATAGACAAATCCACATAGGGTTTTGCTTTGGGCAAGAATGTGACGCCTTCAAATTCCTGATTAAACGCAAAATGCATCACAAATGGCAGGATCATGAAATACACAAGCGCTGCACCTGCAACGAATAGGAATGGTGTGATCGTGATGTAAGGCAACATGGCTTGGCGTTCGGATTTGTATAATCCGGGAGCAACAAAGCTGTAAATTTGCCAAGCAACAAATGGAAACGCCACAGCAAGCCCTGCAAGAATTGCCAATCGCAATTTGATGAACAAAATCTCAAAAGCATCAGTAAAGATAACACCGTCAATGGCATTTGCGGCACCAAACTCGGCTTTTGCTTTGTCAAACGGCAACATGAGGAAATCAAACATGTGCTGTGCAAAAATAAATGCGATCAGTGAACAAACACCCACTGCTATAAGAACACGTACCAAACGGGTACGCAGCTCTTTAAGATGATCCATTAAAGGCGCTCTACTCGCCTCCACATCTTCATGCCCTTCTGGACCTGAATTGCTAGTTTTCGTTTGAATATCGGTCATGATGTGGCTTTATCACCGATCTTTTTTGAATCAGTTTGAATCGACTGATCTTCGAGGATTTTTTTAGCTTTTAAAGCATCAGTTTCGGAGACCTCAGATTCTATAGCCTCAGTTTTGGTTTTTTCTGGTGGGGCTATTTCTGCTTCAGCATTGGTCTTTTCAAAGTCGGATTTCATTTTATTGACAGCTTCACCGGCATCTTTTGCAATGTCAGCGTCAGTCTGTTCAAACTCTTTTTGCATGTCATCAAGGCCGGACTCTTTTTTGAGCGCCTCAACTTCTTTACGAAGTTCATCTAGCTCGGCCTGACGTCCCAATTCATCAAAGCTCTGTCTGAATTCAAATGCCATCATACGAAGCTTACCGGTAAAGCGTCCGAACTTGCGCATCATCAACGGCAAATCTTTCGGCCCGACAACTACGAGCGCTAGAATGCCTAATAACAACATTTCCGAAAAGCCGATTTGCGGAATCATTTACGCAACTACTCCATAGGCGAGCAAGAAAAAGCACCTGCCCTGATCATCGGCACTACGGCCAAATGATATCGCCACTCAATATTAAACTTCTGTTTTATCTTTTTTGGGCGTGATGTTTATTGTTTCGCCGTCTTCAAGCGCTTTGGGAGATTTTGGAGCAGGCTCCTTACTCTCTTCATCATCCTTCAAACCTTGACGGAAACTCTTCATGCCGTTGGCAAGATCGCCCATGATTGAGGAGATTTTACCTCGACCACCAAACACTAGCAGAGCTATTACGAGTACAATTATCAACTGGAAAGGACCAGCTCCACCAAGACCAAACATTGCTCAAACTCCTACATTCTGCAACTTCGTCGTATTCCCTAGACCAATACCTAATTTAAATCAGCCCCCGCCGCAAACAATCACAGAACACATTTCTGTTTTATTGAGCAAATGAGTTGATTATTGATCATCTTCTTTGGAAAAATCTGTATGAAATTCCGCTGGTTCAGTCAAACCATCTTCAATTGAGTCGATGATTTCAAGCAAATCTTCATCGGCTTCAGACTCGCTAGGGCGCGGCATATCAAAATCATCGGGGATATTGGCAGATAATAACCCAGCAGCTTTCATCTCCTCGCGTCCGGGAAGAGAATCCAATCCATCAATTCCAAAATGTTCAAGGAAGGCATTAGTTGTGCCATATACGACTGGTCGCCCGGGCGTTTTTCGTCGTCCGCGTAGCTTGATCCAATCCATTTCCAGCAATACATCCAGCGTGCCTTTGGACACCGCCACGCCGCGAACATCCTCAATTTCAGCGCGTGTGCACGGCTGACAATAAGCGATGATAGACAAGGTCTCCATAGCAGCTTTTGAGAGCTTTTTTTCTTCTTCTCGTGTTTCTTCAAACAAAAATGCGAGATCAGGCGCAGTTTGAAAACGCCACCCCCCCGCAATCTCCATCAATTGGATGCCTCGCCCTGCATAGGTTTTTTGTAATTGCATGAGAATATCAGCGACATCAACTCCTGGAGGCAGCATTTCGACTAATTCACCTGCTGCAATAGGAATGGTTGTGGCAAACAATATCGCCTCTGCACGTCGAAGCGCATCAATGCCGATTTCTACTGGATCAGAATGATCACTTTCGGCATCACCATCCCTTTCGATCACTTTGTAGATATCATTTCCCAGTATTGCATGAGCCACTTCCATCGGAATATCGGCATCCTGATCGCCATCGGTATTTTCAGCGATGGGCATTTTTTGTTTTGGAGGCTTTTGTTTTTGCTGACGCGACAGAGCCGCTACAACTTTGCGGATTTCTTCGGGATCTGATTTATCTGTCATATCTGTTCCGCAATTTAAGAAGCTTTATTCTCGGCTTGTGCCCGCCTGACATACACATCAGACAAGGCGGCATCCTGCCTCATATCAACTGCGCGGTCACGGGTTAGCTCAAGGGCTGCAGCAAAATAGCTCGCTGTTATAGATTTTCTAGGCGTTTCATCGGGTTCGCCACTAGGCGCGCTCAGACCTTGAATTCTTGCCCAGTCGTCTAGTTGGGGCACAATTTTTTTCAACGATTTGCGTGCGCTTTCCAAAGCGAGCACGGGTTGTCGGCGAACAATATGTGAGCGCACCCGGGTTTTTCGAGATTGAATATTTCCAAACGCCTTCATCAAATCATAAATGCTGGCATCGTAAGTGACTTTTTTATTGATCCGAACGCGCTCAGGCATACCTCTCACAAAAACATCCCGCCCTGTGATATTAAGCGCATTTAATTCAGTGGATGCATTGCGCATAGCCTCTAGCCTAGCGATCCGAAATGATAATCGGCGCGCCATCGCACCTGCTTCAGGTTCTAATTCGGATTTTTCATCCAATTTGGGCAATAGAAGTTTGGATTTCAGATAGGCTAACCACGAAGCCATAAGTAGATAATCGGCAGCCAGTTCTATGCGATGGCTCTTCGCTTCTAAGATAAATTCGAGAAATTGTTCTGCCAATTGCAAAATAGAAACTTGAAGCAAATCAACTTTCTGACGGCGGGACAATTCTAACAATAAATGCAGTGGACCTTCATAGCCATGAATATCGACCGTAAAAACATCTTCTGGCGCTGCATCTTCTACTTTGCGCGAAGCATCTCTCAAGTGTTGATCCTGAGCGAGCTGCATTAAGCCATCGCCCGACCAGTTGGATCTTCTCCGACCTCGTGAAGCGATATTTGCCCAAGCAAATCATCAAAGCGTCGCCGTCCTGCATCAATATCAAATGGCTGACGGTGCAATGTTGCATCTTCGGCGATTTTCGCTCTTTCTTCTGACCGCCCGACTAAGCGCGGACAGGCAGAAGCCACTTGCCTCATCTGCATCAAAATAGCATCAGGGTCTTTTTCAAAACCAGCACAATGAAGCGCGATATCGCACCCAGCATCAAAACTTGCTCTTGCACGGCTTTCTAAAGTGCCACCAAGCGCTTTCATGCCAAGATCATCACCCATTAAAAGACCATCAAAACCTATACGTCCACGAATGACATCTCGAATAACTTTTGTTGAGATTGTTGCAGCAACATCTGGGTCAAATGCCTGATACGCAATGTGAGCAGTCATTGCCATGGGGGCATCACTTAATGCAGCGAAGGGCGCAAAATCTTTCTCTAATTCTTCGGCACTGGCATCAACAACAGGAAGTGCTTCATGACTATCTTGTTTCGCGCGGCCATGTCCGGGTATGTGTTTTATAACGCTCGCAACACCGCCATCCATGAGTCCTTTAATAGCAGCAGAGCCAATTTCAGCCACTTGTTGCGGCGAAGATCCAAAAGCACGATCTCCAACAATATCATGCGCATCATGATGCAATAAATCTAAAATTGGCGCACAATCGGCAAATATACCTAGAGGCTGAAGTTCAGCGGCCATCAATCTGTGACCAAGCCAAGCAGCTTCTTTACCCAGCTCAGGCGATTTTTGGTACAGTCTTGCATATGCTTCACCGGCAGGAAATTCCGGCCACTCAGGTGGGCGCATACGGCGAACTCTGCCGCCTTCCTGATCTATAAAAACAAGACAAGGCCGCCCCAGAGCAGACCAAATTGCATCCACAAGCGCACGTACTTGCTTTCTTGATTTAACAGAGCGACCCATGAGAATAATTCCCCACGGGTTATGCTGTGCTAAAAAGATAGCTTCTTCATCCAGAAGTTCAGGTCCGGAAACACTCAGAATGCATGCTTTGGGTGCGCTCATTTTTTCTCTGCAACAATACAATCTCCCCCGCTCGCTTTGAAGGCTTTACAGAAGACATTCGCATCTGCACGAGAATCAAAGCTGCCGGCTTGTACACGATGCCACACCCCCTTGGGCCCAAGGTCAACGGTCTGAACGTGTCTCTGTGCGTTTTCAAAGAGATTTGGGGCTTTTTTTCCTGCATTTTTCCAAACATCGTCGACTGCATCGACGGTTTTAACCGCTGCCAGCTGCACAACAAAGCCGCCATCTACCGCAAATTGATGTGAGACACTTGCCGGTTTAGGCGGAACAACACGTGGTTTTGGTTGCTGAATAGGCGTGATATTTATATCGGCTGATGATGGTTCAGCTGGTTTCTTGACGACAGGTGCAGGTTTAATTTCTTCCGTTATGACGGTTGAACCAGCTGGTTTTGAACCAGGACGCAAATCAACAGGTTTTCCGCTTTCACCAAGTTGACGCGTCTGAGGCTGCGCACGTCTTACCTCGGGCATGCTTGGAGAAATAGATTTTGAAGCCAACCCATTTGCCTGATTAGCATCAATGGCGACATTCTCAAGAACAGGAACAGGTTCTTCACGCACAGACATTTCTGCAATATCTGTTTCGGCACGGGCATCTCCACCGACCTGATCAAGCACCCTAATATCTGTATTTCTATCTGCATTTCCGCCAGGATCTAAAGGACGCATTTTAAAAGCACCTTCAGATGCAATCTGCGGCAATGCTGTGCTATCGGAATGGCGTACACCCTGTTTATAGGCGTTCCAAACCACGACACCAAAAACAGCTATCACCCCTAACGTCATGGCCAATATCAGTGGGCCACGATTATTCTCGTTCGGCATCTCATAGCCACCGTTTTCGTCAGGCAAAACGGCAAATGCCATATTATCATTCTTTGTTTGGTTGGGTCTACGGTCTGTCATTTCAAATGCCTGCAAGGATACGTTTTTTTGACGCGTCGCTTTTCCAATCGGTCAAAATTTCAATCTTTAATATCCAGTTTAAGCAAATATGGTTTATGCGACCTAAACCAGATCAAATAAATTCTTCTCCGACTTGGCAAAGATCAGATCATTGAATCTAGGTTAAACAACCGCCTGTGTTCTTCAATCGCATAATTATCGGTCATGCCTGCAATATAATCACAAACTATTCTCGCACGGCGATCGCCTGACGTCTGCTCTGCATCCTGCCTCCATGGGGGCGGCAATGTGTTTGGTTCGCGATTAAACAACTCAAACAATTCCTTCAAAATGCGCCTTGCCTGTGAGCGCATACGATTGACTTTGAAGTGTTTATACATCCGCTCATATAGGAATGCGCGCAAAACACGCTGCTTATCATCAAGACGTTTGGAGAAAGCAATAACTGGCTCGTCCAGATTTCTGATATCTTCCGCGCTTTGAGGGTTGTGCTTTTTCAAACGCCGGCGTGATTCTTTGACAAGATCATCAACCCAAATACCGATTAAACGCCGCACAGCTTCAGCGACTATCAGCTTCTCATCGAGAAAAGCATATTCTTTGCGAACACCTTTAAACACATCGCCAACAAGGGGAACTTCGCAAATCTCATCTACTGTAAATAGGCCAGCAGCAATTCCATCATCTATATCGTGATTATTATAGGCAATATCGTCTGCAAGCGCTGCGACTTGTGCTTCTGGTCCTGCAAAAGTGTGAAGCTCGAGATTTTCTAGTTGAGGATAATCCAAAAAAGCCTGAGGAAGCGTGTCTATAGATTTGCCATCAGTTAGAACAGGACCATTGTGTTTAACCAGACCTTCAAGCGTTTCCCAACTCAGATTTAAGCCATCAAATGTCGGATATCGTTTTTCTAGTTTCGTCACAACACGCAGTGTCTGGGCATTGTGATCAAAGCCATTATATTCTTGCATACACGCATCAAGTTCATCCTCTCCCGCATGCCCAAAAGGTGGATGACCAATATCATGGGAAAGGGCCAAAGCTTCAGCAAGATCCTCATCTAGGCCCAAAGTTCGCGCGACAGAACGTGCAATTTGCGCGACCTCCAACGAATGCGTCAAACGCGTGCGGTAAAAATCACCTTCATGCGCCACGAAAACCTGCGTCTTCTGTTTTAAGCGTCTAAATGCAGACGAATGAATGATGCGATCTCTGTCACGCTGAAAACAAGTGCGCGTCGCCGAAGGCGCTTCTTCATGTGCACGCCCACGCGTTTGCAGCGGATCACTTGCATATATGGAACGCTGGGGGGGTACAAATGTTTCAACCATTAAGTTTGATTTCCAGAAAAGCTTTTAATTTCGACCCGCTGATATTACATATCTCATAAGTGGCGGTTTATAATCATAAGATTAATAACGCCAAGTTTATTGATTGGGTTTAGTTACAATTATGCAAGATAAAGTCACCATTACTGCTTCAGCTGCCGATCGCATTAAATTTATCCTAAAGGATAATGGAAATGCGTCCATGCTCCGTATAGGCGTACTTGGCGGTGGATGTTCAGGTTTTTCATACACTTTCGATTTTGCAAATGAAACAAATGAAGATGATATCGTATTCGAACGCGATGATGCCAAAGTCGTTATTGATGAAACGAGCATCCCATTCCTTGAAGGATGTGAAATAGATTTCGTAAATGAACTTATCGGTTCGTCATTTAAAATAAACAACCCCAATGCAACGGCATCTTGTGGGTGCGGCACCAGTTTTTCAGTCTAAGGCTGACCGTTTCAATAACATCACTACTTATCCTGATTTTTACGTCGTCGTGCGTTCAACCAACTTCCAATCCCAACGCCAGCTGCGACCCCTAGTATGGCTGGCGGGCTGATTATATTAAATAGAAACAGCATAAAACCTAGAAGGGCGCCCATCGCGACACCAACAAATCCTTCTTGAACAGGGTCAAATTGGAATTTATTCGGCTGGTTCATCGCCTTCACTCTTGTTAAAAGGTTGCACATCCATCGCCTTTTCCCGAGCCAGTTTGCGTCTCACGACCTGAATAATCACTAATACTGACACCAATGCTATAGCAATGACTGGCAACCATTTATGAGCTTGATCTTCACCTGCCAACTCGCCAAAAATGTAAAAAAATACGAATGTTATACTGATATACATCGCGCCAGAAAAAATGATGAAAAAGGCAAATTTTGGAAATGGTGCGTGAAAAAAACCTGAAGCAACATAAAAAGGAATACGTGTTCCAGGTATGAACCGCACAATCATAAGACTGGATGCCAAATGGTTTACCACACCATCTCGCGCCTTTTTTACCGTCGGTTTATCAGCATATTTTTTTGCCCATTTATGCGAAACCGCAGCCCGACCTGCCCAATATTTCCATAAATCACTAAAAGTTAGACCAGTGATTATCGCTGCACCAAGAAACCACGGTTCCCCCAGTCCTGTAACAGCAGCTGCAGCAGAGCCAATAACAGCTGCATCCTCTTGAATAAATGGCAATATCAAGAAGCAAGCATAAATGCCCCAAGGATAAGCTTCGAAAAATGAAAGTAAAGAATCTAACATCACACCAGCCACTATAACAATTGATGAGACTGATTGCATCTGAAGCGCAGTGGAGCAACAGAAAATCTCATTTCAACGAATGGCTCTTTTTATAAAGACTGCTCAATTTAGTTAAAGATTATTCCGTTTATTTGAATATTTACATGCTCGCCATGAAAGGTTCGCCAAAATTCTGCTTGATCATTGCCCACACATAATCAGCTAAAATACTAGCACCAACGCCATTTAGGTGATTGCTATCATGATAAATCACTTTGCCATCAAACATGCGCAAACAGGTTGATTGAGTTTCTGGACAGAACACAGATGTCGGGTCAATAAACAAGTGGCCTTCTTGTTCAACACGTTTTTTCAAAACACGATTTACAGCGCTTGCACGCTCTTTAGATTCCATTCGCGTCAAACCCTCACAGGATTTTTCCGAATGGTCTTCACTAATTAGGTAACTAGGACGCACAATACATTGACTAGAATCCAACCCTGGATAGGGAATAGCACCAATAACGACAAGCTTACTGCCAGCATTTTTAAAGTGCGCCAAAGTATTATCTAGCCCCACTCTAAATGCATGCTGAGAAGGCTCAATACCGTCAGGTGAGCCATCTTGAAAACCAATACGTGTTGGAGGCTCACCCTCAGCATCAATCCCCCACCAATATTGCGCAAACCGAGCATGAATTACGACAATCTGAGAAGGCACGTCAGCAACTCTGGTAAGGTTTTCTTCAAAATCACCAACCTTCCATTCGCCTCCATAAGTTGTCACCCCTTTGAAAGGCAAAACACCATATTGTCTGACTAAAACTGCGCTCAGATCATCGGCTTGAACCAAAGCCTCAAACCCTTTTGCAAACTCCAACGCATGGCTATCACCAATAACAACAATGTCTGGATCTTTTTTAGGTTGACCAAAAGCACATGCAGTCTCGGCCAGAGATTTAAAATTTGCACCACAATGTATTGATAGATGAGTTTCAAGATTCGCTTCTTGCCTCGCTTCGGACAAGCGCCAATTCCAACCATTCTGATATGCTATCAAGCTTCCAGAAAACCCGATTGCCATGACAATACTTGAGACGACAAAACCAACTAAGCGCACCTCGCCTTTCTGATTCCCCGCCCAAGGTAAACGAAAACGTTCTTCGACCAGTCGATACATTAACTCAGCCAGCAGCATGGAGACACCTGCGAGAATAATCATTTCCCACGCATTTAAGGGACGAAATGCCCAATATCTGTATAGAATTATGAGCGGCCAATGTATCAAATACAAAGAATACGATGTCTGACCAAGTCTTACCAAAGGTCGACTTCCCAATAATACACGTGATGCAGACGTGCGAATACCGATAAGCAGAGCACATGTTGCTATCGTTGGTAAAACGGCCCGAATAGCATTGTAATTATCCGAGGACAGCAGGAACATTGACATGCCCAGCAGCACAATACCACCAACAAAAAATAGCCAATGCAGCTTCTCCGAAATGAAAATGTCGCCATTTTTTCCGGGCAATAAAAGCAATATGGCAATGCACCCTCCGGCCGCGAACTGCCAAACCCTAAAAATACTCAAATAGAAAGCTGCACTTGGATAGCCGTCCTGAACATAGACAGAAGCGAAAAAACTAACAGCTCCGATAAACACCATTACAAAGAACGCAGTCCATCGACTATAATAGAAAATCCACGAGACCAGAGCCATCACCAATGGCCAAGCCAAATAGAACTGAACTTCAACGCCTAGTGACCATGTATGCAATAATGGCCTAACGTGTTTTCCAGCAGAAAAATAACTACTGTCGATCCAAAAATACCAGTTCGCCAAAGACACTGACGAATACACAGCGGATTCAGCGGTTTCAGAAAAATGCTTGGGGCTCATCACAAGAAAAGCCCCAATGAGCGTCAACACAATCGTCAGGAAAAGCGCAGGCAGTAATCTACGGCATCTGCGAACCAAAAATTCTGTATAATCAAATTTGGCTTGTTCAAATTGAGACAATAATATTCTGGTTATCAGAAAACCACTGATAATATAAAAGACATCGACCCCAATAAACCCACCATGCAGGCCAGTTGCACCGAGATGATATAAAAGCACAGCCATGACCGCAATTGCTCGCAAACCATCAAGCGACGGTTCATAACCTGGCTTTTCAAGCTCTATGAGGCCGTTAGGGGACTTCATCATTTAGTATTTAGCCCTCAAGACCTTCACCACAAAGCTAACTCATTACATTAACAATCAGCTGTAACAAATAGAAAATAAAGATTTTTTCGCAAGAAAAACCCTTCACCCAAAAGAGAAGGAATTCCAAATTACAAAACCGTTATTTCATTTGAAAACCAATGTCTGCTCGAAAACAGATCAGTATGACTAGCTTTCCACTGAATTGACTGAAGCAAACTTCAGACCAAAACCAGTGCTAGGTCGAAGTGATTACACATGCGATATAAATGAGATGTAAGCTGGGATATAAAAGCATCATATTTCAAGAATGCTTATCATGTATGCACGGTTGCAAATTGATTGGTCGGGACGGCAGGACTTGAACCTGCGACCCCTCGCCCCCCAGGCGAGTGCGCTACCGGACTGCGCCACGCCCCGACAAATCAAGATGGGTCTTATAAGTCAGAGAGGCCTAACTGGCAATTAGCAATAGTCGTGTTTTCGTGTTTTATAATGGATCAAATTTGGACTATTCCAATAAAAAAAGCCTTGATTTCTCATTACAGAACACAAGGCTTTCAATAAATGAATATCCAAATATCTAGGACGTTTTACGCACTTCATCCAAACGCGATTTAAGCCCTGTTAGATCTTCAAGCAGACGATCAAGTCTCTCACGGGGAACATTGCTATGTTCTTTAATAGCAGCTTTAAATGCACCGCCCTCAACTGCGTTCCGCACAACATCTTGAAGGTCACGAACAGATTTTCCGGCAGTCACAGGAGTCATGTTAAGGCTCTCTTCACTTAGAAGTGTTTCAACCGGTGTAGAGGCAAGATAACGCTGCGCGCCTTTAATTGTCATACCACGCTCGTGCAACAGAATCTGAATAGCACGAATAGTCAGCATATCCTCTGGGCGATAGAAACGTCGTTTATCAGCTCGCTTCATCGGTGTTATCTGTGGAAATTTTGTCTCCCAGAAACGTAGTACATGCGTTTTCAACCCGAGCTCTTTAGCTGCTTCACCAATTGAGCGGAAAGCCTCGGCTGATTTATAGCCGCGTACTTTGCGGCGGCCAGATGTAACTTCGTTAGATAATTTCGCTTTGGTTTCTTGAGATGCGTATGCGATTTCTAGATCGTCATGGACAATCTTAGCTGCAGTGGCGTTCATTATTTTTCCTTAGAAGCAAGCGCAGCTTCCACACGACGACGCATCAGAGGCGACGGTTTAAATGTGACAACGCGGCGCGCGGTGATGGGGGCTTCTTTTCCTGTTTTAGGATTACGCCCGACACGCGCATTTTTGCGCCTTACGACAAAATTTCCGAAACGTGCTAGTTTTACGGAGTTATCCGCGACTAATTCTTCACAAACCATCTCGAGCACTCTCTCGAGATAATCACTAGAATCTTGTCTGGTGAGGCCAACCTCCGACACCAGCTTGTCAACGATATCCGCGCGAGTAATAGTTTTTTCAGTCACGCCAGCAGCTCCCATTTAATAACTAAGCATAACGCGGATTGCTGACTTTGTTAAGAGTGTTCATAATAAAAAATGAATGATTACATTTATTTACTATTCATTAATTAAAGTCGAAACAGTGCAGCGCCCCATGAGAGTCCACCACCGATCGCCTCGATCAGCACTAAATCTCCCTTGTTAAGCTTGCCAGATCTGTTCAACTCACTCAACGCAAGCGGCACAGATGCAGCAGAAGTATTTCCGTGTCTGTCTACAGTAGATACGATTCGATTTTCTTCAATCCCTAGATTTCTCGCAACGGCAGAAAGAATTCTCTGGTTTGCTTGATGGGGCACAATCCAATCAATGTTTTCCAGTCCGATATCAGTATCTTCTACGACCTGACGCACCGATTCGGAAATCTTATTCACCGCATGTTTGAACACTTGGTTTCCGACCATCCGCAAATGCCCAACTGTCTGCGTTGAAGATGGCCCACCATCAACATGAAGCAAATCAACATAGCGACCATCAGTACGCAAATGAGCGCCTAACACACCACTTTCTCCAGCTTCATCAGGGTCTTGTCGCTCCAGCACAACCGCACCTGCGCCATCGCCAAACAAAACGCATGTTCCGCGATCAGACCAATCAATAATGCGGGAAAAAGTTTCTGCACCGATAACAAGAGCGCGTTTAAATTGACCACGCGCCAGATAATTGTCTGCAGTTGCCATCGCGAACACAAAACCAGAGCACACTGCCTGAACATCAAATGCGGCGCCGTTTGTAACCCCAAGTTTTGCTTGGATAATTGCTGCAGTCGCTGGGAAAGTTTTATCAGGTGTCGCTGTCGCACAAATGATTAGATCAATATCATCAACACTTACGCCAGCATCTTTCATAGCAGCATGTGCAGCATGTACACCCAGATCAGACGTAAGTTGATCATCCGCAGCGATGTGGCGCGATTTTATACCTGTACGTTCGGTGATCCACTGATCATCAGTATCTACCATTTTTGACAAATCTTCATTTGTCAAAACGCGTTCCGGCAAATAACCGCCTATACCTGTAACAACAGAACGATACTCAGATTGGAATGTGGTCAATGTCTACTCTGCCGCCTCAGTCTCACTCAAATTTTTCTTTTCATTCTCTTCCACGACCATCTTCAATCGTGCAAGACTTGGTTCGATAAATTCAGCAAAATGGCAACTACCCATATCTGCAGCAACACTGATTGCTTTTTCAAACCCGAATGCATCGGTACCGCCATGACTTTTAACAACAATACCTTTTAACCCAAGAAACACAGC
>JGI2924J29684_1077657_pt1 | contig 20359 bp, 15 predicted proteins | sample BenlonsequencITS_FD_29684 | JGI IMG/M metagenome (IMG submission 29684)
GACACCCTGATGAACGTCACCCGTGGCAAGAAGGAGCGCATCGGCCGTATCGTCGAAGTGCAGGCCAATGCCACCAAGGAAATCGACGAAGTCCGCGCCGGCGATATCTGCGCCTTCGTGTCGCTGAAGGAAACCGAAACCGGTGACTCGCTGAGCGATGCTTCCAGCCCGGTGCTGCTGGAGCGTATGCGCTTCCCGGATCCGGTGATCAGCGTCTCGGTCGAGCCGAAGAGCCGCAACGACATCGACAAGATGTCGACCGCCCTCTACAAGATGGTGAAGGCCGATCCGTCGCTGCAGATGGAAACCGACAAGGAAACCGGGCAGACCGTGCTGAAGGGCATGGGCGAACTGCATCTGGAAATCACCATCGATCGCATGAAGACCGAGCTGGGCGTCGACGCCAACATGGGCAAGCCCAAGGTCAGCTTCCGTGAAGCCTTCGGTGGCGTGGTCGAACACACCTACACCCACAAGAAGCAGTCGGGTGGTTCGGGTCAGTTCGCTGAAGTGAAGATGATCTTCGAACCCGGTGAATCCGGTTCGGGCATCGTGTTCTCCGACGAAATCGTCGGTGGCCGCGTGCCGCGCGAATACATTCCCGCCGTGGAACACGCGATCCGCGTGGAATCGCGCCAGGGTCAGGTCGCCGGCTACGAAGTGCTGGACTTCAAGGCACGCCTGGTGGACGGCAAGTTCCATGACGTCGACTCCTCGGCCCTGGCCTTCGAAATCGCCGGCCGTGCCTGCTTCCGCGAAGCCCAGCGCCTGTCCAAGCCCAAGCTGCTTGAGCCGGTGATGAGCCTGGAAGTGGTGACCGAGGCCGATTACCTGGGCGACATCATCGGCGACATCAACCGTCGTCGTGGCCAGGTCAGCGACCAGGGCCAGAAGGGTCCGCAGGCTTTCGTCCAGGGCTTCGTGCCGCTGGCCGAAATGTTCGGCTACATCAACTTCCTGCGTTCGGCCACCAGCGGTCGCGGCAACTTCACCATGATCTTCGATCATTACGCTGAAGTGCCGGCCAACATGGTCGACAAGCTGATGGAGAAGGAAGCGAAGTAAGTCTTCGCCTCCTGCCTTCCCGGTCCTCGGACCGGGAAGGTCGAAAAGGCCGGGGTCTCGCCCCGGCCTTTTTTGTGTCCGGATGTCACCTGGCTGCGGTCACCCCAAGGCGCACGATGCCCCCTTCCTGACAAGCACAGGGCCCGACCGGCTGCCTCCTCCCCCTGCCCGTCCGCCGAGCGTGGATGATCCTGCCGGTACCTGGCAGCCCGTCATCCAGCCCCTGCTGACACCATGACCCAGGATCATCGATACTCAACAAAATTTACGTGTTGATCTCGGGGGAAGTCTTATGTTGCGTCTTGTTTATGGCAGCTGCCTGGCTGCCTCACTGGCTGCGGCGAGCTTGTCGTGCCAAGCTGAAACCACGGCCCAGGCCATGCCTGAAACAATGCAGATGCTCAAGACAGCCATCGAGATTCCTACCGAAGAAGGCAAGGCCCAGGTTCCGGTACTGGCCCGTTACCTGGCTCAGCAGCTGGAATCTGCAGGTTTCGCCGCTTCGGACATCCAGATCATCCCGATCGGCGAGACCGCCGCACTGGTGGCCCGTTATCACGGCAAAGGTCATGGCAAACCCATCCTGCTTTCCGCTCATATGGATGTCGTGACCGCCCGGCCTGCCGACTGGGTACGGGATCCGTTCAAGCTGACTGAAGAAAACGGCTATCTTTACGGCCGCGGCACGGCGGACATGAAGACCTCGCTGGTCACCCTGGTCGAAACCCTGATGCGCCTGAAACGCGAGGGCTTCGTTCCGGCCCGGGACCTGATTCTGGTAGCCTCCGGTGATGAGGAGACCGCCATGGCCACCACTCGCGAACTGGCCAGCCGCTATCACGATGCGGCATTCCTTCTCAATGGCGACTCCGGCGGCGGTGTCTACGGCGCCGACGGCAAGCCCTTGGCCTACGAAATCCAGGCCGCCGAAAAGTCTTATGCCGATTTTTTGCTGACCGTGACCTCCGCCGGTGGCCATTCCAGCGAACCGACGCCCGACAATGCCATCTACAATCTGGCCACGGCCCTGAAGCATATCCAGGGCTATGCCTTTCCTGTCGAGTCCAGCAGCATCACCCGCACCTCGCTGAAGGCGCTGGGTGCCCGCACGCCCGGCCCCTTGGGCGAGGCCATGAAACAATTCGCCGCTCATCCCGATGACGCGGCAGCGGCAGCGACGCTGTCGGCAGATCGCGCCTACGTCGGCAAGATCCGCACTACCTGCGTGGCAACCGAGCTGAATGGCGGCCATGCCTTGAATGCCCTGCCTCAGCGTGCCACTGCCAATATCAATTGCCGTATTTTCCCGGGCGAGAGCATCGCTTCGGTGCAGGCCACGCTGACACGCGTCATCAATGACCCCAAGGTCAGCATCAGCATCCAGCCACCGACTCCGGTAGAAAGCCCGGCCTCGCCCATCCCCGCCAAGGTCATGAATGCAGTCGCTGCCACCCTGCATCAGCGCTTCCCCGGACTTGAGGTCATTCCCGGCATGGATGCCGGCGCCTCCGACAGCATGTACTTCCGCCGCGCCGGTGTCCCCTGCTTTGGCGTCAATCCCTTGTTCGCCAAGGCCGGCGACAGCTTTGCGCATGGACTGAACGAGAAGCTGCTGGCCAGCGAAGTGCCCGGCGCACTCGATTTCTGGCACGGCGTGCTGACACGGCTGGCCCGCTGACGTTGAAACGCCGAAGCACGGGGCCGATATCGGCCCTTGATGCCCGCCGTCCCGCACCGCCCATCAGCCCGGTCGCCTGAGACCCTTAAGTGCCAGTCAAAGCACGGTATAATGCCGGGTTCAGCTCTTATCAGCCTTCCCAGCCATGTCCTCGCATCTTCAAGAAACGCATCGCCGCCGCACCTTCGCCATCGTCAGCCACCCTGACGCCGGCAAGACCACTTTGACCGAAAAGCTGCTGCTGTTCGGCGGCGCGATCCAGATGGCCGGCTCGGTCAAGAGCCGCAAGGCGGCTCGCCATGCCACCTCCGACTGGATGGCCCTGGAAAAGGAGCGCGGCATCTCGGTGACATCGTCGGTGATGCAGTTCCCTTACGAGGGCAAGATCGTCAATCTGCTCGATACCCCGGGCCATGCCGACTTCTCGGAGGATACTTACCGGGTGCTGACCGCCGTCGATTCGGCGTTGATGGTCATCGACTGCGCCAAGGGCGTGGAAGAGCGCACCATCAAGCTGATGGAGGTCTGCCGATTGCGCGACACGCCGATCATGACCTTCATCAACAAACTGGACCGGGAAGGCCGCGAGCCGATCGAACTGCTGGACGAAGTCGAATCGGTGCTCGGCATCGCCTGCGCGCCGCTGACCTGGCCCATTGGCATGGGCAAGCGGCTCAAGGGCGTGTACCACATGCTGCTGGACGAGGTGCACCTGTTCGAGCAGGGCAAGAACTTCACGCGCCAGGATTCCACCATCTTCAAGGGCCTGGATGCTCCCGGGCTGGAAGAGGCGCTGGGCAGTCAGGTGCTGGCCGACCTGAAGGACGAGCTGGAGCTGGTCCAGGGCGCCTCCCATGCCTTCGATATCGAGCAATATCTGGCCGGCCAGCTGACCCCGGTGTTTTTTGGCTCGGCGGTCAACAACTTCGGTGTGCAGTTGCTGCTGGACTTCTTTGTCGCGCATGCTCCCTCGCCGCAGCCGCGCTCCACCTTGGGACGCGACATCGAACCCAATGAGGAGAAGCTGACCGGCTTCGTGTTCAAGATCCAGGCCAATATGGATCCGGCACACCGTGACCGCGTGGCCTTTATGCGGATCTGCTCAGGTACCTACACCGCCGGCATGAAGATGCTGCAGACCCGGACCGGCAAGGACGTGCGCATCGCCAATGCCCTGACCTTCATGGCCTCGGATCGCGAAATCGTGGAAAAGGCCTATCCAGGCGACGTCATCGGTCTGCACAATCACGGCACCATCGGCATCGGCGACACGTTTACCGAAGGTGAGGCGATCAGCTTCACCGGCATCCCCAACTTCGCGCCTGAACTGTTCCGGCGTGCCCGCCTGCGGGATCCCCTTAAGATGAAAGCCCTGCAGAAGGGGCTGGCCCAGCTGTCGGAAGAAGGGGCTACCCAGTTCTTCCGCCCCTTGATGTCCAACGACCTGATCCTGGGCGCCGTCGGCGTACTGCAGTTCGATGTGGTCGCCTATCGACTCAAGGATGAGTACAACGTGGATGCCAGCTTCGAAGCCGTCTCGGTCAATACCGCGCGCTGGGTGCATTGCGACGATCCCAGGAAGATGGAAGAGTTCAAGGAAAAGAACGCGATGAATCTGGCCTATGATGCCGCCGGTGAACTGGTCTACATCGCGCCGACCCGGGTCAATCTGCAATTGGCTCAGGAACGCTGGCCCCAGGTCCGCTTCGCCGCCACCCGCGAACACGCCTCGGCACTCGAAATCTGAGGTTCGCCATCGCCGCTTGTCTCGGCTATCGATAAGCCTCGGGGCCGGTTATGCTCAACCCGGCCCGAGGCATGGTGCTGATCCGGAGCCGTCATTTTTCCAGAGACAAGCATGCAGATAAGAGCGACCCGATCAACCTGGCTGGAAACCCTGCCGATCCGGCACAAGACGCTGCTCGCCATCGGCTCGCTGCTGGTCTTGATGGTGGTGGCCGCCGCTTTCGCGCTGTATACCATCAGCACCGAAAACCACAGCCGGGCGCTGACCTGGGTCAGCTATCAGACCCAGCTCGAGCTGGCCAAGGTCCGGCGTGCCGCGCTGACCAGTCAGGCAGGCGTGCGTGGCTACCTGCTGACCCAGGACCCGCAGGAAAAGCGCAACTTCGAACAAGGCAATGCCGACCTGAGTGATGCCGTGCAGCAACTGCGCGGACTGGCCAGCCAGCACCCCGATCAGTTGCAACGCATCGACCAGCTGCAGCGGCTGATCGATCAGTGGCAATTGCAGACCGAGCACAACGCGTTTGAATCCATGGACAAGCTCGCAGTGTCCGACCCTGTCCAGCTGGCTTACCGCCAGCGGCAGCTGCAGCTGTATGCGATGAGCCACCGCACGGTCAAGGTCTCCGATATCGAGGCCGTGCTGAACAGCATCGCTGCAGCCGCCGAGACCTCGATCAGTGCAAGCGATGCCCAGCTGGCCCATGCAATCAGCACGGCCCGCAAGGTGGTATGGACCACGTTGATCCTCAGCCTGCTGTTCGGTGCTTTGGTGCTCCGCGCCGCCTCACGCACCGTGACGCGGCCCATGCGGCGCATCACCGAATTGATGACCCAGCTGGCCGACCCGGAGGACCACAACGAGGTTGTCATTCAGGGCCAGGGGCGCAAGGACGAGATCGGCGCCATCGCCCGCGCCTTGCAGGTATTCAAGGAAATGGCCGTCACTCTGGAGCATCGCGACTGGCTGCGATCCTCGACCTCGACCATCAGCGGCCTGCTGCAGGAGGCCGAAAGCCTGCAAGGCTTCGCCAATACCTTGACCGCTGAGCTGAGCCCCCTGCTGCAGGCAGGTGTCGGCGTGTTTTATCTGCACGACGAGGCCAGCGCCGTGCTCCGGCTGACCGGCAGCTACGGCTTCAAGCACCGCAAGCACCTGGATACCGAATACCGGCTGGGCGAAGGCCTCGTCGGCCAGGCGGCCGGCGAGCGCAAGACCATCGTGCTGGAAGGGGTGCCGGAAGACTATATCCGCATCCATTCAGGCACCGGCGAAGCCAGCCCGCGGGTCATTGTGGTACTGCCACTGATTCTGCGTGACCGCCTGCTCGGCGTACTGGAACTGGCGAGCTTCAAACGGCTGAGCGACCGGCAGCTGCAACTGCTGGATCAGCTGATGCCGATCGCCTCGCTGACCCTGGAAAACCTCGGCCGCTCGCTGCGGACCCAGGCCTTGCTGGAGCAGACCCAGCACCAGGCGGATGAATTGCGCAGTTCGGCCGAACAGTTGCGCCAGCAGCAGGAAGAGTTGATCGCCACCAACGAAGAGCTGCAATCCCGTTCCAGCGAACTGCAGCAGCAGTCCTTGCTGCTGCAGAGCTCGGAAGAGGAGCTGCGGGTCCAGGCCGAAGAGCTGCAAGCCTCCAACGAGGAGCTGCGGCAGAAGACCGACACCCTGGACCAGCAGAAATCGATACTGGAATCCCTGCAACAGGAAACCGCCAGCAAAGCCGATCAACTGGCCCAGGCCAGTCATTACAAGAGCGAATTCCTGGCCAATATGTCGCATGAATTGCGCACTCCGCTGAACAGCCTGCTGATTCTCTCGCGCAGCCTGGCCGACAATCGGGAAGGCAATCTGGACGAGGAGCAGAAGGAGTCGGCCCGGATCATCCATGAATCGGGCAGCAATCTGTTGCGCCTGATCAACGACATCCTCGACCTGTCCAAGGTCGAGGCCGGCAAGATGGAGCTGCAGCTGCAGGAATTCCCGATCAATGATCTTGCCGTCGCCCTGCGCCGAACCTTCGACCACGTGGCCCGCGAAAAACTGCTGGACTTCATCATCCATGTCGATCCCAGAGTACCGGCGACGGTGATCACCGACATGGCCAAGCTGGAGCAGATCGGCAACAACCTGGTCGGCAATGCCTTCAAGTTCACCAGTCAGGGTGCCGTCACGGTCAGTATCGGCATCCCGGATGCCGATACCCAGATTCCCGCGCATCTGCGCCATACCGCCATGCTCACCATCAGCGTCACGGATACCGGCATCGGCGTGCCCGAGGAGTTGCGCAGCAAGATCTTCCAGGCCTTCGAGCAAGCCAACAACAGCACCAGCCGGCAGTACGGCGGCACCGGTCTGGGACTGGCCATTTCCATGCGTCTGGCCGAACTGATGGGAGGCGTGATCACCCTGCGCAGCGAACATGGCCGTGGCAGCACCTTCACCCTGCTGCTGCCGCAGATCGCGCGCGAGGATGTGCCCGAACTGCAGCAGGCCGTGGTCACCACAACCTCCGTCGCGCCACCGGCCACTGCCGGCCGGCCGGCCTCCGCGGCGATGCAGGTGCCCGGCCTGCTGCCCGAGCGGGTCGACGACGACCGCGACAATATCTACGATGGCGATACAGTCATCCTTGCCATCGAGGATGATCCGATTTTCAGCCGGATCCTGATCGACATGATCCGGCGCAACGGACACCGCGCCCTGGCCGCCCTCGACGGCGAGGCCGGCCTGCAGCTGGCCGAGCGCTACAGGCCTACCGGCATCGTGCTGGACGTGATGTTGCCCGGCATGGATGGCTGGGCGGTGCTGGATCGCCTCAAGCACCACTCCGCGACCCGACATATCCCGGTCCATTTCATCTCGGCGGTCGATGACAGCATGCGCGGCAAGGAACAGGGCGCCGTCGGTTTCCTGACCAAGCCCGCCAGCAAGGAGGCGGTCAACCAGGCCTTTGCCCGCCTGCTGCACTTCGCCTCGGGCAATCCACGCAATCTGCTGATCGTGGATGACGACGAAGATTCCAGGGTGGCCATCCGCAACCTGCTGAAGGCCGACCACCTGGGCATCGACGAAGTGGACAGCGCCGAAACCGCCTTGGCCCGCCTGGCCGAGCGCGACTACGACTGCGTGGTGCTGGACCTGGGGCTGCCCGGCATGTCCGGCATGGAGCTGCTGGAGCAGCTGCGGCTGCGTGGCGAGCTGCCGCCGATCGTGATCTACTCGGGCCGCGACCTGAGTCGCGAGGAAAGCCTGAAGCTGCGCCAGTACACCGACAGCATCGTGGTCAAGGGCGTCCGCTCGCCAGACCGGCTGCTGGACGAGGTGAGCCTGTTCCTTCACAGCATCCGTCACGCTCCGCCCCCCTCTTCCCAGAGCTCAGCCCCGGTCGCGGATGCGCAGCTGGACGGCCGCAAGGTCCTGCTCGTGGATGACGATATGCGAAATCTGTTCGCCTTGTCCAAGGTCATGCGCGGCTGGGGCATGCAGGTGACGCTGGCCCAGAACGGCCAGAAAGGTCTCGATGCGCTGGCCGAGGACGACGGTCTGGAACTGGTGCTGATGGACATCATGATGCCGATCATGGATGGCTACCAGACCATGCAGGCGATTCGCGCCCAGCCCGCACATGCCAGACTGCCCATCATCGCCCTTACCGCCAAGGCCATGAGCGGTGATCGCGAGCAATGTCTGGAGGCGGGTGCCAACGACTATCTGTCCAAACCCATCGATATCGACAAGCTGGCCTCGATCCTGCGGGTCTGGCTGCCGCATTGAGCGGCCCCGGCATGAACGGCGAACCGGAACCGGACATCACCCGCATCGAGCTGGATCTGTTCGTCAGCGCCATGCGGCAGCGCTACGGCTATGACTTCAGCGGCTATGCCCCGGCTTCGCTGCGCCGCCGGGTCATGCGCCTGGCCCAGCAGCTGGGCGGTGGCACGATCTCCTCGCTGACCGAGCGCCTGCTGTACCAACCGCAGATGCTGTCCGACATCCTGGACGGACTGTCGGTACCGGTCTCGGAAATGTTTCGTGATCCACCGGTGTTCAAGGCCTTGCGCGAGGAAGTGCTGCCCTGGTTGGCCTCGTTTCCGCATATCAATATCTGGCAGGCCGGCTGTGCCTATGGCCAGGAGGTCTACTCGCTGGCCATCCTGCTGGAAGAGGCCGGCCTCTACCATCGCAGCCAGATCTATGCCACCGACATCAGTCCCGAAGCCCTGCGCCAGGCCGAACAGGGCATCTACCCCGCCAAGGAGGCCCAGCAGTGGTCCCGCAATTATCTGGCCGCAGGTGGCCGACACTCGCTGTCGGATTACTACAGCGCCCGCTATGACCTGATCAAGATCGACCAGCAACTGGCTCGCAACGTGGTATTCGCCCAGCACAATCTGGTCGCCGACAACGTCTTCTGCGAAGTCCAGCTGGTTCTGTGCCGCAACGTGCTGATCTACTTTTCCACGCCGCTGCAGAATCAGGCGCTGGAACTGTTCAGGTCCAGCCTCTCGCGCGGCGGTTTTCTGTGTCTGGGCAATCGCGAAAGTCTGGATTTCGCGCCCGCTGCCGCCGACTTCACAGCCGTTGATGCCGGCTTGCGCTTGTACCGGCTGCCGAGCACACCATGAACAGTCCGCGGCGGCGGCCCGAACTGGTTGCCATCGGCTGCTCGGCCGGTGGCCTGAAAGCGCTGCAGGTCCTGCTTGCCGGACTGCCTCCGGCCGGGCTGCCCCCCATCGTGCTGTGCTGCCATACCGCATCGAGAGATGTGGGCACGATGTGCGAACTGCTGACCCGGCACAGCCCGACCCTGGTGGAAGAGGCCGTGGAACGACATGCGATCCAAGCGGGTCACATCTATGTCGCTCCCAGTGGATATCACCTGCTGGTCGAGGAGGATCGCCGGTTTGCCTTGTCGGTGGATGCCAAGATCAATTTCTCGCGTCCATCGATCGACGTGCTGTTCGAGTCGGTGGCCATGAGCTACCACGCCGCCACACTCGGGGTTATTCTCACCGGAGCGAACAGTGACGGTGCGGCCGGGTTAAAATGCATCCGTGAGGCGGGTGGCATCACCATGGTGCAGCAACCGGATACCGCCGAGGTCCCCTGCATGCCCCAGGCGGCAATGGATATCGCTCATCCTGATTACGCTCTGGAGCTGGACTCCATGGCTCCACTCATCAGCCAATTATGTCGACAATGAACACAGTCAAACCCAAATTGCTGGTGGTGGACGACCTGACCGCCAACCTCGTCGCCATGCGTCATCTGCTGGCCGATTGCGGCGCCGAAATCTTCGAAGCCAGCAGCGGCAATCAGGCACTGGCCCTGTGCCTGGATCATCAGTTCGCGCTGGTCCTGCTGGACGTCAATATGCCGGACATGGACGGCTTCGAAGTCGCCCAGTGGATCAACGAGTCCGAACAGCTGGGCGAAACCCCCATCATTTTCCTGACCGCGGCTTATGGCGATGATCCCAATCGCATCAAGGGCTACCGGATGGGCGCGATCGACTATATCGCCAAGCCCATCAATGACATCGTACTGCAGTCCAAGGTCCGGGTCTTTCTCGAGCTGTATCACGCACGCCAGCAGTTGCAGCAGGTCTTGCGCGATCTGGCCGAACGCAATCAGCAATTGCTGGACGAGATCGCGGTCCGCAAACGGATCGAAGCCCAGGTCCGCTACGAGGCGTCCCATGATTCGCTGACCGGCCTGCCGAATCGCAGCTGCTTTTTCGAGCGCCTGCAGCAGGCGCTGGTGACCGCGATCCACCAGGATCGCGGTTTCGCCGTGGTCTGCTTCGATCTGGACGGCTTCAAGAGCATCAACGACGAATTCGGTCATGCCGCCGGCGATGCCTTGCTGTGCGCGCTGGCCTCACGCCTGCAGGGCATGATGGGTGCCGATGACACCGCCGCCCGGCTGGGTGGCGATGAATTCGCCCTGATCCTGCGCGACTTCAACCGGACTGACCCGGCGATGGAGCGCTGCGAGTTTCTGCGCGAACACCTGACCGAACCGTATCCGATCCACTACGACGGCCAGAGCGTGACCGTGCAGATCGGCGTCAGTTTCGGCTTTACCCTGTGGCATGATGCGCCCGAACAGGGGCCCGACCAGATGATCCGCAGCGCCGACAAGGCCATGTATGATGCCAAGCGCGGCGGCAAGAACCGCAGCGCCAGCGTGAACCATGCCGCACCCGCCCCGCTGGATACCGCAGCGACGCAAGCCTGACACCCTCCTTTCTTGACGCCGCCGCATCACTGGCAGGCGGCTTTCCTGTTTCACGGACCCCGATTTACATGTCACCAACCCGCCCCGCCGCCACTGCCCCCCTTGCCGTGCCGCCCGTTGCCTATGGCCGCAAACTGGCGGTGGCACCGATGCTGGACTGGACTGACCGGCACTGCCGCTATTTCCATCGGCTGTTGAGCCCGCATGCTCTGCTTTATACCGAAATGGTCACCAGTGCGGCCCTGATCCGCGGCCGTCAACTGCGCTTGCTGGAGCATGATCCGGCCGAGGCACCGGTGGCCTTGCAACTGGGGGGCAGCGAGCCGCAGGAGCTGGCGCAGGCGGCACGACTGGGCGCCGAGGCCGGGTACCACGAGATCAATCTGAACGTGGGCTGCCCGTCGGACCGGGTGCAGTCCGGCGAATTCGGCGCCTGCCTGATGCGCACACCACAACGGGTCGCTGACTGTGTCAGCGCCATGCAGGAGGTCGTCTCGATACCGGTCACCGTCAAATGCCGGATCGGCGTCGATGACCAGGATCCGGAAATCGCGCTGCAGACCTTCACCGAAGCGATGCAGCGCGCCGGCGTGCACAAACTGATCGTGCATGCCCGCAAGGCCTGGTTGCAGGGACTCTCGCCCAAGGAGAACCGTGATATTCCGCCCCTGGACTATCCCCGCGTCCATCGCCTGAAACGGGACTTCCCGGACATGGAGATCATCATCAATGGCGGCCTGACGACGGTCGAGGCCAGTGTCGAAGCGCTGGATCACGTCGATGGCGTCATGATCGGGCGAGCGGCCTATCAAGATCCCTATCTTCTGACCCAGCTCGAGGCGCGCCTGTTCGGTACTCCGTCGCCCAGCCGCGAAGCCATCCTTCAGCAGATGCTGGGCTATTGCGAAAAGGTGATCGCCGGCGGCGGTTCACTGAAGCATGTCACCCGGCATATGCTGGGCTTGTATCAAGGCCGTCCCGGGGCGCGTGGCTACCGGCGCATGCTCAGTGAAGGCGCCCATCTTCCCGAGGCGCTCCCGCAGCTGATCCTTGCCGCGATACCCTCGGCCACCGCCGCGCCTGAACCCTTCTTCAGCGACAAGGCATGACGCCATGCCCGATGCATGGGCCGGGCCGCGGCACTGACGTATGATGGACCGGCACGCTCTGTCCCCTTGTTCCCAGGAGTCCCCCGCATGGCAACCCAAATGGCAGCGGCAATGCTCGGCCTGCTCTGGCTGGGCTCGGCTCAGGCGCAGCACCTGCAGCCTGAATTGTCACTGGAGGATGCCGTGGCAAGAGCCCAGTCCGAGACCCATGGCCAGATTCTGACCGCCTCCACGGTAGGGCATGGACATTTGTATATCCATCGGATCAAGATCCTGTTGCCGAACGGACATATCCGCACCTTGTCGCTGTCCACCCCGGCGAGCAAAAATGGGGCAAGTCCACATACAATGGACCCCTTGCACGACAACGCCCCGAATTCATGAGGAGAATGTATAGATGCGCATCCTGCTGGTAGAGGACGAAGCGCCGCTGCGGGAAACCTTGGCTGCACGACTCAAGCGCGATGGCTTTGCGGTCGACGCAGCCCAGGATGGTGAGGAAGGTCTGTATCTGGGACGTGAAGTCCCGTTTGATCTGGCCATCATCGATCTGGGCCTGCCCAAGCTGCCTGGCATGGAGCTGGTCAAGGCCTTGCGCGAGCATGGCCAGCGTTACCCGATTCTGATCCTGACCGCCCGTGGCAGCTGGCAAGACAAGGTCGAAGGCCTCAAGCACGGTGCCGACGACTATCTGGTCAAACCCTTCCATGTCGAGGAGCTGCTGGCCCGGATCAACGCCCTGGTACGCCGCGCCAGCGGCTGGTCCAAGCCCATTCTGGCCTGCGGCCCGATCAAGCTCGACACCACCGCCCAGACCGTGATGGTGGAAGGCAAGGCCGTCGACCTGACCAGCTACGAATACAAAGTGCTGGAATACCTGATCCTGCATGCCGGCGAACTGGTCTCCAAGGCCGATCTGACCGAGCACATTTATCAGCAGGACTTCGATCGCGACTCCAATGTGCTGGAAGTCTTTATCGGCCGACTGCGCAGGAAACTCGACCCGGAAGGGATTCTCAAGCCTATCGAGACAGTTCGTGGACGCGGATATCGCTTCGCCATCCCCCGCAGCGACGCCGAAGACGAATAAGCCCGGTCGAACCCGCCCCCCTCACTCGCTGGCCGCCCGCGCGGCGCTGGCAACGGGTCTGGTGGTCGCGGTCTTTCTCGGACTGATCGGCGTCATCATGCTGCGCAGCGAAAATCAGCGGGCGGTCAGCGACATGGCCGACACGCTGCGCAGCTATGCCCTGTATTACCTGACCTATACCGAGTTCGATCGCGACGGCAGGCAACTGCTGCCGCCCGATCTCCCGGCGGTGCCCCGGTTTTCCCAGCCTGGCTCGGGCCTCTACGCCATCATCAGCAGCCAGCAGAAAACCTGGCGCTCGTCCTCGGCGATTGGTCATCATTTCCCGTTCGCGCAGACCCTGAAACCGGGCGAAAGCCGCTTCGTGGGTCCGGTGGATACGCCTTCGGGCCGGCTCTACTACTACGCCTGGGGCGTGGCGTTCGACCTGCCCAGCGGCCGCTCGATTCCGCTGACCGTCACCATCGCCCAGGAAGACCTGCAACTGGAAAGCCTGAACCGGGTGTATCGCCAATCCATCATCGGCGGCCTGGGCATCGTCGGTGTCTTCCTGATCGTGCTGCAACTGTCTCTGCTGCGCTGGAGCCTTACGCCCCTGCGGCAGGTGGTGACCGACATGAATCAGATCGAGCAGGGCCAGCGCGAACATCTGGCCAATGACTATCCGGTCGAACTGCAGTCACTGACCCACCGCATCAATGCCTTCATCGACAGCGAGCGCGACCAGCGTACCCGCTATCGACATACCCTGGCCGATCTGGCCCACAGCCTGAAGACGCCGCTGGCCGTCATCCGTTCGGCGCTGGAGTCCCATGCCCAGGACAATGGCCTGCGCCAGGACGTGCTGTCCCAGGTCCGGCGCATGGATGAACTGGTCGCCTATCAGCTGGCACGCGCCGCCGCCAGCGGCCGCCAGACGTTTGCCACCGCCATCCCCATCATCAGTCATGCCGAAGATCTGGTGCGCGGTCTGGAGAAGGTTTACGCCGCCAAGAATGTGCTGTGCGAATTCGACATCGAAGATGCCGCCGCGTTCTATGGTGAGCAGGGTGATCTGCTGGAGCTGTTGGGCAACTTGCTGGAAAACGCCTTCAAATGGGCCAATCATCATGTGCTGCTGGTGGTGAAGATCACCAGCGAGGTCGGCCGGCTGCGCAACGGCATGCAGATCAGCGTCGAGGATGACGGCCCGGGCATCGAGGAGGCCAAGGTCGAGAAGATCCTGCAGCGCGGCGTCCGCGGCGATGAACGGGTACAGGGCCACGGCATCGGCCTGTCCATCGTGCAGGATCTCGTCAAGGTCTATCGTGGCGAACTGGTGGTGGATCGCTCTCCGGAATTCGGAGGCGCCCGCTTCACGGTCAATCTGCCACCGCTGTCCTGAGTCAGGACGGGGCCGGTCAGAGCCGGATCGCGCCGGGCAGCAGCGACTGCCATGACGGCGGCAGCGGCGCATTCGGACTCTGGGCGGGAATCGCATGCAACGGCGGGGCCTCGAAGCCGCCACTGGCTTCACGAAAGCGGCGATTCTGGCCACCCCCCGCGGACGAAGCGGCACGGGCAGGCCGTGGGGAGACGGCAGAGCCTTCGGCAGCACCTTCGATAGCCGCCTCTCCGGACAAACGCGTCGCCGATACATCCCGCAAGGAAGACGCGATCACGGCCCCCGCCGACATCCCCAGCAGGCAGCCAAGCACTGATAGTTTGATGAACTTCGGCATGGGCCCCGGCACCATCCGGACAGATCCTCCGATACTCGCAGGAATCGAAGACTGATGCCAGCTTTTTTGCAGGCGCGTCAAATGAGCGACGCCAAGGCCGGCTGCGGTACTATACGCCGCATGAAATGCCTTCCCCTCCCTCAGGCCTGCCCGGGCAAGGACACGCCTTGCCACGGTGTCGCCGAACGCAAGTCCACGGCGTCATGACCACGGCGGCGATGATTCTGCGGACACTGGCGGATGGCGAGTGCCATGCCGGCACGGCGCTGGCCAGACAGGCCGGCATCACTCGTGCGGCCATCTGGAAGCAGATCGCCGCACTGCGCGAACAGGGACTGCCGATCCGGACGGTCGGACGCCAGGGTTATCAACTGCCCTGGTCGACCGAATTGCTGGACATCCCGACCATCCGGGCCTTGCTGCCAGTCGAGGGGCCGGCTTGCCCCGGGCCGCTGGACCTGCATTGGGATATTGACTCCACCTCCAGTGAACTGCTGCGCGGAGGCCTGAGCCTGCCAGATCTCAGCGTGGTCATGGCCGAAACCCAGAGTGCCGGACGTGGTCGTCGTGGACGAAGCTGGTTGTCACCGCCCGGACTCAACCTGTATCTGTCCTGCTTCAAGCGCTTCGAGCGCGGCTTCAGCGCCTTGAGCGGGCTGTCATTGGCCGTCGGCGTGATGGTGGCCCGGACCCTGGAACAACTGCAGCTGCAAGGTGTCGCCCTGAAGTGGCCCAACGACATCATCTGCAAACAAGGCAAGCTGGGCGGCATCCTGGTCGAGCTGATCGGCGAATACCAAGGCCCCTGCGCCGCCGTGATCGGCGTCGGACTCAACCTGCGGCTGCCCGAGGATCTGCGGGCCCAGGCCGGCCAGCCGGTCAGCGACCTGGCCGAACTGGCCGGCGGCACCCCGCCAGGCCGCAATCTGATGGCGGCCCGCCTGATCAGCCAATTGGCGGTCGGTCTGCGCCAGTTCGAACGCGAAGGCCTGGCCGCCTTCAGCGACGACTTTGCCCGCCTTGACGGGCTGCGCGATCAACCCCTGCGGGTCGAGACCGCCACCCACGCTTTCGAAGGCCTGGGCGCCGGCATCGATGCCGATGGCGCCCTGCAAGTCATCACCCCGAATGGAATCCAGCGTGTCGACAGCGCTGAGGTATCGGTACGACGCGCATGAGACTATTGCTGGACCTTGGCAACACCCGTATCAAGTGGCTATTGCTCGATGATCAGGATCAGCCTGTCACCGACGGTGCCGCCGCCTGGAGCGAACAGCTGGATGACGATCTTGGCCAGCCCTGGCTGGCCCTGCCCTTGCCGACCCGGATCTGGGCGGCCTCGGTGGTCGACGGCGAGCGCGAAGCGCGGTTGGAACATCTGACCCGGGAATGCTTCCGGCTCAAGCCGGACTGGCTGCGGACTCCGGCAGCTGCCTGCGGCATCACCAATGGCTACAGCCAGCCCGGCCGGCTGGGCATCGACCGCTTTCTGGCGATGATCGCTGCCCGCGCCGACTATCCAGGCCCCACCGTGATCGCCTCGATCGGCACCGCCTTGGCCCTGGATGCCATCGATGCCGATGGCCGCCATCTGGGCGGACTGATCGCCCCAGGCCCGCGTCTGATGCAGCAATCCGTGCTTGGCGCCACCGTCCAGGTCCGCCTGCAGCAGCAAGGCCATCTGGTCCCGGTGGCCACCAATACCGAGGACGGGTTGATGTCCGGCGCCTGGCAGGCCTGCATCGCCCTGATCGAGCGCTTCCATGGCCAGATCGAACGCCAGCTGGGCACCTCGGTGCAATTGCGGCTGGCCGGCGGCGACGCCGCCCCCCTCCCCGCGTGGCTGTCGCTGCCCTCGGTGCTGCGGGTAGACAGCGTGCTGCAGGGCCTGGCGATCTGGAGCGCCAGCCTGGAAGCGGCCGCCGCCGAAGCTGCCGTTTCCTGATCCCGTGCCTGCCGGCTCCCCAAAACGGCGGGCAACTGCTAGACTTGCCCACCTTGCCGCTTTAGCTCAGTCGGTAGAGCAACTGATTTGTAATCAGTAGGTCGTCCGTTCGATTCGGACAAGCGGCACCAGTTCAGCGCATCGCACCCGCCTTCTCACCGATTTGCGTGCCCGAATGGCAATCTGGCGAGATGGCCGGGACTTTCGCGGAAAGGCTGCACCAGAACGTACCGATCAACCCTGATCACTCAAGCCCCCTTGTATTGAAGCTCCCGCTCTGCAGCCGGAGCGTCGACGCCGCTGCCACATGGCTGTCAAAGACAGGACTTGGCCCGTGCGGTTTCTCGCGCTCCATAGCCGAAGGCTTTGGAGCGATACCAGATCGTGACCTTGGTGCTGCCGTCGGGCTGCGGCTCGGCGTCCATGACCGCATCGGCGCCCATGCCGCCCAGCAGGGAAACGTTGTAGCCTTTTTTGTCGGGCAGCCAGCCTTCCTGCAGATTGTTGATGCTGGTGGATCCCCAGGCCGTGGACAGGCACATGCCGTAATCATCCGGCGTCTTGTGGGTACTGAGCTCCAGATCGGGCTTGTCCCGGCGCAGATCGGCCATCGTGGAACAGGCCGCCATCGTGAACACGGCCGCCGACAGAAACATCACTCGCTTGATCATGATCCAGTCCCATGGGTGCCAAGCCATTGTAGCCTCATGACGGGAGGTGGGGGCGTTTGCAACGTCCGGTGCCGCCCCGCCTTGTTACGCCCTGTTCCGCCGGCTTTGCCCGAACCGTCCGGAAATCGGCCTGCGGCTGACCCCAGCCCCTGCCTGCCTGCCGTTTCGATGCGGGCATATCCGCCGACCTGCGACCGGCGTCCCCTTGCCGCAGTGCAGTACAGCAGTCACCATGCAGGGCATTGCAGTGCGGCCAAGCACCGGGCTTGGCTCATCTGGGACCACGCCACGACAGCCGTGCACGACAGCTGCGACCATGCGCTGCATTGCAACTTGCCCGATCCATGACCCCATGCTGAAATGCTGCGCGTTGATCGGGGCCCTGAAAGGATGGGCTCTTGCCCATGGAAATCAATAAGGAAGGATGCAATGAGTATCGAGCAACCGTGGTTGGCACGCTATCCCGAAGGCGTACCAGCCGAGATCGATCTCAACAGCTACGCCTCGATCCCCGAGATGCTGGAGGAGACCTTCAGGCAGTTCGCCGATCGGCCGGCGTATGCCAATATGGGCAAGGTATTGAACTACCGCCAGCTGGAACAGCTGAGCGGCCAGTTCGCCGGCTATCTGACCGGACAGCTCAATCTGGTCAAAGGCGATCGCATCGCCCTGATGATGCCCAATGTCCTGCAATATCCGATTGCCCTGCTGGGCGCGCTGCGCGCAGGCCTGGTGGTGGTCAACACCAATCCGCTGTACACCGGCCGCGAACTGCAGCACCAGCTCAAGGATGCCGGCGCCAAGGCCATCGTGGTCGTGGAGAACTTTGCCGCCACCCTCGCCTCGGTGATCGGCCAGACCGATGTACGTCATGTCGTCGTCACCGGCATTGGTGATCTGCTGGGCTTCCCCAAGGCACAGCTGGTCAATTTCGTGCTGCGCAAGGTCAAGAAAATGGTGCCTGCCTTCAGCTTGCCAGGCGCTGTCAAATTCACTGATGCCTTGCGTCTGGGCGCCTCCCAGCCCGTGCCCAGGCCCAGCTTGAGCCACGAGGACCTGGCCTTTCTGCAATATACCGGCGGTACCACCGGAGTGGCCAAGGGCGCCATGCTGAGCCACGGCAATATGGTGGCCAACCTGCTGCAGACCGGTGCCTGGGTCGGCCCTGTCGCCACCCCGGGCCAGGAAATCATCATCACGGCGCTGCCGCTGTACCATATCTTCTCGCTGACGGCCAACTGCTTCACCTTCATGCGGCTGGGCGGCCTGAACTACCTGATCACCAATCCTCGCGACATGCCCGGCTTTATCAAGGAGCTGAAGAAGGTTCCTTTCACGGCCATGACCGGAGTCAACACCTTGTTCAACGGGCTGCTGAATACACCGGGCTTCGACGAGCTGGACTTTTCCCACCTCAAGCTGACTCTGGGCGGCGGCATGGCCGTCCAGCGCTCGGTGGCCGAGCGCTGGAAGAAAGCCACCGGCTGCACGCTGCTGGAAGCCTACGGCCTGACCGAAACCGCCCCGGCGGCCTGCATCAACGCCTATGACATCAAAGCCTACAACGGCTCGATCGGCCTGCCGATCTCCAGCACCCAGGCCGCGATCTGGTCCGAACAGAACGAACCGTTGCCACTGGGCGAGGTCGGCGAGCTGATGATCAAGGGTCCTCAGGTCATGCAAGGTTACTGGCAGCGTCCCGACGAGACCGCCAAGACACTGAGTCCGGATGGTTGGCTGCACACCGGCGACGTGGCTCGCATCGATGCCGATGGTCTGGTCTATATCGTCGATCGCAAGAAGGACATGATTCTGGTCTCGGGCTTCAACGTCTATCCCAATGAAGTCGAAGATGCCGTGATGGCCCATCCCGGCGTGGCCGAGGTGGCGGCGGTCGGCGTGCCCGACGAGCATTCTGGCGAAGCGGTCAAGCTGTTCGTGGTCAAACGCGACCCGAAGCTGACGGTAGAAGCACTGAAAGCCTTCTGCCGTGACAACCTCACCGGCTACAAACGGCCGAAGACCATCGAATTCCGTGACAGCCTGCCCAAATCGAATGTCGGCAAGATCCTCCGTCGCGAGCTGCGGGATACCTCCTCGACGAGCAGCCGCACGCCGCACTGAATCCGGGGCGGTGATCCCGTCCGGTCAGCAGGCCTCCCTGCTGACCGGGGGCTGATCATTTGTGACTATTTGACGTCAGGCACTGGACTTGGCGTCCATCTGACGATACCCTGTGGCCATTCAGCTAGAACCCTTTGCCGGCCTGTGACTTGTTCGGGCTTGCGGTTTCGGCTATGTGCCTGTTGTCACCCTGCACTGCATCCGCCCGCTGTGGCCTGGGGTGTCGGGGACGCTGATGAATGAAATGCCCTGGATACCGGGGTGCGTTGCACGGTGACGGATGTCGGACCGGATGGAAGCCTGCCTTGATGCAGCGCCATGATCCGGCCTTGATGACGGCTATCCTTGACTTTCACCTGTACTGTTGGCGCCGGCGGACAATGGCTGCCCATGGCGGTGACGGATCTGATTTGCGTTTTGAACGACAGTGCCGCGAACATCGGCCGTCATGTGGATGGATGAGCAACAAGTCTTCTGAGTCCCAGGCACCGCATGTGACGGAGCCGGCTGCCGAACGGCCCCACTCTGGCGACACGTCCAGGGTCAAGGTCCATGGCGAGCCGGTGCTGCAGATGCCACGGGATCTGTATATTCCGCCGGATGCGCTGGAAGTGGTTCTGGAGTCCTTCGAAGGCCCGCTCGACCTGTTGCTGTATCTGATCCGCAAGCAGAATCTGGACATTCTCGACATTCCCATTGCCGATATCACCCGCCAGTACATGGGGTATATCGAAATGATGCACGAGCTGATGCGACTGGAACTGGCCTCCGAATATCTTTTGATGGCGGCCATCCTCGCTGAAATCAAATCCCGCTTGCTGCTTCCTCGCCCGCCCGTCGAGGAAGGTCTGGAAGAGGATCCACGGGCCGAACTGGTGCGACGTCTGCAGGAATACGAGCGCTTCAAGCAGGCGGCCGAACAGCTGGACCGGCAGCCGCGACTGGAACGCGATACGGCGG
>JGI2924J29684_1077656_pt1 | contig 20346 bp, 16 predicted proteins | sample BenlonsequencITS_FD_29684 | JGI IMG/M metagenome (IMG submission 29684)
ACGAGCTCCATGTCTGCTTTATCCAAGGCTCCCCACCCCCGAGACAGGGGGGCATGTCTGCCAATTTCATCACCCTACAGTATCTGAAAGACCTTTTGTCTTTTCTTTATGATGTAAAGGTAACAACACCTGTTTTATTTTACAAATAATTCAACAAATTAATTTCAAAATTTTCTATTTCGCATAAAAACACATAATTCGTTACCTATTCCATAAACCCAAATCAGGGTATTCTTGGATCAAACTATCCTATAACCCAGGCTACATAAAACTGTCCCGAAGGCACCAAGTGGATGCTGTAGTCTGCGCTGATAGTAATTTAAAATTACTTTGTGCCTGGAAACTTAGTGGCGAATCATTGTTCCGATAAATATCAAAATTTATCGCCCCCGAAAATATTCCTTGATCCAAAAAACATGCCCACCTCAGTTCGATTATCAAACCGTCACTGCGAGGCTTAGGGTGAGATTTAGGGTTGGAAAAAGGGTACGCAATGACATTTATAATACTAAAAATAAGTCGAGCCCATGTTACCCTGATCCCCGGCCCCAAGGTTTGCCTAAGGAATAAACGCAAACAACCACCCACTAGCGCAAAAAAGCCAGTAATGGTGGTTGTTCAAATTTTATGCTTTACATGTTGTGGGCAAAAGTCCTGCTGAAACTGGACCTTTATGATCTTAAAGCAGTCCTGCCCGTTTCAGCAAGGCGTCAGGTTTTGGTGCCCTTCCGCGGAAACGCTCATACAGCACTGAGGGATGCACTCGTCCTCCTGCAGATAAGACGTTGTCTTTAAAAGACGTGGCTGTCACTGGATCGAATATGCCATTTTCAAGGAATAGCTCGAAAGCATCGGCATCCAGTACCTCTGCCCATTTATAACTATAATATCCTGCAGCATATCCACCTTGGAAAATATGCGAAAACGAGGTAGACATCATGATGCCCTCCACTGATGGCAGGAGTTCAGTTGCCTTCATGGCATTCTTCTCAAAGGCAAACAGTGACCCTACTTCCGCTGGATCAGCACTGTAATAGGCCATGTCCAACAGGCCAAAACTCACCTGCCTCAAGGTTTGATAGCCTTGATGGAAATTCGCCGCCTTCCGAATCCGCTGCACCAACGCTTCAGGGATCTTTTCTCCTGTTTTATAATGACTGGCAAAAAGGTCCAGACATTCTTTTTCATAACACCAATTTTCAAAAATTTGCGAAGGCAACTCTACAAAATCCCAATAGACATTTGCTCCAGACAGGGAACTGTAGGTGCCATTGGCCAACATCCCATGCAAGGCATGACCAAATTCATGGAACAGTGTGGTCACCTCATTGAAAGTCAGCAGGGAAGGGGTGCTTTTTGTGGGTCGGGAAAAATTACAGACGATGGAAATATGAGGCCGTTTGTCCTCCCCATCTATCTTGGACTGCCCCCGGTAAACTGTCATCCAGGCACCATTTCGCTTTCCTGCCCTTGGGAAAAAGTCCGCATAAAACACTGCCAAGTGCTTGCCACTATTGGCATCTTTCACTTCATAGGCCACCACTTCTTCATGGTAAACAGGAATTGCTTCGTTCTTTATAAACTCCAAATCATAAAGTTTAGCGGCCGTCTTAAACACTCCTTGAATGGTATTCTCTAACTCAAAATAAGGCTTGGTCAGCTCATCGTCCACTTCAAATTTAGCCTTCTTCAGCTTTTCTGAATAGTACCCGAAATCCCATTTCTGCAACACCTCGGGACCACCCTGCTGTTGGGCAAACGCCGTCAACTCTTCCAATTCTTCCTGCGCTTTTGGCCGGGCTTTTTCCAATAAATCTCCTAGAAACTTCTGGACTTCCGGAGCGCTTTTGGCCATTCTCTCTTCCAGGACAAAATCAGCATATCGCGGATACCCCAACAGGTTTGCCCGCTGGTTCTTCAAATCCAAGATTTCTTTCACAATTTGCTGGTTGTCCAGCTCGTCACCTTTGCAGGACTTGGTATTATAGGCCATAAACAGCTCCTGTCGCAAGGCCCGATTGTCTGCATACGTCATGAAGGGCACATAGCTCGGAAAGGCCAAGGTAAACACCCATTTTCCTTCTTTGCCTTTATCGGCTGCAGTCTGGGCGGCGGCCTCTTTGATGCCTTCCGGCAATCCCGACAGATCTTCTTCATTCTCCACCACCAATTCGTACTTATTGGTTTCTGCCAAGACATTTTCACCAAAGGCTAGGCTCTTTTGGGAAAGTTCTTTATCGATTTCCCTGAGTTTTTGCTTGTCCTCTTCCGAAAGATTGGCTCCATTTCGGACAAATGACTTGTAGGTTTTATCCAAAAGGGTTTCTTGCTCTTCATCCAAGTCAAGCACCGCTTTCTGCTGATACACTTCATCTACCAGTGCAAACAGCTCCTGATCTAGGAGAATATCATTGGAATACGCTGTGAGTATCGGGGAAATTTCCCTGGCCAGCTTTTGAATATCGTCGTTGGTCTCGGCAGCATTGAGGTTAAAGAAAATGCTGGAAACAATGTCCAACCGCTCACCAGATCGATCTAGCGCCTCAATCACGGTGGAAAAAGTAGGCGTTTCGGTGGCTTTTATGGTGGCGATTTCTGCTTTTGCCTCCTGAATCGCTTCTTCAATGGCGGGCAAAAAATCTTCATTCTTGATTTTATCAAATGGAGCCGTATCATACGGCGTATTGAATTTTTCCAATAATGGATTCATATGTTTTCTTTAGCGTTTTTATGATAATCTTGGCATTAATGAAAATGCTGCGGTAAAGTTAAGATTCTCACTTTGAGATGCAAGAATTACTAGACTGGATTAAAAGGAACCAATTGCTAGTCAAAAAAACCTTCCCACTTACGCAGGAAGGTTAAATCGAATTGTTTTAAGACCAAAACCAACCCCGCTACCTTACGGGTGCAGGAAATACCGCTCTGCTCTCCACCATGCCCTCTCCCACTGCCTGCACGGCAAAAAAGTAATTATCCTTGCTGTAAGGAAGAGTCATGGACAAGGCATCCGTAAAAAACTTCTTCTCCCAAACAGGAGAACTGGTTTCTCTCATCAGGACATAATAGCCTTTTGCCTTCCCATTTTCGGGTTCTTCCCAACGTAAGGTGGTACTATTGGTCAGTTCACTCACATCAATCCCTACTTCTTGGGGCACCGAAGGTGCTGACGCCAAACTGGCCAGCACGGCCAAGTTCACCCCTGAATTTTTGCGTAGGTATTCGTAATCAATATGTTCTGGTAAATCTCCATATTGCACCTTATCAGCGGTACGCAGGTCCTGATGCTGCTGGGTATAATTTTCATTATATTCACAGATTCTGACCGCTGTAAAACCTTCTTTGGAAAATGGCGTATGGTCCCCGCCACGCAAAAACCGATCATTGCGGTAAACCAACTTAACTTCCAATTGGGCTACATATCGCTCACCAATCTCTTTGATATACCGGGCCAATTGCCTGGATTTACTGTCATTTTCTCCGTTGGTGTATTGGCGGAGTTTAGCCATTTCTTCCGTTTCATGCAAGGGAACTCCTTCGCTAAACACTCTTACGCGGGTATTGTCCCGTAACTGGGTGCCACTTGAGGCACTGTTCCCGATCATATCGTTATTGATCATTGCAGCCAGGTTCCAACCTTCCTCTTTGGCCTTCCTGGCTAAATGAGCAGCTCCCTTAAGCCCTTGCTCCTCACCTGAAACGGCCACAAAAATGATGGTGGCAGAAAAGCTCCTTTTGCTCATTATGCGAGCCATTTCCATCAATGCCGCCACACCTGAACCGTCATCATTTGCGCCGGGAGCGTCACTTTCTGCATTCATTATATCCGAGACCCTGCTATCCAAGTGACCGCTGACAATAAAAATGCGGTCGTCAGCTGGATCCGTTCCCTTCAGCGTAGCCATCACATTGCCCATGCGGACATCTTCTGGGATCCTTCGTCCATCCTTCTCCACGGTAAAATAGTCGATCTTTGCCGAAAGCCTTCCCCCTGAAGCCTCCTCAAACGATTCAAACGTCGATAAGACATACTGTCTGGCGGCCTCGATTCCGCGTCCTTCCTGATCCACGCTAAGAGAATGGCGTGTCCCAAAACTTACCAAACCTTGGATGTATTCTTCTAATTTACTTGGTGAAATTTCCTGAACCATGTCCGCTATTTCTGTGTTTTGATGCATTATTTGCACTTGTGAAAACACCGAAAAGGGTACCATGATTAGGATAATGAGTAAAATTTTCTTCATGAGTAACGGGTTGTGTGTTAGTTTACGTTAAATTTATAGTATCCCTTTAGAAATAAAAAGATAATTACATGAACGAAAAACTAATTCCAGAAATGGAAGAATACGGACCGTTTTATGACACCTATGTTTCCAAAGTCCGCGGGGAAAATGTCGAAAAGCTGCTACTTTCGCAAGTGGAAGAATTTAGGAAGTATTTTGAAGGCATGTCCGATGAAGCTGCTTCCAAAAGTTATGAAGATGGTAAATGGAGCTTAAAAGAAGTCATCGGCCACATCAATGACACCGAAAAGGTCATGCTCTTCCGGGCACTGTCCATTGCCAGGAAGGACAAACAGCCATTGCCGGGCATGGATCAGGAAGCATATGTGAAAGCTGCCAAGTTCAACGACCGTCCACTTGCCGAGCTGTTGGAGGAATTTGAACTGACACGTTATGTCATCCGCAGTTTTTTCCGGTCCCTTCCCGAGGATGCTTACACCTACACGGGTACGGCAAACGATTACACCATGAGCGTCCGTTCTTTTCTGTACATCATTCCAGGACATTTCAAGCATCATATGCAGATTTTGCGTGAACGCTATTAGGTCATAGAAGCGCCTAACTACCCCCTAATTGATCCACTGAAGAGGCTGCAACGCGTCAGCCCCGCTAATCATTTCAATTTTAAAACCCTATTCACCAATTATGTTTGAGTATAACCCAGATAAGCATTACCCCAAGGAAACAGAAAGCCGGTCCTTGATCCGTTTTCAGGATTGTGATCCATTAAGGCACCTGAACAATGCCAAATATTTCGACTATTATTTCAATGCCCGTGAGGATCAGGTACCCAAACTTTACGGCATCGAAATGTTCGATATGATCAAAAAATACCAAGCAGCTTGGGTCGTCTACAACCACAACATCTCCTATGTAAGACCCGCCATGGTAGGTGAATGGGTCCGGATAATGAGCCGCATATTATGGCATGATGAAAACACGGTGGTAGTTGAGTATTTCATGACCGATGACAGCAAAAGGGAATTGAAAAATGTCCTTTGGACTACGTTAAAGTATGTGGGACTCGAAGATGGAAAAATCCGAACCCACCAAGGTGCCATTGCTGATTTCCTCAAAGCTACCTCTGATAATTTTGACATCCGTCAACACGCCATTACGGAACGAGTGAAACTGCTCAAACATCGCCTACAAGCGGAAGACTAAAAAAAGCCAAGGACGGGGAATTCCCCGTCCTTGGCTTTTAGTGATATTCTCATGTGGAAAAAAGTGTCAATCACCCTCGTTCTTGCAATGATCACACCTTAGAGCCTCCATCAATCCACTTTATACATTTTATTGGCCGCATTGATATACTCCAAGGGATTAAAGGCTGTATCAAAGGCACTTTTTAGACTGTTGAGCTTCGTCTCTAAATCACTCATTCTAGGCCCGATGTGCTTTGCCTCTTTATACTTGTCGATCAGGCCGTTGTACTTACTGATATTTTCACTGATCCGGAAGGTAATTCCCCCAAAACGGATTTTCAGGGATTGGATTTCGGCCATTTCATTGTAAAAAGTGTTTTTCCAGTTTTTGGCATTGACTTCCCGCTCCGTTCTTACGCGGTTGGCAATGATATTTGTAAGTTCGTTTAGGTATTCGTACCGCTGATTGGCGTCATTTTCGTTGCTGTACCTGCGTTCAAATTCTTTCTTATCAATGCCCAGGATTTTGAGGTTTTTGTCCAAATTCTGTGCATATAATTCCTTTAGTTCCTCTAATTCGGTATCAATTGCCTCCCACTCTGTTTCGATCAGGTTTTTATCATTGGTGTATTGGCCCAATTCCGCCACCAACTCAAACATTTGCTGGCTTTGCTCTTTGAGCTTTTTGTCCCTTTTCCCCAGATTGTCGATATAATTGGACATGCCCATGAACAGCGCTTGACTGAAGGTGCCAAATATCGGTGTGCCCGCGGACAGGTCTCCTGTGAGGCTGACCAGGTTGGACACTACAGAAAGGGATGGGTTATCCTTTTTGTTTTCCTCCACATAGGCTTGAAAACCTTTGTACCAATTATTAAACCCGGGATACTGTGTAGGATTGCCGATGGCGTTTAAGGTCTGGAAAAAATCTCTGGCGGCACTAAAAAGGATAAGGGGCCGCAGTTCCCGCTCCATGGACACCAAATTAATGATGGCAGACTGGTAATTTCCTTGATAAATGTTCAGTTCTGCATCCTTTTCAGCCTGCTGAAAATCCTCGATCAGCTTGACCCGCTCGATGAGCTTTTCGATCTTTTGGGCTTCACTGCTGGTCTGGCTCAAGGATTTATCGAGCATCTGTATTCGCTCATCCAGGTCGGTAAGCTTGGTCCCCAGCTGATCATCCATGGAGTCGGTTTTCACCTGGATGCTTTTTAAAAGGCTTTGTTTTAATGATTGCTCCAAAGAAACCTTTATGCTGTCTGTCTGACCAAAGGCCTGGATCCCGCTAAGCAGGATCATAATTGTCAATAGGTAAATATTACGTCTCATAAATAGCTATTTTCATCCCGTCGCACCAATTTTGTGCCATACTTGAAATGATAATGGTGATTTGCCTAAATAATTTTTTCTCAAAAATAATACTAAAGATGAAATGCTTGATAAAATTTTATTGGTCACAGCAAAATAACGCCAAATCGTTATAGCCTTATGATATCCAGCCGGCCTCCTCAAGCCCTATGTTATCCAGTTGGCTTAACCTCCACGTTTTGGTTTCCGTATCCTTTTAATAAAAGAATATTTAGTTCACCTTTTCATTGTCCCAGAAAAAGGGAAATGATATTTTTACTAGGGAGTTTTCGCCAAATCAGTCTTGACGAGTAAAGGCCCTTTTAAATCACACCGAAATGAACTATATTATTCTTGCATATCAATTGCATACAAAACGCGCTAAAACCCAAAATAGATAACAATGAAAGATTTTCCTTGGTTTAAGTTTTATCCTAAATCAGTTCCTCAAGAAGTAGATGTAGAAGCCTACTCCAGTGTGGTGGGACTATTTGAAGAAAGCGTGCAGAAATATGGAGAAGCCGTCGCGTATGAATGCATGGGCAAAAAAATCAGTTTCCATGAAGTCGACCGGCTATCCAAGGACTTTGCATCCTACCTTCAAAACGAACTCAAACTCAAAAAGGGAGATCGAATTGCGATCCAGATGCCCAATTTGCTGCAATACCCCGTAGCCATGTTTGGTGCGTTGCGGGCGGGCTTGATAGTGGTAAACACCAATCCGCTGTATACGCCTCATGAAATGGAGCATCAATTTAAGGACGCGGATATTTCAGCAGTTGTCATCGTCGCCAACTTTGCCAGCAACTTGGAAGAAATACTGCCCAGACTAGACGTAAAGCACATTATCCTCACCGAAATCGGCGACATGCTGGGAGGACTCAAGGGAGGCATTGTAAACTTGGTGGTCAAATACATCAAAAAGATGGTCCCCGCTTATAATTTGCCGAATGCCGTTAAATTTAACGATGCTCTTGACATCGGCAGTCACCTTGACCTACAACCGGTGACACTTGACTTAAACGATACGGCTTACCTGCAGTACACCGGCGGCACAACAGGTGTCTCCAAAGGAGCTGCGCTTACCCATGGAAACATCATTGCCAACATGCAGCAAATTTCAGCTTGGATGAGGCCCAAGCTGAAAGAAGGAGAGGAACTGGTCATCACTGCCCTCCCCATGTACCATATTTTTGCCTTGACGGTAAACTGCCTGGCCATGCTGAAGATCGGTGCTCACAACCTCCTGATCACCAACCCCCGGGACATGAAAGCGTTTTGTAAAGACCTTCGCAAACATAAATTCAGTGTCATCACAGGGGTAAACACCCTGTTTAACGGTCTCTTAAACCAAGAATCATTCAGAAACCTGGATTTTAGTTACCTGAAAATCTCTGTTGGCGGTGGGATGGCTGTCCAAAAATATGTGGCTGAAAAATGGAACGCGGTCACGGGAACCCCTTTGGCCGAAGGCTATGGGCTCACCGAAACCTCCCCCGTGGCTTGCTGCAATCCCATCGATGGCACTGAGCGGATCGGCACCATCGGTCTGCCCCTGCCCAATACCGAAGTGAAAATCATCGATGATGAAGGAAACGAACTGCCCAATGGGGAAAAAGGCGAACTGTGTATCAAAGGACCTCAAGTCATGAAAGGCTACTGGAACAAGCCTAAAGAAACCAATGACGTGATGCTCGGAGAATGGCTCAAGACGGGAGATATTGGCATCATCACCAACGATGGATTTATCAAAATCGTCGACCGCAAAAAAGAAATGATTTTGGTATCCGGGTTCAACGTGTACCCTAATGAGGTGGAAGACGCTATCGCCACCCATGATAAGGTCATGGAAGTGGGGGTTATCGGCATGCCGGACGAACATTCCACCGAAAAAGTCATTGCCTATGTGGTGGCCAATGATCCTTCAGTCACCGCTTCAGAAATCATCAAACACTGTAGGGAAAGCCTTACCAATTACAAAGTCCCCAGAGAGGTTTACTTTGTGGATGAACTGCCCAAATCAAATGTGGGCAAGATTTTGAGAAGGATCATTAAGGAAGATCACATAAAAAAATCAGCATAAATAGAGAGGGTTGTCTCTGGAATCAGCTGATTCCAGAGACAACCCTTTTCTTTTAAACACCTACTTCCTGATCCTTAAAGGCCTTTCTAGGCTTAAGGTCTAGGGTTTGGAAGAGTTTTTTATCCATGTCTTCTTCCGGATTTGGCGTGGTCAACAACTTATCGCCAGCAAAAATGGAATTTGCCCCGGCCATGAAGCACAAGGCCTGCTCTTCGGTATTCATTCTTACCCGTCCAGCAGACAGCCTCACCATTGACTTTGGCATGATAATCCTTGCGGTGGCGATCATTCTGACCATTTCCCAAACCGACACACGCTCCTGCTTTTCCAGTGGCGTTCCTTCCACCGGAACCAATGCATTTACAGGAACAGATTCAGGATGTGAGGGCAAAGTCGCCAGGGTGTGCAGCATCCCCACACGATCATCCAAGTTTTCACCAAGACCAATGATCCCGCCTGAGCAAACTGAGATATCTGCCTTACGGACATTGTCCAATGTATCTAACCTGTCATCGTAATTTCTCGTGGTGATGATCTCATTATAATGATCTTCACTGGTGTCAAGGTTATGGTTATAAGCATATAGCCCGGCATCTTTCAGCTTTTTGGCCTGCTCTTCCGAGAGCATGCCTAACGTGCAGCATACTTCCATTCCCATATTGTTCACCCCTTTCACCATATCCAGCACCTTGTCAAAATCCCTGTTGTCACGCACTTCGCGCCAAGCCGCTCCCATACAGAAACGGGTACTGCCCGCTGCCTTGGCATCAGTTGCCTTATTGATCACTTCCTCCACATCAAGGAGTTTATGTACTTTCACATCGGTATGATACCGGGCAGCCTGCGGGCAATAAGCACAGTCCTCGGGACACCCCCCTGTTTTTACGGAAAGCAGCGTACATACTTGTACTTCCTGAGGATCATGAAATTCCCGGTGTACAGTTGCCGCCTTATACATGAGTTCCATGATAGGGCTATCAAAGATCTCTTTAATTTCTTCTCTTGTCCAGTTGTTTCTAATTTCAGTCATCAAATTATGATTTGATTGAAAACTAAATAATCGTTAAAATTATAATAATTAAACAAGGATACCGTACATTTCCAAAGTTTAAAAGTGGTCAGTAACGCTACACCACTGATGAACAGACGGTTTCCTTCTACCAGCTGTTATTTCAATACCCGCTTGGCTTGCGCCAAATGCCGTTTTTCATGGGTGGTAATGATATCCATGGCCATCTCCAAAGGATAGGCGATCAAGCGATTGGCCGGTGAATGGATCACCTGCCCTTTTTCCAGCGCTGGCTTCAGCCGTACAATCCAGTCTGAAAACTCTTGTTGATGGGCTTCAAATGCCTCAAGCAACTTCTCCTGCTCCTTTTCCTCATACTTCTCCGGCTTCCAAACAGGAATGGTATTGATTTTCTTGGGGTTTTCAGGATCAACGGATTTCAAGATCATATTGCCAATGGCCTTGGTCAAAAAACCGAAATTCCCGATAAACGGCTTCTGGTAACTTCCCTCCTCCACTTGCTTAAAAATCGGGAAATAGCTGCTATTGATCACCATAAGGTGCTGGATATTTTCTGCAATGCTCCACGTACCTGCTTGAGGTTTTTGGTACAGCGCTTCCCGATCAAGGTGCTCAAAGGCACGCTTAAAGTCAGCGGTGGTCGTGGCGAGGCTGCTTTGCCAGTGCTCTATTTTTTCTATCATCTTGGAATAAGTGACCTTGAAACCTTTCGGCCCGGGCCCAGTTAATATTTTGGGACATTTTAAGTCAAAATTCGCTATAATGATTGACAATTCATTAAAATTGAACCGTAAATTTAATTTGTCGGTTATTGCCGTGGGCAAGCACATCTCACCTTTAAAGAAACCATTCAATCCCAGAGGGCCTGAACATGATATATGCCATTGTAGATATTGAGACGACAGGAGGTTATGGAAAAAGGCACCGCATTACCGAAGTGGCGGCTGTGGCCCACAACGGCAGCCAAATCCTGGATTCCTTTCAAACCTTGATCAACCCAGACTGTGAAATCCCCGGTTTCATTACAGGACTGACCGGCATCGATCAATCCATGGTGGAAGGAGCGCCTTACTTCGAAGATATCGCAGATGAGCTCTACGCCTTTCTGGAAGACAAAATATTCGTAGCGCACAATGTGAACTTCGACTATCAGTTTATCCGATCGGAATTTGAACGGATCGGAAAATCTTTTGACCGTCCGAAGCTTTGCACGGTCAGGTTGAGCAGAAAAATCTTTCCGGGCCTGAGATCCTATAGCCTTGGCCGCATATGTGAGCATAAAAACATTGAAATTAAATCTCGTCACCGCGCCTTTGGTGATGCGGAGGCCACTGCTGAACTGTTTACCAAACTGTTACTTGCAGACCAAGAGGGCATAGTGGAGCAATTACTCAAAAGAAACTCGGGAGAAGCATTTTTACCGCCCAATATTACCAAGGAACAATTTTTATCCCTGCCCGAAAGTATTGGGGTCTACTACTTTCATGACGCCAATGGAAAAGTAATTTACGTCGGCAAAGCCCTCAATATCCGTCATCGCTTCAAGGGGCATTTTTCGGGAGCAGGAAAAGGCAAGCAAGGCATGAAGTCAGCCATTTATGATGTCAGTTTCCAATTGACCGGCAGCGAATTCCTTGCCCTGCTGGTGGAAGCACTGGAGATCAAGCAACACTGGCCAAAATACAACCGCGCCCAAAAAGCAAAAAATGCGCCTTGGGGAATTTACAGGTACCAAGATGGTCAAGGCTTCGAGCGCTTCCAAGTAGCCAAGATCAACCGCTTCACCAAACCTCTTTTGGCCTTTCATTCGCATCATGAAGCTTGGTCATACCTGCTGGAAAAGATCGAAAAGCATCAGCTATGCGCTAAACTTTGCGGAGTTCAAAAATCAGCTTCTGCCTGCTTTGACCATCAGGCCGGGGCATGCCTAGGGGCTTGCTGTGGAGAAGAGGAACCCTCCTCGTATAATACACGGGTAGAAGATTGGTTACAGGAAATCCAACGTGAAAAAAGCCGCCTGCTGATTCGTGAAAAAGGCCGTCACCCAAACGAACAAGCCGCCATCTATTTTGAGGATGGCGTCCTAAAGGCCTATGGCTTTATCGATAGCGAAGCTGAATTCGATACGGATGAAGCAGTAATCGACCAACTGGAAATGGTAAAACCCGTCGGCGACACGTCCTCTATCCTCGCCCAATACCTAAGCAAAAACCTTATGAAAAAAGTAGTGGTGCTTCCCTCATGACTTTTTATTTGGTAAAGCATTAGTGAACACTTCCGCGAAAGATAATCAAAAGAAGCACCAACACGCCCAAAACCATAGTGCCTTCGTGTCTTCATGGCAATAAATAATTGGTGATTAGGGGCATTACAAATACCATGTTCAACAATCCGCGTTACAAATGCGGATTAGTTACATACCAATTCCTCAAAAAACTTTGGGCCTTCGTGTCTTCGTGGCAATAATTAAATGGTGATATAGAGGCATTAAAAATGCCATGTTCAGCAATCCACATTACAAATGCGGATTAGTCAACATTTGATCTGACACCAATTCCCGCTAAAACCTTTTTCAGCCGCAGGGAGAAGTGAAGTGCCTGTAGCGACATCAACCCAACACCCAAACCGGGTTTTGCAAGCAAAATAATAGGCGAAAGCTCTTATCACATTAAACTGTTTTTGAAAGGTTTGTTTTAAATAACGTAATAAAACCGAATAAATTTTGATATATCAGAATATTTTCAACACCAAACACTTTATTATAAAATTTTAACACAAAAAAAACCATTTTTTTTCTCAAACACCAAATAAATGATTATCTTAATAGTAAGAGATTAAAGAAATTGTTCTGAGAACCCAAAATACCTACGATATGAAAAAGTTGTTTTATTTCGTCCTAATTTTCACCTTCATGTACCGCAGCGCAGCAGCGCAGGAAAGCCACCAATACCTAGTCATAGAATTCATCAAGGTGTCTTCAAACCAAATGGTTGACTACTCAGAGAACAAGGATTTTTTGGAAAAAATCTATGAACAGGCCGTCAAACAAGGTGATATCCAAGGCTGGGACCTTTGGTCACTACAGTCTGGGCCGGATCAAGGCGGATTCCAGTACGTCACCATTACCTATTACAATGATCCCGTAAAAATGATGAACGGCATGACGGATGATAACTTCCTCAATTATGCCGAAAGGGCCTATGATGGAAAAATGAAAGAATCGGAAATTGCCGAGGCAGTGGACAAGACCAAAAAGAACCGAGACTTGGCCATGAGGGCCTATATGACCGTAGTGGCTCAAACGGAAGACAATTTCCAGATGGATCCGGGAGTATTGGCGTCATTTGACCTGATGAAAGCCACAGAAGGACAGTTCAATGAATACGAACATGTGGAAGAGGACCTTTACCAGCCCTTCCATCAGAAGAAAGTAGAAGCCAACATGATGGGTAGTTGGAAATTTCTCCGCACAGCCGTTCCCATGGGCAGTGAAGCGGAATACACCCACATGACCCTCAATTTCTATGACAACTACATGCAATTCTTCAACTCCATGGAATATGAAGACATGGAAGCTACTGAGGAGCAGTTGGTGGCCATGGAAGAAGGGCTCAGTTCGAGGGACCAAAAATGGGTATACATGGCGACCTTGATCAAAGCCATTCGCTAGTGCAGCTCTCGTACAAAATGACAACCTGGCTTCAAAAGCCAGGTTTTTTTTATGGCCTAAAATCCCGCGGGCAAGTATTACCTATAGTCAAAATCAGAAGGATAGCTATGGACACCTTCACTTTCAAACATCATTGAAAAAGGTAACCTTATGACAATATCTGCTTAACACCACAGTCAAATGATAGCCGTAGATTAAAAGTTTAAAACAATTATATGAGACAATTATCAAAAACAACCAGAAGGAGTTTTCTAAAAAAATCCGGCATTGCCACAGTAGGTTTTATGGGCTTGTACCAATTTGTCCAACCCAATGCCTTTGCCGGCGCTGCCCATGCAAAAGCAGGCTATGGAGCCCTCTTGCCTGATCCAGCAGGAATTCTCAACCTGCCCAAGGGATTTTCATACAAGGTCATTTCAAAAATAGGTCAAAAGATGAGCGATGGGCTGCTCACCCCTGGTAACCCTGACGGCATGGGGACATTTAAAGGCGAAAACAGCAGGGTACTGATCGTGAGAAACCATGAAATCAGTCCCGACGATTTGGAAAAAGGAGCCTTTGGAAAGGACAATGAACTCTTTAAAAACATATCGGCAGATTTGCTTTACGAAACAGGCAAGGGCCAATTGCCCGGATTAGGCGGAACCACCACCTTGGTCTATAATCCCAAAACCCAAGAGGTGGAAGATGAATTCCTAAGCCTTGCCGGAACAGTCCGTAACTGTGCAGGCGGCATCACCCCATGGAACAGTTGGTTGACCTGTGAAGAATCCACCGTTACCCCAGGATCATACGATGGGCGCTTGGACTTGAACCACGGCTATGTATTTGAAGTCAATGCCGCTGCCGACAAAAAGCTCAACAAAGCCATCCCCATCAAAGAAATGGGACGGTTTAACCACGAAGCAGTGGCTGTGGATCCCAAAACAAGCATCGTTTACCTGACAGAAGACAGAGGCGATGGCCTCTTTTACCGCTTTATCCCAAACGAACCGGGGAAACTTTACAATGGGGGGAAACTTCAAGCCTTGGCCATTACAGGTGAAAACAGCCGTGACACCAGAAACTGGAGTGACCTAGAAGTTCCTAAATTTCAAAAAAACCATCCCTACAAGGTGACGTGGATTGACCTTGAAGATATCGACGCACCTGACGATGACCTGCGACACCGGGGATTTGAGCAGGGAGCGGCCTGTTTTGCCAGAGGAGAAGGCATATGGTTTGGAGATGGGGAATTGTTCTTTGCCTGTACCAATGGAGGAGAAATCTCAGCAGGACAAGTATTCCGCTACACGCCCGGGGCCCATGAAGGCAAAGCCGACGAAAGTGCCGCACCAGGCACCTTAGAACTCTTTGCAGAGCCCAATGATAAGGAAATCCTCAAAAGCTGCGATAACGTAGCCATCGCCCCTTGGGGAGACTTATTACTCTGTGAGGATGATAAGCACCCCTTTGTGGTGGGGATCACCCCAAAGGGAGAATACTATAAACTTGCCGAAAATGTAGGCTTCAGAACAGAATTTGCCGGTGGGGTATTTTCTCCAGACGGCAGCACCTACTTTGTCAATATCCAAGGAGCAGGCCTTACCCTGGCCATCACAGGTCCTTGGGGGCAAAGAGCTTAATTTGCCTCAAGCAATTATTCTCCTTAAAAGGTCATTTCCAGTTGGGGAATGACCTTTTCTTAATCCTTCATAATAGCAGTTGGCCTTTTTTGATCGTCAATGGCGACAAGGGTAAAGGTGCCGCTGATGGCCTTTTCCCTCCCCTCTTCATACATTTTTTCGATGAATATATCCACCTGCACCTTAAGGCTGGTATTGCCAATATGTGCTATATGCGCTACTAACTCAACAATGGTTCCTGCGGGAATGGGAACGGTAAAATCGATTTTATCACTGCTTACGGTTACCATGCGCTGACGACTAAACCTGGTGGCTGCAATAAAAGCCACTTCGTCCATCATGTGCATGGCTGTACCACCAAAAAGTGTATCATAATGGTTTACCGTATTGGGGAATACGGCTTTAAAAACCCTTGTCTCAGCGTTCTTAATTTTCTCTTCAAGTTTGTTCATGCTTCTTTTTCAAGTGCCAAAATATGTGTGGTATTTCCTTTCTTATCCTGCAAAGGAAACACATGAATGGCACATAAATAGGTAGTTTGGTCTTTTTTATAATTGAGAAGCGTAGATTTAAAGGGTTTTTCCTCCTTCAACTTTTCCTTGAATCGTACCAGTGCCATGGACGAGGTCAAAGGTCCCTGTAAAAATACAGGCTTCTTGCCAATGGCCTCATGAGGAGTGTACCCAGTCATCTTTTTAAACCCAGCATTCACCCATAGGATTCGTTTACGAGCATCAGTCAATACGATGGTCTCATAAGCATGGGACTTCAGGTCGGGAAATGACCGCCACCCAAACCTCTTTTTAAAATAGGTGAGCACCTGATGGTCTCTAAATTCCATTTCAGCGCTTTTCCCAATTAAAAAACTACTGGCAAAAACATCCCAACACCTCAAAGGAGCACGAAATGGAAAAGGCTGCTTTTTGCTATGATTCATAATACGATAAATTCATCCGGACAGTCATAAAACTGCCCGGATGGATAATTGTTTAAGACACTGTAACATTTGAAGTAATTGCTGCTCTAAGCTTTCTGGCAGCCTCTACCATACGCCCAAGGGCTTCTTTGGTCTCCTCCCATCCGCGGGTCTTCAGTCCACAGTCTGGGTTTACCCACAATTGCCGATACGGCACCACTGCCTGGGCCTTTTGCATCAGTGTCACCATTTCTTCAGAGGCGGGTACTCTAGGTGAATGGATATCATACACGCCCGGACCAATGTCATTGGGATAGTTAAACTGCGCAAATGCATCCAGCAATTCCATTTGTGAACGAGAGCACTCAATGGTAATGACATCTGCATCCATGGCTGCTATATGCTCAATGATATCGTTAAACTCAGAATAACACATGTGCGTGTGAATCTGAGTGGAATCTTCCACTGCTGAAGCGGAAATCCTGAAACATTCCACCGCCCATTGCAAGTAATCATTCCATTCGGCATGGCGCAAAGGTAGCCCTTCCCGCAAAGCCGGCTCATCAATTTGGATGATTTGGATGCCCGATTTTTCCAAATCCTTTACCTCTTCACGGATGGCCAAGGCGATTTGTTGACAGGTAGCTTTCCGGGATTGGTCATTCCTTACAAAAGACCACTGTAAGATAGTAACCGGCCCTGTCAGCATTCCTTTTACTGGCTTATCCGTGAGGGATTGGGCAAATGTGGTCCAAAACAGCGTCATCGGTTTTGGCCGTGACACATCTCCATAAATGATGGGAGGCTTCACGCAGCGTGATCCATAGCTTTGCACCCAGCCATACTGGGTAAAGGCAAAGCCTTCCAGCTTTTCACCAAAATACTCCACCATGTCATTTCGCTCAAACTCACCATGCACCAGCACATCCAAGCCCACCTCTTCTTGCCAGCGAATGGCTTCCTGAGTGGCCGCTTTGATATTGTCGACGTATTGATTTTCAGTCAATACCTCTTTTTTCAGTTGAGAACGCCATTGCCGTACTTCCTTCGTCTGCGGGAAAGAGCCAATGGTGGTGGTAGGAAAATCAGGCAGGTAAAGCTTTTCTGCCTGTATGGTCTTGCGACTTGCAAAGGCACTTTTTCGTTGGCTGTGGTTGGGAGTAAGCCCTTCAACAGCTTTCCGAACTGCCGGTTTATGAATACGTTCTGACGTACGCTTCTTGGCGATTGAGGCTTGGTTTTCTTCCAGCAGCGCCTTGGACTTAGCAGATCCAGCATCCTCCACAATCACCTTGAGGGCTGTAATTTCAGTTGTTTTTTGACGGGCAAAAGCCAACCAATCCTTCAATTCTGCACTTAACGTATGCTCGTTTGATTCCTCCTCCAGATCACATGGACTATGAAGGAGCGAACAGCTCGGCCCGATCAATAGCCGCTCATCTTGCTTAGCAGCCCGAGCTTTATTTATTAATTCCAATGAAGCCTGATAGTCATTTTTCCAAATATTCCTTCCGTCCACCAGACCGAGTGACAAACTCATGTTTGCAGGTACTTTTTCCAATACAGCTTCCAACTGCTCCGGATTCCTGACCAAATCTACATGGAGTCCACAAATTGGTAATCCTGCAGCCAACGTCAAATTATCATCCAAGGCTCCAAAATAGGTAGTCAAGAGCGTTTTAATTCCTGGAACGGCTTTTTTGATTTCTTGATAAGCCCATCTTACAGCAGCTTTTTCCTCATCCTTCAGGTCCATGACCAAAAACGGCTCATCCAGCTGCACCCAATCGGCGTGCAATGATTCTAACTTTTTCAAAAGGTCAATATATACCGGTAGCAAGGCCTTTAACAGGTCTATTCGGTGAAATCCCGCCTCCTTTTCTTTGCCCAAAAGCAAAAAGGAAACCGGTCCCAGTAGCACAGGTTTTGTGTGGATTCCCAGACGCTTGGCCTCTTTAAACTCATCGAGCACTTTAGTGGAAAAAAGTTTGAACTGTTGGTCTTTGGTAAACTCCGGCACAATGTAATGGTAATTGGTATCAAACCATTTGGTCATTTCCATTGCGATGATGTCCAGCCCATCCTTTTGGTAGCCCCTGGCCATGGCAAAGTAGAGGTCCAGCTCCGGCTTTTTGAGTTCGGTAAGGATCTCATGATAACGGCCAGGAATGGCACCGACCGTAAAAGCCATATCCAACACCTGGTCATAAAACGAGAAGTCATTGGAAGGAATAAGGTCCAATCCAGCCTGCTGCTGCAGTTTCCAGTTGGTTTCCCGGATCTCAGCGGCTGCTTTTTGAAGGTCATTTAGCGGGATTTTCCCAGCCCAGTAAGCCTCACAGGCTTTTTTTAGTTGTCTTTTGCTACCAATTCGCGGGTAGCCAAGATTTTGCGTTAGCATAGTTTAAAACTTTTAACGTGATAAATAAATCGTCAAAAGCCCTTCGCCACACTTCACAATGCTTTCGAAATGATAAGGGTAAGAAATAACTGAAAAATAAACATACTTTTCCCTTGGGCATAGTAATCCCAGAGAAGAAAGGAAAAGCGTGAATACCTGACAGTAGCTTCAAATCGCGAAAGCATTGTCACCCCTGTCCATATGGATGAACAGGTCAATACAGGCAGGTCTCCTGGCTCATGACATTCTTGCCGTCCTTCCCATCCTGAAAACAATCAGAACAGTGGACAACCAAGGGCAAGAACTTTTAGGTCACTCACAGTTGCGCGACAGCCCGTGATTTTCACACGGTTCCCTATTATCCCCGACCGTAGTCGGCGACCTATATTGGTTTTAGAAGTAAATATGAAAAGAACTTTGGCTGCAAATATAGGAATAAGAATTGAATTTGGTGCAGAAATAATTTTTGCAGAACCTCCCTCCGTGCTTATCTCCAGACAAAATCGCTATTATCAGTTTTTTATCGAGCCATTTATCGTCTTTGAACAATTTGATACGGCTTAGTTTTGATCTCTGTTTTTTGTAGATTAGAAATGTAATTGTAAAATTGTTTATTGATGAATTCTACTCAAATTGGACTGGGAATGGCCGCACTTGGCCGACCTGAATACATCAACATCAACCCTACTGACCAGCGGGACAAATCAGAAGAAGCATTTTACCGGGAAACGCTGAGGGTATTGGACGAAGCTTACCGGCTAGGGGTCAGGTATTTTGACACTGCCGCCTCTTATGGAAAGGGTGAAACTTTTCTCCTAAAATGGCACCAAAAGAGGCAGCACCCAGATGTAATTTTCGGATCCAAATGGGGTTATACTTATACAGCCAATTGGGAATTGGGTTATGACGGTAAGCATGAGGTAAAGGAACACAGCTTGGAAAAGCTGGAAGAACAGTGGAGCTATTCACAAAAATTATGTCCCGCACTTGGAGTTTACCATATCCATTCTGCTACTTTGGCATCAGGTGTCCTAGAGAACAGTAAGGTTCTGGAAAAACTAGCTGCAATCAAGCGTACCACAGGAGTACAGATCGGCCTCAGTTCCAGCGGCCCAGCACAGCAAGAAGTCTTGGAGAAGGCCATGGACATTGCGATAGACGACACTCCTTTATTCGATACATTCCAAGTAACGTTTAATGTCTTGGAACAAGCCACTTGCGCTCTCCTCAAGTACGCCCAAAAGAATGGCGTAAAGGTTTTGATCAAGGAAGCCATGGCCAATGGCAGGATCTTCCCCAATGACCATTACCCTCATTACAAGCCAACATACAGCTATCTCTCAAGCTTGGCGGATAAATATCAGGTGGGCATAGATGCCATAGCTCTTCGCTTTTGCATGGATAAGATTGGCCCAGCATATGTTTTAAGTGGCGCCAGCAGCATTCCCCAACTCACAGCCAACCTGAAAGCATCCACCTTCAAACTTACCACTACTGAACTGGACAAACTCTCCGCATTGAGTGTAGACAGCACTGGTTACTGGGACGAGCGCTCCCTCCTGAAATGGAACTAGAATTGCGGAAGATTTTTTTTGAAATCGTGAAAAATTCTATTTTCTTTGCAGCACCTTATACCACAAAGGGGGTATTTTTGGCAAGGAACTGAACAGCATCATCTCCACTGAGGTTAGGAAGTGTTGTTGACGACTTGACCATTAACTTATGAAGCATATGGCCGTCTTGTTAGTTTCGCCATAGATATTCGGAGTGTAGCGCAGCCCGGTAGCGTATCCCGACTGTGGTCGGGAGGTTCGTGGGTTCGAAACATATCTTATAGAGTAGC
>JGI2924J29684_1077655_pt1 | contig 20267 bp, 21 predicted proteins | sample BenlonsequencITS_FD_29684 | JGI IMG/M metagenome (IMG submission 29684)
TAGCGGAACGTCGTCCCGCTCACCTAGCGGAACGTCGTCCCGCTCACCTAGCGGAACGTCGTCCCGCTCACCTAGCGGAACCCCGTTCCCGACTCGCTTCGAAGCCGGAGCTGCACCTCGTTTGCCGTTCCCACCGTCAGCTCCGGTAGCCTCTCCTCGAAGTACTCCCCGCGGAGCCGGTTCTTCGGGCCGGCGACCGCGATCGCGCCGTACAGCTCCTCCTCGAGGACGACCGGGCTCGCGACGGCGCGCCAGCCGTCGATGTTCTCGCCGTCGTTGAGCGCGTACCCCCGCTCGCGGATCCGGTCACGGGCGTCCTCGAGCTCGTCGCGGGCCGTGATCGTTCGCTCGGTGTGGCGCTCGAGCCCGTGCTCGGCGACGATCTCGTCGACGCGGTCGTCCGGGAGCGCCGCGAGGATTGCCTTCCCGCCCGCGATGGTGTGGAGGGCGCTGCGGGTCCCGATCGAGGCGTAGGGCTGGAGCGCGTCACGTCCGATCCCCTTCCCGGCGTAGACGCCTCGGCCGCCCTCCTCGACGATGTACCAGACGATCTCGCCCGTCTCATCGGCGAGCTCCTCGAGCGCGGGCTCGACGCGGTCGGCGTGGGCGATGGCGTTTCGCGCGTAGGTCCCGTGGGCGAGAAACGCGAGGCTGAGATCGTACTCCCCGTCGTCGTTCGTCAGGTAACCCAGTCGGGTCAGCGTGGTCACGTAGTCGTGGACCGTACTCTTCGGGAGATCGTGCAGATCGGTCAGCTCGCTCACGCTCGCCCCACCTCGCTCCCGGATCGTCTCGAGTATTTCGAACGTCCTCGCGGCAGTCGTTAGCGGCACGTCGGCTGTCATTACGCTGTTCTGGCGCGCTCGGGCCAATAAACGTACTGCCTTTCGATCCAACAAACTCGCCGAATATTCCGGACGATGCTGACCGAGTCTCCGGTACGTATCACCAAAGGCGACTTCTGAGCCGCTTTCGACGAGTAGCGCCGCTAACTGACACGAATCGAGTCGGATCCGTCCCCGTTGTATTGGAACCTATCCGGAATATTCGGATACTATGTTTGCCGATTGCTGACACTGATCGACCGTTCGAGCGTTCTCGAGTCGTTCCGTCGGTAGCGACGGTTTCGGTCCCGTCGACCGCACCGTGATCCGATCGACGATCGCGAACCTCCAGCCGCTATACGTGTGTCCGTCCCAAATTGGGATGCGGACCGGTTCCGACCCGTTCGGGGACGGCGAACGCGATTTGGATTACGATCATACCTATGTAAATAGTGGCGTCGATTTCTATTTTCCGGAGCCGATCCTCGTGAGTACTTCCCCTCATGGATCGATCGTGAACGATCGCGGATCCGGGAGCGCGTTCGGCAACCCCGAACGGAAGGCATCGACGAGGCGGACGCATCACCGATATTCCGGACGTACCGCGAACTCGCGTTCGGCAATCGCGGATAGGTGTTCCGATACGGCAGTGATCAGGCGACTTATGGTATCCAGTCTCAAAGGCGTTCGTATGTCGGACGAACGAACGCGGACGGTCAAATCGGCCTCGACGCTCTTCGGCGTCCTCGAGGCGGTCCACCGGCTCGACGGGGGCGGCGCGACGGCAGTCGCCGAGGAGCTCGATATCGCGAAAAGTACCGCCCACGACCACCTCGCGACGCTCGCCGAGCACGAGTTTCTCATCAAGGAAGGCGGGCGCTACCGCGTCGGCCTGAAGTGTCTTCACTACGGCGTGCAGGCAAAAAGTCGGATGGTGCTGGCCGACGTCGTCAGACCCTCCCTCGAGCAGATGGCCGAGGAGACCGGCGAGATCGCCTGGGTGATGGTCGAGGAGTACGGCAAGGGCGTCTACCTCGAGAAGGCGATGGGCGATCGGGCAGTCCAGCCCTACGGCGAGATCGGCAAGCGCGTCCCGCTGCACAACATCGCCGCCGGAAAGGCGATCCTCGCACACCTCCCCGAGGAGCGGGTCAGGGAGATCGTTACCGAGACGCCACTCGAGGAGCGAACCGAGACGACTGTCTCGGATCCCGACGAGTTGCTGGCGGAGCTCGAGACGGTTCGCGAACGAGGGTACGCGCTCAACGACGGGGAGACCTTCGACGGGTTTCGCGCGGTCGCGAGTCCGGTCGTCGACGACGGGGAGCTGCTCGGGTCGATCGTCGTCTCCGGCCCGGAAAACCGCCTCAGCGACGAGCGGTTCACTCAGGAGCTCCCCGAGATCGTCACCGGTGCGGCAAACGCGATCGAGCTCAGCATGGCGAGTCGGTAGCGTCCGCCCGTTCCGACCGGCTCGTTGCCAGAAAATCGTTATACTTATCACTCCGGTAGCGGCCACTGTGTTGTAGTACCAATGAACGTCATGCAGGTGCTGCTAGTGACGACAGTACTGTACTTCCTCATCGTCGCGGTATGGGTCCTGAAGATCGAGGACCTCATCGAGCAACGCAGCGAGGAGCGGGCGACGGCGGAGGGTGAGCGCTGATGCCGACGACCGATGCCGTCGTTACCTACGGCTGGCTCTTTCTGGCGTTCTACCTCGTCGTCATCGCCGGACTGGGCTACTGGGGATGGAAGCGAACGGGAACGCAGGACGACTACGCGACGGCTCGGGGCGGGTTCGGCTTCCTCGCGCTCGGGTTCGCGTACGCAGCGACCGTCGCCAGCGGCTCGACGTTCATGGGAATCCCGGGGATGGCATACGATATGGGATTCAAGGCGGGCTACTACGCGCTGATCTACCCGATCGGCGCCTACCTCGGCATCATGCTCGTCGCCCGCATCACGAAGAAAGTCGGTGACGAGGCCGGCTCGCAGTCGATTCCGGACTTCCTGGGTGACCGATTCAAGAGCCCCGTGATCCGACTGATGGCCTCGCTCGTCGCCCTCTTCTTGCTGTTTTACGTCATGTCCCAGATCGTCGCCGCCGGCTGGATGTTCGATACGATCCTCGGGATCGACTACACTGTCGGGATCTGGGCCGCGGCCGGGATGCTGTTGCTGTACCTGACCCTCGGCGGCAGCCACGCCGACATCATCACCGACGCCGTCCAGGGCGCGATCATGGTCGGAATCACGATCCTGATCTTCGCGATGTTTCTCACCGGCTGGGGGTTCGACGGGGGCGTCTCGGCAGTCAACGCGAATCTCGATGCGGGCCAGCAGTGGGACACCCACACCGACTCCGAGAACCCGATCTTCGCCAACTGGTGGGTGATCTTCCTGCTGTTCGTCGGCCACATCGGCTTTACCGCCCAGCCCCACCTGGGCAACAAGTTCTTCGCGATCAAGGGCACCCAGTACATGAAGAAGTTCTTCATCGTCGCCGCGGTCGCGGGCATGACGCTCCCGCTGATGTTCCTCGGCGGCGTGCTGGGCGCGGCCCAGGGGATCGAGATCGCCGACCCCGACGCGATCATCCCCGTGCTGTTCATCGAGACGCTGCCAGCCGTCTTCGCCGCCTTCCTCGGAGTTGCGATCCTCAGCGCGATCATCTCCACCGCCGACGGACTCATCATCTCGGTCGCACAGATCTTCGCGAACGACCTCTACCGGAAGACGTACGTTCCCTGGAAGGGCGGTGACCCCTCGAGTCCCGCCGTGAACCAGCGCGCGCTGCTCATCTCCCGGGTCGCGACCGTCGTCGTCACCATCGTCGCGGTCGCGGCCGTGATGACGCCGCCGCAGTACCTGTCGGTGTTCATGTGGATCGGGATCGGCGGTATCATCTCCGCCTACAGCGGCCCCTACTTCGTCGGCAGCCTCGACGAATCCACCTCGAAGAAGGCCGCGATAATCGGCTTCGTCGCCGGCTTCGCGGTGTACGCCGTGATCCACCTTGGCCCGCAGATGGGGCTGTACGACTCGATCGCCGGCTTCAGCCTCTTCCCCTACAGCGAGAACCCCTACGCCTCGAGCGGGATCGGCTTCATCGTGAGCTGCGTCTCGACGTACCTCGGCAGTAAGTTCACCGAGCCGATGGCCGTCGAGGACCGCAACGAGGTCTTCCGGGGCACCACCGAGCTCTCCGACGGGGGTCGCGTCGAGAGCGACGACTGACTCGCGGTCTCGGCTGCTCTCCACTCTCGAGGACGCGACCGCGAGACGCCAACAGCTAAGTGATCGTCGCCGCTGGTCACCGGTAATGGAACTCCCGTGTTTCGAACCGCGGCTCGACCCGTCCGACGCCGCCGGACGAACCGATCGGCTGACGTTCACGACGTTTCTCCGCTCGAAACTCGAGTCGCTGCTCGGACGCGGGGACACCGAGCCGCGGGTGACCACGCTGTACTATCCGGACTACCTCGCGTACACGACGGTCGTCTTCGATCGGATCGGTCGCGGCGAGAAGACCGTCAGGTTCGTCGCGGGGATCGACGCCGCCACCGGCCGAGCGGGGGAGGTCGACGTCACCATCCCCGAGATCGAGACCCGAACGGCTCCCGACGGCCGGGTCGTCCCGGTGTCGGTCGCCGAGCGCGAGGCCGAAGAAAAGTGGGACGACTGGCTGTTCGGGTACATCAACCGGAAGTACCGCCCAGTCAGGCGACCCGAGACGTCGCTCGACGAGCTCGAGCTCGTTTACACGCCGTACTACATCGTCGACTACGGCGAGGACGGCGATCGGTACGCGATCAGCTCGCTGACGAAACAGGTCGAGCTGCTCGAGGACATCGAACCGCTGTCGGACGCCTACCGAGACCAGCCGGAGCCGGAGGCGTGAGCGCCGCGTCGGCTCAGTACCAGGCCGTTCCCGCGTCGACGTTGATATCCTGGCCCGTGATCCGTCGCGCTTCGGGACCCAGCAGGAACGAGACGGTTTCGGCGACGTCCTCGGGCTCGACCAGCTCACCCAGCGCCGCGTCGTCGGTGAACACGACCTCTTTGGCCTCCTCGTAGGAGAGGTCGCGTCGCTCGGCCTGTTTCTCTATCACGTCGTCGATTCGGGGCCCCGACGTCGCGCCCGGACAGACGGCGTTTACCGTCACGTCGTCGTCTCCCAGCTCGAACGCGAGCGTGCGGGTGAGTCCGATCACCGCCATCTTCGAGGCCACGTAGGGAGTACGATCCTCGAGCGGGCGCTTCCCGCTGATCGAGGAGATGTTCACGACGCTCGCGCGGTCGCTCTCGGCCAGCAACGGCGCGGCGTGTTTCACGAGCAGGAACGGACCCCGTGCGTTGACCGCCATCGTACGATCCCAGTCGTCGGCCGCGACGTCCTCGACCGGTGCCGTGGGGCCGGCGATCCCGGCGTTGTTCACGACGCCGTCGACTCCGCCGAACTCGGCCGCCGTCCGATCGACCAGCTCCTCGACCGAGGACTCGTCGGTGACGTCGGTTCGAACGGGCAGCGCCCGGTTGCCCGCGTCGGCCATCGCCGCTGACTCCTCGATTCCGTCGCCCCGCGCCGCCAGCGCGACGTTCGCGTCCTCGGCGAGCAGCGTGAGTGCGATCTCCCGCCCGATACCACCGCTTGCGCCGGTGACGATGATCGTCCGTTCGTCGTGCATCGGCCTCGAGTTGCGCCTCCAGGCGAATAACTGCTGGCCCCTCGCGCCGAGCGTGTCCTGCGACCGTATCCCACGTTTTTTATATCACGATCGTGTTATCCAGACTCGATAGCATGTCCGATACAGTGGAGTATCTCAAGGAGGCGGGTAGCGCCTCGATCGAGATCGATCAGGAGGTTACGGACTCGGTACACGACATCCTCTCGGAAGTCAAGGAACGCGGCGACGACGCAGTCCACGAGTTTACCGAGCGGTTCGACGGCGTCGAGGTCGAGGAGTTCCGCGTGAGCGAGCGCGAGATCGAGGCCGCGGCCGAGGAGCTGACCGACGCCGAGCGGGAGGCGATCGACAACACGATCGCGAACGTTCGCGAGTTCCACGAGGAACAGCGCGAACACGTCTCGGGCTTTGAGCGGGAGTTCGAGGACGGCGTCACACTCGGTCAGCGGGTCGTCCCCGTCGAGTCCGCGGGAACGTACGTCCCCGGCGGCCGCCACCCGCTCGTGGCTGCCCCCGCGATGTCGATCGTTCCGGCCGACGTCGCCGGCGTCGAGCGGATCGTCACCTGCGCGCCGCCCCAGGAGGACGGGAGCATCCAGCCGGCGCAGCTGTACGCGATGGACCAGTCGGGCGCCGACGAGATCTACAGCATCGGCGGCGCCCAGGCGATCGGCGCGATGGCTTACGGCACCGACACCGTTCCCGAGGTCGCCAAGATCACCGGGCCGGGCAACGTCTTCACAACGGAGGCGAAACGCCAGGTGTTCGGCCACGTCGGCATCGACTTCCTGGCCGGGCCCAGCGAGGTACTCATTCTGACCGACGAGACCGCCGACCCCGAGCTCGTCGCGACGGACCTGCTCGCCCAGGCCGAGCACGACCCCAACTCGCGGCCGATCCTCGTCTCGACCGACCGCGACGTCGCCGAGGACGCCGTTGCGGCGTTCGACGAGCAGGCCAACGACCTGCGCACCGAGGACGTCGCCCGCGAGTGCTGGGAGGAAAACGGCGAGGTCGTCGTCGCCGACACCATGTCGGACGCCCTCGAGGTCGTCAACGACTACGCGATCGAGCACCTGCAGGTGATGATCGACGAGCCCCGTTCGGTCGTCGACGACCTCTACAACTACGGTTCACTGTTCCTCGGGGATCACTCGCCGGTCGTCTTCGGCGACAAGGCCGTCGGCACCAACCACTCGCTGCCGACCCTCGAGGTCGCCCGCTACAGCGGCGGCATCACGGTCAACACCTACCTCAAGATCCTCACCCACCAGGAGGCGACCGAGGAGGGCGCCGCCCGCATCGCCCCCTGGGCCGCGAAGATCTGCGAACTCGAGGGCACCCACGCCCACCAGCTCTCCGCGGAGGCCCGCCTCCGCGAGGATATCAGTCCGGACTACGGCCCACAGGAATAGCGAGGGGCGGCGCGTAAGTGACAGCCCGCGTCGCTGACACCGGCTCGAACGCCTCCAACCGAGCGTCGTGAAAGCAGCGTTCGGTCGGCAATTCTTCTTCCGAAATCATATATCGGTTATCTCCTTAAATATCAGACACACGTACAGGGAAGTCGGGTATGTGCGACGCTGATCGCTCGGACTTCTCGGGGTACCCCGTACGCAGTACCGACGACCCTCACCTGTGACCTCCTAAGCCCCGTGTGGAGAGAACGGACCGACCGCGAAGATCACGAATTTTAAGTATCGTTCCGAGGAGGTGGAAACAATGACGGACCGTTTCGATCCCGAGCGACTCGCAGTCGTTGGTGCCGGTACGATGGGACACGGCATCGCTGCCACGTTCGCGAGCGAAGGGTACGACGTCGGGCTACACGACGCGAACGAGGAACGACTCGAGACCGGTCGAGAGCGTATCCGGGAGACGCTCCGGTTGCTGCGCGACGAAGGTCGCATAGACCACGCGGCGTTCGATCGCGCGACCAGCGCCGTCACGTACTCGACCGAGCTAGAGACGGTCGTCGGTGATGCCGATCTGGTCGTGGAGGCCGTGACCGAGGATCTCGAGGTGAAGCGGACGGTGTTCGAGGATCTATCGGAGTTAACGAGCCCCGAAACGGTGCTCGCGTCGAACACGTCGGGACTCTCGATTACGGAGATCGCGACTGCGGCGGACGCCCCCGAGCGGGTTCTCGGCACGCACTGGTTCAACCCGCCCCACATCGTCCCGCTCGTCGAGGTCGTCAAGGGTGAGCGGACGAACGACGATCTCGCGGCGGCCGTCACGGCGTTTCTCGACGGTCTCGGGAAAACGGCGATCACCGTCGAGAAGGACGTTCCCGGATACATCGGCAACCGAATCCAGATGGCGATGTGCTACGAGGCGTTCTCGTTGCTCGATCGCGGTGTCGCGAGCGCGGAAGACATCGATAAAGCGGTGAAGGCCGGGTTCGGCTTTCGGCTGCCGTCGATGGGGATCTTCGAGAAGGTCGACCAGTCCGGGATCGACGTCCACTACGCCATCGAGTCGTACCTCATGGAAGCGCTCGATCGCGGTACCGATCCGAATCCGGTCGTCACGGAACTCGTCGAAGCCGGCGATCTCGGGTTGAAGACCGGACAGGGCGTCTACGACTGGGACGACAAGGACCCGGAAGCGGTCGTCGCTGCGCGCGATTCGGAACTGCTCGAGCAACTCGAGCTGTACGAATCCACGAACGCGTGAGTTTCGGCGTACGGAGCCGACACGTGCGACGAGGGCTCGCTACCCCTCTTCTTGTGCGTCGACCGTCGCGACCGCCGCCAGGTTCACGATGTCTCTGACGTCGTCCTCGCGCTGGAGGACGTGAACCGGCCGATCCATTCCGGCGAGCATCGGCCCGACCGCCTCGGCGCCGCCCAGTCGCTGGAGCAGCTTGTAGGCGATGTTGCCCGCCTCGAGGTTCGGGAAGACCAGCACGTTCGCGGGCCGGTCGAGCTCGGAGAACTCGAAGGTTCCCTCGAGGAGGTCCTCGACGACGGCGGTGTCGGCCTGCATCTCGCCGTCGACCGGGAAGTCGACTGCCGGACTCTCGCGGAGCTGGCGGGCCGCCTGCCGGGGTTTGCGGGTCCCCTCGTTGTCGACGCTGCCGAAGTCGGAGTACGACAGCAGGGCAGCCCGCGGTTCGACGTCGAACCGCCGGGCGATGTCGGCGGCGTGGCGGGTGACCTCCGCGAGCGTCGCGGCGTCGGGATCCTGGTTGACCGTCGCGTCCGCCAGGAAGACGACGCGGTTCTTGAACGTGAGCATGTAGACGCCCGCGGCGTGGTCGACGTCCTCGGCGGTGCCGATCACCTGCAGGGGCGGGCGCAGCGCCGATGGGTAGTGGTTGGTCAGCCCCGTCAGCATCCCGTCGACGGCACCCTGCTGGACCAGCACCGACGCGAAGTAGTTGCTGTCCCGGACGCGGTCGGCGGCCTCCCGCCGGGTGACGCCCTTGCGTTTCCGTTGCTCGTAGAGCGCCTCGGCGTACTCGTCGGTGGCTTCGGCGGTCGGGTCGACGACCTCGGGGTCGAACGCGAGCCCGAGCTCCGCGGCGGTGCGGTCGATCTCGGCCTCGTCGCCGATCAACACCGGCTCGGCGAGGCCACGTTCCGCGAGCTGGTAGGCCGCGCGGATGATCTTCTCGTTGTGGCCCTCCGCGAGCGCGATCCGCTTGGGGTCGCTTTTGGCCTTGTTCCGGACGATCCGGGTCATCTCGCGGGACTTGCCCAGCCGGGCCTCGAGCTCCTCGGTGTAGGGCTCGCGCTCGAGCTCGACGCGGGCGGCCCCCGACTCCATCGCGGCCTCGGCGACCGCGGGCGCGACCTCGAACAGTACCCGGGGATCCATCGGCTTCGGGAGGATATACTCGGGACCGAACTGCAGCGGCTGGTCGCCGTAGGCCTCCCGCACGCTGTCGGGAACGTCCTCGCGGGCCAGCGCCGCCAGCGCCTCGGCGGCGGCGACCTTCATCGGCTCGTTGATCTCGGTCGCGCGGACGTCGAGCGCGCCCCGGAAGATGAACGGGAAGCCCAGCACGTTGTTGACCTGGTTGGGGTAGTCCGAGCGCCCCGTCGCCATGATCACCGTGTCGTCGCGGGCCGACTTCGCCGTCTCGTAATTGATCTCGGGATCGGGGTTGGCCATCGCGAAGATGATCGGATCCGACGCCATCGATCGGACCATCTCCGCGTCGACGATTCCGCCCGCCGAGAGGCCGACGAAGACGTCGGCGCCAGCCATCGCCTCGGCGACTCCGCCGGCGGGCACGTCGCGCGCGAACTCCCGGCTGTGGGGGTCGAGATCGCCCGACTCTGCCCGTTCGGTCGTGAGGATGCCGTCGATGTCGGCCATCGTGATGTTGTCGCGCGGAACGCCCAGCGAGACGTAGAAGCGGGCGGTCGCGACGGCGGCCGCGCCGGCGCCCGCGAACGCAACCTCGATCTCCTCGAGCTCCTTGTCGGCGATCTCGACGGCGTTCAACAGCGCCGCACCGCTGATGATCGCGGTGCCGTGCTGGTCGTCGTGAAAGACCGGAACGTCCATCCGCTCGCGGAGCCGTTCCTCGATCGTGAAACACTCCGGAGCCTTGATATCTTCGAGGTTGATCCCGCCGAAGGTCGGCCCCATGCCGGCGACGGATTCGATGAAGGCGTCGGGATCGTCGTGTTCGAGCTCGAGGTCGAAGACGTCGATATCGGCGAACCGCTTGAACAGGACGCCCTTCCCCTCCATCACCGGTTTCGAGGCCTCCGGTCCGATATCGCCCAGCCCCAGCACGGCCGACCCGTTCGAGACGACGCCGACCAGGTTCCCGCGGGCGGTGTAGCGATAGGTGTCGTCGGGATCGTCGGCGATCGCGCGACACGGCCCGGCGACGCCGGGCGAGTACGCCAGGCTCAACTCCCGCTGAGTGTTGGTGGGTTTGGTCGTCTCGACGGCGATCTTTCCGGGCGGGTCGTCCTCGTGATACTCCAGGGAGTCGTCTTCCAGTGACATGGTCACTCGTTTCCCATAGACCGACAAAAACGTACGGTTGATCGCCTTCGCCACCCGATACCAGCGCAAACTCCGTTCACGACGCACTCTCCTGGCGTTTGAGTACAGACGAGCGAGACCGGTGGCGGCCGACGAGTCCGACCCTGGTCGCGTTCGGGACGCTCTCGTCCTGCTCGAGTGGATCGAGCGCGACGAGTCGACGGGACACAGGGACGCGACGGCCCGTCCTCGCTTCCGACGGAAAGCCAGGTTCTGTGATCGTACTATAATGAATATACTAAGAAATACTATTTAGGTAATATAAAATTCCCGTAATGGGTTTCAAGAGAAGTAGGTACTGATCATTCGGCAGTATACTATCGATCTTCAAGATAAGTGTCTATTGTACAATCCGGTAATAATATATGCGATATACAATATCATCGGGGACTGTTTCCGAGCGAGAACTCCCGAGAGATCACGACCTTATATTCTCCATATCCGTAGGGGTATGTTCGACCTTCCCGAAAGCGTAGGGGAGAAGTAACGAATTGTAAACGATTAGCGTTTAGTTCCTCCATACGTATCCCTTCCCCATGGATAAGTCCGTATTCCGTTCACCAGAAGTTGTCTTGGCCACCGTTTGTAAACCACATTCGAGACGTTTGAACAGTGGGGGGAAGCGACGGTGACCGACTTCGTCCCGACGACCTGTATGCGGTGTGCGGTCGGCTGCGGGCACGTCCAGCGAGCCGTCGATCGAGGGTACGGCCTCGAGAGCGTCCGTGGCGACGCCTCGCACCCGGTCTCGAGCGGACTGGCCTGCCAGCGCGGGATCAGCGAGACTGCCGACCCCGACGGCGAGTGGCTGACCCGACCGCTCGTTCGCCGGGACGGGAAACTGGTGGCGACGACCTGGGAAACCGCCCTCGAACGGGCCGCGGAAGGGCTCGATACCGCGCTCGAGGACGGCCCCGACGGCGTCGCGGTACTGGGTAGTGGCCAACAGACCAACGAGGCGGCCTACGCGCTCGGCAAACTCGCCCGCGGCGGGATCGGCACCCGGTACTACGACGCCAACACGACGCTGTGTATGGCCTCGGCGGTGACCGCCTACTACGACGCCTTCGGGAGCGACGCGCCACCGCCGACCTACGACGACGTTCCGGAAGCCGAGACCCACCTCGTCTGGGGGGCGAACCCGGCCGCGGCCCACCCCGTCCTCTTCCGGTGGATCAACCAGTCCGCCGACGAGGACGGGTCGGAGCTGCTCGTCGTCGATCCGATCGAAAGCGAGACCGCCGAGGTCGCCGACTGCCACGTTCCGCTCGAACCCGGCGGCGACCTCGCGCTGGCCCGCGCGGTCCTGGCCCGGATCGTCGAAACCGACCGGGTCGACGAGGCGTTCGTCGCCGAGGCGACCGAGGGGTTCGACGGCCTCCGGGAGTCGCTCCCGGACGCCGAACGCGCGGCCGAGCGTGCTGGCGTTTCGATGGCCGACGTCGACCGACTCGCCGCGGCCCTTGAGAGCCGGAGCCTCGTCTACTGGGGGATGGGGATCAACCAGAGCGTCGACGGCACCGCGGCCGCGGGCGCATTGATCGACCTCTGTCTGGCGACGGGGAACCTCCGTCCGGGATCGGGTCCGTTCTCGCTGACCGGGCAGGCGAACTCGATGGGGACTCGAGTGTGTTCCTCGAAAGGAACCTGGCCCGGCCACCGGCCGTTCGACGACCCCGCGGCCCGCGAGGACGTCGCGGCGGCCTGGGGCGTGCCGGAATCGCGGCTGCCCGCGGAGCCGGGGCCCGGACCGGTCGGGATCGTCGACGCGATCGGCGACGACGTCGCGGCCGTCTACGCCGTCGCGACCAACCCCGTCGCGGGGATGCCCGACGCGACGCACGTCCGCGAGGCGCTCGCGGACGCCTTCCTCGTCGTCCAGGACGCCTTTCGCAGTGAGACCGTCGAGCTCGCGGACGTCGTCCTGCCGGCGACCACCTGGGGGGAGTCCGCGGGGACGACGACCAACATGGAACGCACCGTCTCGCGGGTTCGGCCTGCGACCGAGACGCCTGCGGGCGTCAGAAATGACCTCGAGCTGATCGGTTCGCTGGCCGACCGGCTCGCACCGGAGCTGTTCGACGATCCGCCCGAACCAGAACCGGTCTTCGAAGAGCTCGCTGCGATGACCGAGGGAACCCCCGCCGACCTCTCGGGGCTCTCCTACGACCGCCTCGACGCCGAGCTGGCGGTGCGGTGGCCGGCGCCGGAGCCCGACGCCGCGGGCGGGTACCGGTACTACGAGGACGCGACGGACGGCGCCGGCGACGACCCGGCGGCGTGGTCGTTCCCGACCCCGTCCGATCGCGCCCGTTTTTCGGACGGTCAGGCGGCGCCGCTGCCCGAGCCGACCGACGACGACTATCCGTTCACGCTGACGACTGCGCGCCGACCCGACGCCTACAACACCGGCGTTCGGACGATCGAGGACGGGCCGCCGACCGCCCGGCTCAGCCCCGCGACGGCCGTCGCCGTCGGGGACGTCCTCGAGAGCGGTCCGGACGGCAGGTACGCACGGGTCGCCTCGCGACGGGCGTCGATCACCGTGCGGATCGAGGCCGACGAGTCGATCCCGGACGGCGTCGTCTGGCTCCCGATCCACCACCCCGCGGTCAACGAGCTGACCCTCTCCGCGGTCGACCCTCGCTCGAAAGAGCCCCACTTCAAGCAGTGCGCGGTTCGGCTCGCCCCGCCCCGCGACCGGGACGTCGAGGCGCTCGCCTCGGCGAGCGCCTGACGAACGGGCCAGCGAGAAGAGACTTTCCTTTCGCAATACCCCGGCGAATAATTTGACATTCGTAACTTCATAGTACCGGAAGCGAGACGGTCTACACAGTGACGTACGAACACCTAGACAGAGACCTGGTGAACGCACTGTTGGGTAACGGACGGGCAAGTCTTCGGAGTCTCGCCGAGGAGCTCGACGTCTCCGTGACGACCGTCTCGAATCACCTCTCCGATCTCGAGGACGAAGGGGTCATCCGCGGCTACACGCCGATCGTCGACTACGACGCCGCCGGCTACGACGTGACCGCCGTGATGCAGCTCAAGGTCGAGGGCGACGCGCTCGGCGAGATCACCGAGACCCTGCGGGACCACCGCCAGATGCTGTCTGTCTACGAAGTCACCGGCGACTACGACGTGATCGCGATCGGGAAGTTCAAAGACACCGACGACATGAACGATCAGATCAAGGCGCTGGTCACGGACCCTGACATCAACCGGTCCAACACCAGTATCGTTCTCAACGCCGTCGCCGAGAACGAGCAGTTCGAACTCGAAACCGACGGCGGGAGCTGATCGTCGGCCGCGCGAGCGGCGACGGCCCCGACGACCGCTCACTCCTCGGCCGCCTCGTACCGGGCTTCGGTCCAGATCTCGTCGGCGGTTCCGTGATCGAAGTGGATCCGGACCGCGTCGACCAGCGAGTTACGCACCCGTCGTTCCCACTCCTCGAGGGCCTCCTCGTGGTACTCGTCGACGAGGGCTTCGCTTGCGTCCTCACCGTGATCGTCGTGGGCCGCCGATCGGGCCTGCTCCCGCGTCGGGACCGTCAGGTGCGTCTCGTTGGGGTGGACCCCGGCCTCGTTGCGAACGAACGTCGCGGGATCGAGGTGGATCGGTTCCGGATCCCGGTCCGGTGGATACCGCTTCGGACCGTCCTCGACGTACGGCTCCGCGCGCTGTTCCTCCTCGAACGGTGGCACGAGCCGAAGCACGTGCGTTCGCCGGAAGTTCTCCTCGGCGTAGTTTCGTTCGAACGCCTCGACGACGTCATCCGGGTCCACGACGACGACCTGGATCTCCGCCGCCGGGTGGTCCACGGACGGCTCGTCCGCGCTTGGATCTCGCATACGCCGTTTACTGACGGGCCGCGTCGTTACGTCGGTTGCGGTCGAGTGTGAACGACGAGCCAGTATCGCTTCTCCGCTCGAGCCGATCTCCCGTACGTCCGGATTCGTCGCCCCCTCCTCGCCGCGCTGGTCGCCTTTCGGGTTCCGACTGCCGTCCTCGTCTTCCACGACGAAAGCGCCTGAACGCCACGATGGACCCCTAGTCGTCGCTCGGGGCGACCGCTCCGTCCGCGGGCGCCTCGCCGCTGACGAGCCAGCCGTCCTCGGTCGCTCGCTCGGCGACCGCGGGCTGGAACACCCACGCGGCGAGCGCGAGGATCGGAAGCATCGTGACTGCGACGACGGCGTAGCCGAGGTGGAGGTTCGGGAGGAACGGCGCCGCGAACACGAGCGGGTAGACGGTGCCACCGATCGTCCCGATCCCGCCGACGACGCCGGCGACGCTCCCGGAGCTGTTCGGGAACATCGCCGGCACCTGCGCGAAGATCGCGCCCTCGGAGAACGCACAGCTGACGCCGACGACGAAGCCCGCGGCGACCGCGAGATAGATGTTCCCCGTCAGTCCGGCGACGGTCATGCCAACCAGTGCCACGACGACGAACGCGAGCGTCGCGAACGTCCACTGCTCGCGGTAACGCCCCTCGAACCACGGCAGGAAGTCCCGCTCTCTGCGAGCCGCGACGTCGCTGGCGTAGCCGCCGATCGGCCGGAGCAAGCCGGCCGCGATCGAGAACGTCGACGCGAACGTGGCCGCGATGACGATATCGCCCTGGCCGAACCCCTCGCGGTAGTAGGTTCCGAGCCAGCCGTTCATCGCGACCTCGAGGCCGAACGTCATCACGTAGGCGGCCGCGAGGACGACCGCACCGTGGCGCGTGCCGACGTAGAGGAACTGTCGGAAGCTGGCCTGTTCCTTGGTCGCCTGCCGCTTGGCCTCGCTCTTGGCAGCGTCGCCGAACCGGTAGTAGACGACGCCGAGGACGACCGCGAGGACGCCGGTGTAGAAGAACGCGGCGCGCCAGTTCGTCGCGAACAGCGGCCCAGCGTACCCCTCGCCGAAGATCCGGGGGAGGGTGAAGTACGCCCCCAGTCCCGCGCCGGCGTTGCCGATGCCGGCGAAGATCCCCTCGGCCAGCCCGAGGTTCTCCTCCTCGAACCACTCGGCGACGTGTTGAATGCCGATGACGAACGTGATGCCCGCCAGCGAGGCGATCACCCGCGAGGCGGTAAAGACCTCGTAGGTCGTCGCGAACGCGCTGATGATCGAGAACGTGCCGACGACGAGAAGCGTCGCGCTGGCGGTGACGGGCGCGCCGTACCTGTCGGTCAGCGGGCCGATCAGGATCCGCCCGGCCGGCACGGCGATCACGGCCGCGCTCGAGACGAGTCCCAGCTGGGCGACCGAGAGGCCGAACTCGTCGGCGATCCCGCCGGTAAACGGCGCGAACGAGAACCAGATGACGAACCCCAGGTTGAACATCGCCGTCGCCAGCAGGAGGTTCTTCCACTTGCCGTCGATCACGGCCGCACACCTCCCGCTCCGACGACCGGTCGTCCGGTTTCGACGGTCTCAATCGCACAATCGGACTCCGAATCCGGCTCGATAGTGACGTTCGGACTCACGTGTCTACGATATCTGGACGTGAGATCACGTATAAGCCTACTTATTATCCAGACCAAACAACCTTACCGTCTTCCGTGACCAGTAATCAGTAAGTACTTCGCTAAGGATTCGACGATCAAAGGAATACCGGATCCAAAGCTGAAAGATCGGAACCGAACCGGCGCGAGTTCGGGTCGAGCGGGGGTTCTCAACTCGCCATCGCCGCCGGGAGACGGGTTACTCCTCGTCGGCGTCGTCGGCCCGCCACCGTTCGTCGGGGTCGACGGGTTCGACCGCGCGGGCCAGTTCCTCGTCGGTGTACTCCCGGTCCTCGAGGCGCATGCTCTGCAGGCGCCACTGGCGGCTCAGCTCCGGCTCGCCCTCGGGACCGACGCGGGCGCCGTGGGTCCGGAAGAAGCGCCCGTCCCGGCCGAGGGCCGTCCCCTCGTAGGTGTGCTGGTCGAACGCGACGTCGTAGCGCCCGCCGGGCTCGAGCTCGTCGACGGGGTGGTCGTACCGCGGCTCCCGTCCGTCCTCGCGGGCGGCCACACGCTCGGCCGAGAGCTCGCCGAAGTAGTCGTCGGCGTGGGAAGCCTCGCGGCTCGAGGGCGCCCGGGCGGCCGCCAGCGCGGCGTGGACCGCACAGAGCCGTCCCTCCCAGGAGGTCTCCGACCAGCGCTCGCGGGCCAGCTCCTCGTAGCGAGCGATCAGCAGCGCGACCTCGTGGCCGGCCCGGAGGTCCTCGACGACGTAGAGGTTGATCCGATCCCAGAAGTTCCAGGCGAACCCCGACCGCACCAGCTCCCAGGCGGCCCACGCCGCGACCTCCTCGTCCGAGCGTCGCACCGCCTTCTGGAGCAGGCTCGAGACGTCGTACCGGTTCGCGCCCGCCTTGGTCTCGTTCTCGCCGCGCTCCTCGCCGAAGTCGTTGTGCTCCGGTCCCGCGTCCTCGGTCGCGTCCGCCTCCTCGTCGGTTCGAAGCTCCCCTTCGGAGCCGAACGTGGCCTGTTTGCCGTCGTCCATACACCACTCTCGTGGCGGTCGGTGGAAATACCTGACTGCTCGACCGACGGGATCGAACGCCGACTGCCGTCGAAGCCGCTGGCGGCGGTCGATCGTACCGCGACCGTTCCGTGCTCCGGAATCTGAGGGGTCGCCGATGGACACATTCATTGCGTTCGTCCCCGTTTGCTCTCACAGCATGCGAACGATGACGCGGTTCGGCGCGCTCGGTCTCGCGGTCGTTCTCGCCGTCTCCCTGCTCTCGGCGGGAGCGGTCGCCGCCGGCGGAGCCGACGACGTCCATCAGGTCGGCAGCATCGACGCCTCCATCGAGGACGAACACGTGACCGTCGACGGCCTCGAGCTCGAGGCCGACGGGCTGCCCAGCTACGAGATCGACGAGCGGACGTACGATATCGACTCGGTCGGCGTCCAGACCGACGGCGTGACCGTCGACTTCGACGACCGCACCTACGAGATCAGCTCGATCGATCTCACGATCGAGGACGTCTCAGTGACGGTCTCGGACGTCTCGATCAACGGCGACGGGTAGGATCGCCGTCCGCCGGTTCTTTCGACACCGTTCGCCTCGGAGCGCTCGCTTCGTCCCGGAAACGGTTACGAGGACTGGCGTGGTAGCACAGAACATGATCAGCGAACTGGCGGTACGGTCGTTCGACTCGCCCGACGAGACGGTCGCGTTCGACAACGGTCGTTCCGAACGCGTCACGGTCGACGAACGGACGTTCTGGCGATCGACGGTCGAGCCCGGATGGCGGTTCTCGCGGGACAACGCCCCCGATCTGGGGACGGAGCGCTGTCCGAGTCCGCACCGCCTCTATGTGGTCACCGGCCGACTCACCGTCGAGACCGACGACGCCCGCGAGACGCTGCAGGCGGGCGACGTCGCGCTGATCCCGCCCGGCCACGACGCCTGGACCGACGGCGAGGACGACGAACTGACCGTCTTCGTCGAGGAGACGTTCGATGAGTAAACCCGCGAGCGCGTCGAACGACCCGCCGAGCGGCTCGTCCCTGAACCACCGTTCGTGAAGAACTATCATTTTCGAACGAGTAGCCAACGTATGAACGGCCCGAGAAAGAGCATGGACGTGTTCGCCGTGGAGATGCTGGGGCTTCTCCTGCTCCCGCCGCTCGCGATGGGCGCGTTCCTCGCCGTCCTCGGCGAGCCGAGTGACTTCCTCCCCGGGTTCGGGATCGGACTCGTCGTCGGTGTCGGGGCGGCCAAGCTTCGAAACGAGATCCGCGGGGTGCGCGAGGACCCGGACTCGTAGTCCCTGAAGACCGAATCGTCCACACGGCGAGAACGTCTGGGAGGGGATCGCTCCCGTGTTGCGTCTCGCGAGCGGAAGTCCTCGCTCGGATCCGGTGACCGCCACGCGGTGCGTGCCGCCCGTATCGACGCTCTTCGGACCGATCGTTCGACATCCGCGGCGATCCAGTTAACAGGAATAATGATGTTTGGTAGCATACAACGTGATCTACGATGCCAACCTGCCACAACTGCGACACCCCGATCTCGGCGACGTTCGTCCGCGTTTTCGGCGATAACGACGGCACTCTCGAGGGCTGTGTCCACTGTCTGAGTTCGACCGAGCTCACCGGGAGCGACGGGCGCCACGAGTCGCCGTCGCTCCGGCACTGAGCCGTTCTCGGGCGCGACGCTCTTCCGTTCCGGGCCGTGAGATACGATAGCACCCACCATACTATGCTCGCGAGAGGGGGCGAGTATGGACGTCGGTTACGGGTGGCCGGCGCCGACCCGCGATCGGATCGGGATCCTCCTGGTCGTCGTGTCGGCCGTCGGGTTCGGGACGCTCGGGATCTTCGGCCTCTGCGCTCAGCAGGCCGCGCTCTCGATCCCGACCGTGCTCGCCTTTCGGTTCCTGCTCGCGGCGGTCGCGGTCTGGGCGCTGCTGGTCAGGGTCGAGCCGCTGGTGCTCACCGCCCACGTGTTGCCCGCCGCCGGTATCGCTTTCGTCACGGTCGGGTCTCTGACCGGCGAGCTCGCGATCCCGACGGCGCCCTCGGCCTGGCTGATCTTGCTGTGGATCGCCGTCCTCGCGACGGCGCTCCCGGTCGTCACTCTCTTCGCCGTGGTGAAGTACGTCGGCGCGAGCCGTGCAGGGATCATCAGCACCGTCGAGCCCCCGGTCACAGTCGCGCTCGGCGCCGCCCTGTTTGCCGAACCCGTCACGACGGCGACGGTCGTCGGGGGTACGCTCGTTTTGCTCGTCGTCGTCGTCCTCGAGCGCGAGTAGCGCAAGAACGGCACCGGGCATAACATCAATAGTAGCCTAGCGTGTACTGGAAGTATGGACACTGATAACGGGACACAGGTTCGGGAGGTAATGTCGACTCCGCTGGAGACGATCTCGAAGGACGCGACGCTGACCGAGGCGGCGACGACGATGCGCGACAACGACATCAAGGCGCTCGTCGTTCGGACGGATCCGCCCTCGATCGTGACCAGTACCGATCTGGTCGCGGCCGCCGCAGAGGGCACCGATCCGACGACGGCCGACGTCGAGTCGGTGATGACCGAGTCCGTCGAGACCGTCCCGCCGGAGCTGTATCTCGAGGAGATCGCCGCCATGATGACCAGCCTCGGGATTACCCACCTCCCGGTCGTCGACGGCGATGACTACGTCGGGATGATCTCCACGACCGACGTGACGGCCCAGCTCTCCTGACGGACGGCGAGAGGCGGTAGTTATTGTTGGCTGGAAACCGAACCGGCGCCTATGACCGACCAGTTCTCTCTCCTCGGCGTCTACGTCAGCCCGCCGGTCGCCGACGCGCTTTCGGAAGCCGCCTACGAGGCGGCCGGCGTCGTCGACCTCGAGGACTACTTCGCGGAGTCGACGGGGACGGTTCCCGCGGGCGATCCCGGCGCCGAAGCGACCGACGAGCTTCTCGCGGACGTCCTCGACGAGTTTCCCGCGCTGTACGACGCGGCCGACTTCGACGCGGCTGCCGGGCTCGAGCCGGACGCGTTCGAACTCGTTCGGCTCGCCGCAACGCCCGATCGTGCCGCGCAGGTCCGCGAGCGGTTTCGCGCGGCGGCGACCGTGCGAGGGACGGATCTTCGAACGGTACAGACGGCGATCCTGGCGGCTTCGCTATCGGTCGATCCGTCCGAGTGAAAGGGGGAACGGAGCAGGAATCGCGTTGGGGGAACGCGACTCCGGCAGACGACAGGGGTGTACGCGACGCGGGAGCAATGTCGTCGCGTAGGGGGGGGGTGGGTGGGTGCGGG
>JGI2924J29684_1077654_pt1 | contig 20257 bp, 16 predicted proteins | sample BenlonsequencITS_FD_29684 | JGI IMG/M metagenome (IMG submission 29684)
TCTTACGCCGCAGGCTGCCTTCCGGCTACCCACTCGATCCGCGACATACCGCCCGCCTGATCGACTTTTCTTTTATACAAGCGACTTCTGCTTGCGTCAAGCGGTAATGTTCTCCGCTTTGTTTCGCGCCTCACAACTGCGCTCGACTTGATTGACATTACCGGAGCCAGCCGTGCTCTGCAACCCCGTCTCTCCAGGCAACTGAGGAAAACCTCCGCTACATCGCGATAATCACCCCGTAAACATTGGGTGAACACGTCTTAAAGATTTTGCTCGCGAGGAGGCGCCCTAACAATGAGGCACTCGACAATGCCCTTTTGATACCCTTATTTTCTCGCGACTGCGACTATTGAGGCTCCACTATGCCCATCCAAACCACCGACAAGATCTGGCACAACGGTTCACTGATCCCCTGGGCCGACGCAAACATCCACGTGATGTCGCACGTGGTCCACTACGGCTCGTCGGTTTTTGAGGGCATTCGCGCCTATACACAGGGAGAGAAGGCCGGCGTATTCCGTCTGCGTGAACACATGCAGCGCTTCATCGACTCCGCGCGCATCTACCGCATGCCCCTCCCCTATACGTTGGATCAACTGATGGAGGCAGTCGTCAGCGTCGTCGAGACCAACGGCGTCGCCCCCTGCTATATCCGCCCCGTCGCCTTCCGCGGCTATGGCGAAATCGGCGTCAACCCGCTCAAGTCGCCGGTTGAGATCTACATCGCGAACTTCCCATGGGGCAAGTACATGCCAGGCCACCAGGGCGCAGACGTCTGTGTCTCCAGCTGGAACCGCCTCGCACCCAATACCATGCCTTCACTCGCAAAGGCCGGCGCCAACTACATGAACTCGCAGTTGATCCGTATGGAAGCGGAGATCAATGGCTACGCGGAAGGCATCGCACTCGATCGCAACGGCTACCTTAGTGAAGGCTCCGGCGAGAACCTCTTCCTTGTCCGCGAAGGCAAGCTGCTCACGTCGCCCCTCGCGAACTCCGTCCTCAACGGCATCACCCGCGCCTCCGTCATCCAGATCGCGCGCGAACTTGGTATCGAAGTGATCGAGCAGGCCATGCCCCGCGAGATGCTGTACCTCTGCGACGAGGCCTTCTTCACCGGTACCGCTGCAGAGGTCTCGCACCTGCGCTCGGTCGATCGCATCGTCATCGGCGACGGCACCATGGGTCCTGTCACGAAGCAACTGCATGATGAGTTCTTCGCCCTGGTCAACGGCACCACGGCAGACCGCTTCGGCTGGCTCACGCCGGTCAACGTGAAGGTCGAAGAAGCAGAAGCAGTCACCGCCTAAACCCTCACAGTCGCATCGCCAACGGGCCTGCCGCCAAAGCAGGCCCGTTTTGTTTGCCCCGCGTTCCCCCGATCCAGCTCCAGAAAAGCCACGCGCGCAATCACCTTGCGTCGACCGCTCCCCTCCGATACCTTCGTAGTTAGTTCCCCTAACCAATTCAACGCAGTGCCGCGGCATACCCGCGCGCAGGCGCAGCCGCACCCCACGAAGGGATATCGCTCATGAGCCTGACTCGTCGCAGCTTCCTCAATCGCGTTGCGCATCTCGGTGGCTACTCCGCCGCATTCTCCACCATGAATGCACTCGGCCTGCTCGGCAATGCCGAAGCCTCAGCACTGCCGCCACTCTCATCCACACTTGGGCAAGGCAAGTCGGTCGTCGTCCTCGGCGCGGGAATCGCTGGACTCGTCTCGGCGTACGAGTTGCGAAAGGCCGGCTACACCGTCTCCATCCTCGAAGCCCGCAACCGTCCCGGCGGCCGCAACTGGAGCGTAGGCAAAGGAACCGACGTCGTCTTCACGGACGGTACGAAGCAAAGCTGCACCTGGGAAGACGGACACTACCTCAACGCCGGTCCCGCGCGGCTCCCGTCCATCCACAAGACAATCCTCGGTTACTGCTCAGAGCTCGGCGTCCCGCTGGAAGTGGAAGTCAACGTCTCGCGCTCTGCGCTGCTTCAGTCCGACAAACTGAACAGCGGCAAACCCGTCGAACAGCGCCAGGCCGTCTACGACACCCGTGGCTACATCGCAGAACTACTCACCAAATCCATCAACAAACGCGCGCTCGATGAAGAACTCAGCGGCGAGGACTCGAAGCTCTTGCTGGACTTCCTTGCTGGCTATGGAGATCTCGATAAGAAGGCAAAGTATCACGGCACCACACGCGCAGGCTTCGTTACACCGCGCGGTGCCGGTGCTGATCAGAGCAAGCTGCACGACACGATACCGCTCCATGACCTGCTCGTCGCAAACTTCTCCAAGGCCGAGTTCTACGAAGACCAGATCGACTGGCAGGCCACCATGTTCCAGCCCGTCGGCGGCATGGACCGCATCCCGTACGCCTTTGCAGAATCGCTCAAAGGCCTCATCCAGTACGACTGCCCCGTCAGCGAGATTCGCAAGACTGCCAGCGGCGTGCGCATCGCCTACAAATCCGGCAACGAGTCCAGGGAAGTGAAAGCTGACTTCTGCATCTGTACGCTACCCATCAGCGTATTGCAGGGCATTCCGAACGACTTTAGCCCGGCGATGCAAAAGGCCTTTCACGGCATGCCCATGGCGGCGCTCTACAAAATGGCATGGGAAGCACCGCGCTTCTGGGAGAAGGAGCACAACATCTACGGCGGCATCTCCTTCCTCGATCAGCCCGTCGATCTCGTCTGGTACCCCAGCGACAAGATGTTCTCGAAGACCGGCGTCATCCTCTCAGGCTTCAACGCCATCGGCGATGAGAAAGGTCATCTCACCGCGCTCGGCAAGATCCCCACGATGCAGGGTCGCCTCGAATCATCCCGGAACAGCGTCAACCTTCTGCACCCGGGCTGCGGCCAACATCTTACGAAACCCATCTACATCGAGTGGACGAAGGTCCCGTACAGCATTGGCTGTTATGCGAACAATCACTTGGACGAATCGCAGGCTGCTTATAGCCAGTTGATTCAACCGGAAGGTGCGCTAATGCTGGCAGGCGACTATGTCAGCCGCATCGTCGGCTGGCAAGAGGGGGCGGCACTCTCTGCACACAAGGCCGTGGCTCACATCGTTTCTATGACGAAAAGTTAGACATCACCACACATAAAAGACCGGCCACCATCTAAGGGTGGCCGGTTCTTTTTATGCATCTAGAGAATCAGGTCTTATTGCCCGTCGCTGGGTTTATGCGCACCGATCAACTCCGGCAATTTCACCGGGCTAAGCTTCTGCACTTGCTCACTTACCGCACGACGGGTCCGCTTATATGGCTGCAACTTCACCGGCATGCCAGTCTTCAACGACTGCTCCGCTGCCACCAGGATGCGCACATCCAGCATGCCTTCCTCGCCATCCGGCTCCGGATCCGTACCGTTGATCACGCACTCTGAGAAGTACTTCAACTCCCCGCCAAACTGGTCTGTCTTGTTAAAGCTCTCTTTGCTTTCCTTCATATCGATCTTGACCACATGCGCCACACCGCCCGGCATACCGTAAGCGGGATCGCTGTACAGGCTGCCAAGCTCGCCCACGATACGGAAGTCATCTAGATCCTGTCCGCTATAACTCACTACGAACGCCGCAATGCGGTTTGCATCGAACTTCATCGTCACGGCAACCGTGTCATCGAAGTTGTATTTCTCATCGGTGTTCACGCCGGTCGCAAATACCTCGATCGGTTCCGCACCGAAGAGAGTCCGCACCATGTTAATCGGATACGGGCCCATATCCGGCAGCGGTCCCGCCCAGTAACCATTCTTCGCGCGATGGTTCTGCCCGCTCACCAGCTGCGAGAAGCTCGAATTAAAGTACCGAATCGTCCCAAGCTCGCCCGACCGCACACGCTCCAGCGCCTTCAGCGTCCCCGGCTCAAAATGCAGCCGGTACGCAACCATCAACTTCGCACCTGTCTTCTGCGACGCGGCAATGATGCGTTGACACTCATCCACGCTCACAGCCATGGGCTTTTCCAGCAGCAGATGCAGCCCCGCTTCCAGCGTCTTCACGGCAAGCTCAACATGGTCGAAGTTAGGCGTCGCCAGGTACACAGCATCCGCCACATCGGCCTTCAAGAAGTCGTCGTACTCCTCATAGCTATAGCCATGCTCAATCGTCGGATACTTCTCGGCCAGCTTCTCCGTCTTGTATTCGTGACCGGTAACAATCGTCGTCACCACAGAGTTACCCGTGTGTTCCACGCCAGGCAGCAGTGCGGTCTGCGAGATCCAACCCGCGCCAACCACTGCGTACCGCACCTTACCGCCGTCAACCTTCTTCGCTGTCGTCATCTCTTCTATCCTCTGAAACTCATCGGACGGCGACGGACACAGACGAAGATGCCCACGCGGCGTGAAGCAGCGTGGGCATCATTGGAGTGCGACGACGAACCTCTAAGGCTGCGAAACAGCCTCAATGGGTTTGGTCGTCAGCGCCCCTTGGGGGTTATCTTCCACATCCCAGCCCGGCAGCTGCATGTCGCCCGTGATCAACCGTGAACCATCCGTGAAAAACAGGTAAGTCCATGCCCAGTTACGAAACACGCTCAACCGGTTGCGGAAGCCGATCAGGAAGAAGATGTGCACCACCAACCAGGAGATCCACGCAGGAAACCCGCTCAGGTGTCCTTTGAAAGGCCATTTCACATTGGCGACTGCGGCACTGCGACCAATCGTCGCCATGTCACCCTTGTCGTGATAGTGGAAAGGCTTCTTCATCTTCTCGCCCTTCACCTCCAGGGCGATCGTCTTCCCGGCATAGTCTCCCATCTGCATGGCTGGCTGTGCCACACCCGGGACAGGCTTGCCCTCACTCATCGCATGCGCCAGATCCCCGCACACAAAGATCTCCGGATGCCCCACAGGATGTAACTGCTCATCCACAAGGACAGCGCCACGCTTATCCACCTCGACACCCAGCAGCTTGCCCAGTGGAGAAGCCTGTACACCCGCAGCCCAAAGCGTCACCACGGAGTCAATGCGCTCATGGCCATCCACAACGACATAGCCAGGCTGCACGTCGGTGACTCGCGTATTTGTCCGGACCTGTACATCCAGCTCCGCTAACTGCTTCAGAGCGCTCTGCTGCAAGTCTTCGGGATATGCGCCCAGAATCGTCGGCGAACCCTCCACGATCAACACTCTCGCTGTTGCAGGATCGATGTGTTTAAAGTCACGGCGAATATAAAGTTTCGCAATGTCAGAGATAGCTCCCGCAAGCTCAACACCCGTGGGCCCGCCACCAATCACGACAAAGTTCAGCGCAGGATGCCGTCCCGTCTCCTGCATCTGCCCTTCGGCCAGCTCGAACGCTAGCAACACCCGTCGGCGGATCTCAACCGCATCCTCAATCGTCTTCAGCCCAGGTGCCAGGTGCTCCCACTCATCTTTGCCAAAATACGAGTGCGTCGATCCGGTCGCCAGAATCAGGTAGTCATACTCCAGCACGGTGCCGCTCTTCAACGTGGCACGTCGCGCCGCAGTATCGAAGCCCGTGACCTCGTCCATCAGCACCTGCGTATTCGGCGACCGCAACATAGCCCGGATGGGCTGCGCAATGTCCGCGGGCGAAAGCACCGCCAGTGCTACCTGATACAGCAATGGCTGGAACGTATGGTGATTTCGACGATCCACCAGTGTCACGTTCACTTCGGCATCGGCAAGCGCCTCCGCTGCCTTCAACCCGGCGAAACCACCGCCGACAATCAACACCCGCTTGCGGATCCCACCTGTCACGCCGTTCGTCATCCGAACTCCTGTCTCTCTGTTCTCCCTCGTTCGATGCGTACCGAGCCGCCACCGTCGCGCAACTCTTTTCGACCGTCTCCTCTAGCCAAGCTTCTAAGGTGTCTTCTGCAGTGTCACGGTAACCGATCCCTGCGTCCCAACGGCCGCCGTAATCTTTGTAACAGCAGAGGTATTCGCATACTCCAACGGAGTCACCGTGATCAATCCATCGTCATCACTCATCACCTTGGTGCTGCCCTTGCCATACACCGGAGCCGTAGGGCAACGACCACCAGGCGCACAAGCCGGCTGCCACCCGCTGACGGCTTGGTACACCGTTACCGCCGCGCCCGCCACCGCATGCCCCGCAGTGTCCACCACGCGCAACGACACCGCCGCCAGCGTCCCTGCCGCCGTCAGGCTCTGACCATCGCCACTCACCACCGCAAAACGAAGATCCGCCGCAGGCACCGCAATCAGATTCTGCACAGCACACACACTAGCCCAGGCACATGCCTGCACAGTCGCAGCCTCAGAGTCGCGCAGCGATCCCGCCGTCGCCACCACTGAAACGCCATCCGCACCCGTGACAGTATTCGCCGCCAGCAAAGCAGCGCGAGTCGAAGACGAACTCCAAACCACGGCCTCGCCTGCCTGCACCGCGCCATCGGCCGTAACCACCACCGCCGGCCGGAAGCTCGCGCCAACGCCCGCCGCAACATACGCGGTGGGCCGCAAAACCGTGACAGCCCGCGTCACCTGCGTAGCCGAAAAGCTAGTCGTCAAGGTCGATCCGCCAGTCGACCTCGCCACCATCGTCACAGCTCCCGCAGTCTGCGCCGTCACCTGCGTCGTGACGACGCCACTCGCATCCGTCACCAGCGTGCATGCAGCCAGACGGCAGGCAGAGAGAACCACACCACCACCGGCCGCAGTCAGCCGAATCGCGGCATTCCGAACAGCCCCACCACTCCCATCCGTTAGCAGCAATGTCAACGGAGCACTCGCGCCTACCGTGACAACCGACGGCGGCGCCACCCGCAGTGACAGCACATCCGTCACCGCTCCGTCATACGTCACGCCCCCTGTGATCGTCGAGCTCCCACCCGTCTGCAGATCCGTCACAACAACATCCATCGCGCCCGTCGAACCCAGTCGCGCGGCAGCCGGCGCAATCGCATCAATCGCCGTCAACGACACACTCGTCACCTGCGCCGCGACGCCGCCAACCATCACCGTATTGCCCTGCTGAAAGCCCATGCCCGCAATGTGAATCGCACCGCCGGCCGCAGTCAGCCGATCCGGCGACACCGTATCCGCATACAACAACCGCGCACGATACGTGAAGTCTGGACGGCCTTCTCCGCGAGCATCCGTCACGCCCACGCGCACGCGTTCACTCGACGCAAAAGACGCTCGCAGTTGCGTCATCCCCGTCCGTAAACCGTTAAACGCTACCGCCGCCCTCGCCAGCCCAGGAACCGCTCCAGTCGCGTCCGAACCATGCCACACTCCAATGAGCGGCATCGCCTTGCTCGCCGTCGCCGCACCGGTCTCATCCGTCGCAGTGACCTCCACCGTCGCAGACCGGCCCGCACGCACCGCGAACGTCGCCCACGATGAGTGCCCCACACCGCACAACCGTCCGCTCCAGACGCCATCGGATTGCACCTGCACCGGCTGCGACTCCGTGCCATCCGCACCAGTAATGCAGTCGCGCGTAGCGTCGGCCATCACCAGGCCGAAGTTGCCCACATACCCCGGCGTCAGGCTGTATGCCAGCGCATTGAGCGGCGTCCCGGAAGGTGCAGGCGCAGTCACACGGTAAGGTCCCACTGCGTAATTACCGACATACAGAGGATTGATCGGCTCCGTCGAGTAATAGAGCGATGTATTCGGAAATTGCGCGAGCGGAGGAATGCCGCCAAAGACGAAATAGCCCGCATTCGCCACCGTGGACCCATTAACTCCCGCAGTATCCCCAGAGCTTCCCGTGACCGGATTGCCACGGTCGCCCGCCGCTAGCATGCCCGACACCGCACTCGCATCCTGAAACGGCTCCGTCCCGTAACCGCCCCAGCGATAGTTCCGTTCCACCGTCACATTCACGCCCGCCATCCCCTGCCCATTCGGGAAGCTCAATGTGCCCGAAGGCTGCAGCCACGCCGTATCCGATCGCGTCAGGTCTGCATACAACAGTCGCAAACCGGCCACGTCATCATCGCGCAGCGTGAACGGCTGCGGCAGACACTGATACGTATAAAGCCCGCATAGAACATCGATGGGATGCATGATCGGCCAGTGCAACTGCTGTTGATACGTCGGTGCAGACGTGCCGGTAAAAACATTGTCATTTAGCTGCGACCAGCCCACACCCGCCACTCGACCGAACACCCGCATCAACTGGTACTGCAGTTGCAACTGCTTCTCCGGCGTCGTCCCACTGCATCGGCCATTGATCACGATCAGCGCATGCGCAATCTTTCCCGGCTGAATAAATAAGTCCGTACTCTCCGTCACGCCATTCGTGCGGCAACTCGTGGGACCACTCGCACCAGAGCCCAACAACATATCCGTGATCGCGCCGTCCGCATCGAACACCACCGCAATCTGCTTCGCACCGTAGTTCGTCTTCGCCGCATCCGCAGGCCACACCGGCCCATTCGATCCCAGGTAGACGTTGTCGCCACTCACATCTTCGGCAAGACCGCCGCCGTTCGTCAGCGTGAACGGAACGCCGCTCACATTCCACACCCGCGCTGCGGCATCCACCATCGCCACTGCCGTCGCGTGATCGACCGACGCACTCAGCGGCCCCGCATCCACGAAGTACTGCACGTCGCTGCGATACCAGCCCATCGCCTTGCCGGCATTCGTCCACTGCGTACTTGCCACGAATCGCGGTGTCGCAGCATATCCCCCGCCGCACAGCATCAGCAGCCCTGCAACGAAAGCACTCCACCAGCCCGCGCGATTCAATGCGCACGCTCCGCACGCTGCTGCCAGGCATGCAGCATATCCATCACCACCGCTCGATCCACACGAGCGTTCGCATCATCTTGCACAACAGCAGCCTCGGAAGCCTCCGAGGTCTCCGTCTCGCCCTGCAGCAACGATCGCGCCGCAGCAGCGCTCGCCGCCATCACAGACGGCATAGCCTCCAGCCGCATCCGAGCATCGGCAACAGCAATCGATCCACCCGACGCACGCAACGCAGCCGCCGGTCGCAGACGAGCCGCATCCGTCACAGCAACATGCACCGCAATCCAACGCAGATCCGCCGAGCCTGTCGCCGCATCACCCTTTAACGAAATCGCTCCGTCCGCCACCGGCGTTGCATAGGCCGCGACAGACGGCGCATGCAGCAACATCAGCAGGTGCTGACCGACAACGTAGCGTGATGCGTTGTCACGCCAAAGGCCGCTCCACTCGCGCAACGTGTAAATGCTGCCTGTGGTCGCACCGCGCACACCGTCGTCCACGGCAAACCGCACAGCAACAACTTCCTCACCGCGCTGCACCGCAACAATCTCGCCCGCAAACACAATGTCTGCCGCCGCAAACATTGTCTCCAGTGCCTCACCGATCGTCACAGGCAAAGCTGCATCATCGGCGACGGCCGCAGGCCGCACCCCATGCGCTCGAAGAGCATCATTGACACTCAACTGCGCCTCCGTGACCACCGCGCCCAACCACACCGCGCAAATGCCCGCGCACACCGCACCACTTCGCCGCCGCTCTCTCACCATCGAGCACCGCCCTCGTGTCCCTCATCGGCACACGCAGCAGATGCTTCACGGTCAGCCCTCGAACGGTTTCAACTGTGCCGCAGACGGCGGCGGCGTCAGCAGACTGATCACCACCAGCGCCAGCACAGACATCAGCAGCGCCGGCAGAATCGCATCGCGCTGCGCCAGCATCGGCGGCAGCGTATGCTTCACAAACTGCGAGTCCCATCCGATCGTCACCACCGTCCCAATCGCAATCGAAGCTACCGCACCCGCAGCCGTCGCCCGCTTCCAGAAGAACGCCGATAGGATCACCGGCGTCAGCGCCGCGGCATAGATCGTGTACGCATACAGGCTCATCGCCAGCACACTCTCCGTACCCAGCGACTGCCACAGCGACCAAAGCCCCAGCAGCACCACCATGCCGCGCGACACCAGCAGCACTACTCGGTCACCGGCAGTCGGCGCAATGTATCGAACGAACACATCATTCACCAGGTTCGTCGCAGGGCTGAAGAGATAGTTATTCGCCGTCGATATGATCTTTGCGAAGATCGCGCCCATCATCAGCGCACCCAGCAACTGCAGCGCACCGCTGCCCTGCAATCCATGCATCGCGCTGAACGCCAGGATCTCGCGCGGATGCTGACTCACCTCACCCGTCGGGAACAGCGCCGATCCAGTCACCGCAAGCGCGGCGATCACCGTCTCCAGAATCACCGTGCCGATGATCCATCCCACCACGGCACGGCTCGCATCACGCTGACTCTTCGCACTGAAAAACTTCTGATACATCGACTGGTTTCCCAGCATCAGCAGGCACGTTGGTAGAAACAGCTCCGCCGCCTGCACACCGCTGATATCGCCGAACGTCTGAAAGTGCGTAGCCGGCAACGCCGCATGCACCGCACTCCAACCGCCCGCCACGTGGATCAGGATCGGCAGCGCAACCAGCATCGTCACCGTAGCCAGCGAGCCGATCACCACATCCATATAAGCGACTGACCCCATCCCCGCAATGGCCGTAAACACAATGACAAATCCAGCGATAAGATATCGCCCGCCAATGTTAGAAATGCTGTCCGGAAAGATTAGGTGCAGAATGTCGCCGCCACCAATCAGCTGATAACTCGTGATCGCCGTATACGCAAACAACACCGCAATCACACCCAGCACACGCGCCGTCTGGTTGTAACGAGCCTCCAGCAGATCCGGAATCGTAAACTGCGCAAACTTCCGCGCACGCGGCGCAATGAAGTAGATCAGCAGCAGCCCTGCCCAACCACCGCCACCCTGCCACAACGCAGCGAAGCCATGCTTGTACGCATTCTCTGCACCGCCGAGCAGCGACCCCGAACCGACCCAGCTCGACAGCAGCGTGAACACCAGCACAGCAGCCGGCAGCGTCCGCCCGGCCACCAGGTAATCGGCCTTGGTCTTCGTCGCACGCAGCCGCGACAGCGACACCGCCAGCAGCGTCACAACAATAATGCCAACCACAATCCCGTAAAGACTCATGTCGCAATGAGTCTACCCGCAGCGCAAAAACCCGCCAACGCAGGCGCAGAAGATCGCATCGCCGAACGTGGATCAAGTCCGCTACGATCACGCTCAGACCCGCATCCAAACAACCATGCCAGACGCAGCCATCAACAACGCCCCTGTCCGTATCGACGGCCACGCCAAAATCACCGGCCAGGGCCTCTACACCGGCGACGTTAACTGCTTCGATCGCTACCTGCATCCCGGCGAAGCCGTCAGGCCCATGCTGCACGCCGCGGTCGTCCCCGCAGGCATCGCCTTCGGACGCGTTCTGCACTTGGACACGGCCGCGGCCCAAAGACTCCCCGGCGTACGCCTGGTCATGACACCTGCGAACGCGCCCAGGCTTAAAAAGATCCGCTCGCTCCTGATGAGCGAACAGTCGAACTATCTCCCGCTGCAGGATGACAACGTTCGCTATCACGGCCAGCCCATCGCTCTCGTCGTCGCGCAGACGCCAGAGATCGCACGCGAGGCTGCAATGCTGATCAACGCGACCTACTCGCCGCAGCCCGCTCTCCTCGACTTCGAACGCAACCTCGACAAGGTGAAGCCAGCCAAGAAGGTGGGAGCAGGTTCCAAAGGCGAAGTGAAACGAGGCGATGCAGAAGCCGCATTCGCTACAGCTCCCATCAAGGTCGACGCGCACTACGAGCTTCAGCCCGCACACCACAATGCCATCGAACCCGGCGCCACCGTCGCCTACTGGCACGCACACGATGGTCTCGCCAACCGCCTCACCGTCGTCTCCGCCACGCAGTTCGTCTACGGCGACGCCGTAGCTCTCGGCGAAGCCTTCGGCCTCGGCGTCAAAGACAAGCTGCCGCGCATCGTTGCGCAGGTACTCGTCGGTAAAGAGTTCGACAGCGCCGTCCGCGTCATCGCACCACTCATCGGCGGTGGTTTCGGTTCAAAGGGCGGCGCAAACCACACCATGCTGCCCGCCATGGCCGCAAAGCTCCTCGGCCATCCTGTAAAGCTCGTACTCACCCGCCAGGACACCTTCAGCCAGATGCCCTATCGCGGCGGCGCAGACATCCGTCTTCGCCTGGGCGCAACACCCGACGGCAAGCTGACAGCGCTCGTCCAGGAAAGCCTGCTCCAGTCCTCCGAGACCGCCAGCTTCCTCGAACCAACCAGCGAAGTCACGCAACACCTCTACGCCGTCCCCAACTTCCACGCGACGCACAAGGTTCTGCGACTCAACACCAACTCCCCGGGCTGGATGCGCGCGCCCGGCGTCACCCCCGGCCAGTTCGTACTCGAAACCGCAATGGATGAACTCGCCGAGCAGTTAAGCCTCGACCCGATCGAACTCCGCCTCCGCAACTACGCGGAAGTCGATCCGGAAAGCGGTAAACAGTGGTCCAGCAAATCCCTCCGCGAGTGCTACGCACAAGGCGCAGAGCACTTCGGCTGGCACCGCCGCCAGGCCCGCAGTACAGAGCATCAAGGAGAAGAGCGAATCGGTTACGGAATGGCCACCGCCGCCTACCCCACCAATCACTTCCCCGCCACCGCCCGCCTCATCCTGCACGCCGACGGCACCGTCGTCGCACAAAGCGCCACGCAGGAGATCGGCCAGGGCGCCATCACATCCCTCTCGCAGGTCGTTGCAACCGAACTCGCGCTGCCACTTGATCGCATTCGCCTTGAGATCGGTGACACCACGCTTCCCTTCGGCGCTTTCTCCGCAGGCTCGTCCACATCCCTCTCCGTCGGCTCGGCCCTCCGCGTCGCAGCGCAGGAACTCGCCGAGCGGCTCGCACGCATCGCACGCGTCGACAAGGCCAGCCCGCTCTACCTTTGCGCGCTAAAGGACATCACCTTCCAGGGCGGCGTTCTCGCCCACCGCATCGAATCCGCCCGAAGGGACCCCGCAACCGCCGTTCTCTCCCGCGCGGGCCGCGAATCTCTCGAAGTGAAAGGCATCGCTGGCCGCACCTTCGGCAAGAGCGACTACGCCCGCATGGCCTTCGGCGCACAATTCGCACGCGTCGCCGTCAACGAGTTCACGGGCAGCGTCCGCGTCACACACATGACCGGAGCCTTCGCCGCAGGCCGCATCCTCAACGCACGAACCGCCCGCTCGCAACTCCTCGGCGGTATGGTCTGGGGAGTAGGCCACGCCCTGCTCGAAGAGAGTCTCCGAGACATCCGTCTCGGCGCCTGGGTCAACGCTAACCTTGCCGAGGCACACGTTCCCACCAACGCCGACGCACCCGACATCGAAGTCATCTTCGTACCCGAAGACGACACACGCGGCAGCGAGTTAGGCGCCAAAGGCATTGGCGAAATCGGCATCACTGGCGTCTCCGCCGCCATCGCCAACGCCATCCACAACGCAACCGGTCGCCGTCTGCGCAACCTGCCCATCACAGCCGAGCAGGTGCTCGGCCTCTAAGCCCCAAAACAAGCAGTAACCTACGAAGCCTTCCTGGCAACATTCACATCCACCCGCCCCACGGCAGAGGCCGGGGGCAGCGGGCACTCGCCATTCAGCAGCTTCTTCTCTGCCACCGCATGCTCAATCTCCGAGTTCACCTCGCCGCCCAGCAGGATCATCGCCCCCGTTAAGTAAAACCAAAGCAGCAGGATGATCACCGCACCCAGTGAGCCATAGGTCACCGAATAGCTGTTGAAGTAGTGCAGGTAGATACGCAGACCGATCGACCCGACGACCCAACCGAGCAGCCCCACGCAGCCACCTGGCGTGAACCACCGCCACTTCCGGTTTTGCACGTCCGGGCAGAAGTAATACATCACCTCGAACGACAGCACCATCAGCAGGCAGGCGATCGCCCAATAACACACGCGAAAAACCATGGCCAGCACATACGCCCCACGGAACAGGCCCTCCATGTGGTTGGCAGCCCAGTCTCCTGTAAATAGCGTCAATAAAGCCACGATCACAAGAGCTGCAACCATCAGCGTTAAGCCCATCGCCTGCAGCCTTGCCTTCCAGAAAGGACGCGTCTCCTTGACGTTGTAGACGGAGTTCAGCGTGTCCTGAATAGCAGAGATGCCCACGCTCGCAGAGAACAACGCAAACAGCAGGCCGAAGGTAACCTTACCCGTTGTGCTGGCGCTGGTCGTCTTCTGGAATGTATCGGTGACCAGGGCGAAGGCAGTGGGCGGAATCAGCTGGCCAATCTTCCCCAGCAGCTCGTAGTACAGCTTCCCACTCGACTGCGCAATCAGCCCCATCAGCGACGACATTGCAATCAACGCCGGAAAGATCGCAGAAAAGAACGAGTAAGCCAGCTGTGAAGCCCGGCCGAACAGGTTGTCCTCATCGATCCCCGTCCACGTCCGCTTCGCAACCTCCAACACCGGCACGCCCTGCAGATCCCACATGCTGCCCAGCGGCGAGTGCTGCACATGCGCCCAGGAGTTCTGCTCCAGAGCATGCAGGCTCCAGCCATTCGCATGTGCCTGCTTTGCCACATCGGCCGGCACGTTCGCTGCAGCCTTCGCACTCTGCTCACGCTCCTGCTCGCCGGTATTCGCGGCTGCGCGCTCGGTGGCCTCACGGCCCGTATTCGTGGGTTCGCTCATCGTTGCTCCGTGCTGCAACCTATTGCAGCCATTGGGGATAGGGACTCGATAGAGCGCCCGCGAAAATCGTCTACAAGCCGTTTGATGCACACACATCCCAAAATTGCCGTCTGCGCAGCCCTGCCGCCTTACGTAACCCGCATCGCACGGCGCTTTTCCACATCCAATCACTGTGAGCAATCCTAGTCCGCACCCGCCGGTTCTACGCAAGTTGCGCCAACTGTGGAGCGTCGTACGCGAGAGCCATCGCGCGCCGCTTGTCGGCAAGCCGAATCCGCCCAGGCTCGTCGACCCCGAGCAGCTCGGCATCACCTTCATCGGGCACTCGTCGTTCCTCGTGCAGATCGCCGGCCGCAACCTGCTCGTCGATCCTGTCTTCGAGACGCGGCTCGTCCTGCTCCGCCGCCAGCGCCGCCCCGGCATCCTGATCGACCACCTGCCACCCGTCGACGCTGTCTTGCTCACTCACGCGCACATGGACCACCTGAACCTGCCTTCCCTGCGCAAGATCATCCGTCACGCCACAAAGCTCACCGGCGTCGCACCGCAGGCCATCGTTCCCAAAGGCGTAGCCGACCTCGTCGAAAATCTCGGCTTCCGCAGCGTCACCGAACTCGAGTGGTGGCAGACCACCGCCCTTGACGCAGATCCCGCAGACGAACCCGTCTCCATCACGATGACGCCCGCACGCCACTGGGGCGCACGCATGTTCAAGGACACGCACCGCCAGTTCGGCGGCTACGTCATCGCCGGCGCAGGCCACAGCGTCTATCACTCCGGCGACACCGCCTACTTCGGCGGCTTCCATGAGATCGGCCAGCGCCTGCAGCCCCAGATCGCACTGCTGCCCATCGGGGCCTACTTTCCCGACAGCTATCGCGCCGTGCACACCTCACCGGAAGAAGCGCTGCAGGCCTTCCTCGACCTCGGCTCCGCAACCACCATGGTCCCCATGCACTACAACACCTTCCCGCTCGGTCGCGAGCCCATGACCGAACCGCCCATCCGGCTCGTCGCCGCAGCAAAAAAGGCCGGCATAGCCGGCCAGGTCGATGTCTTGGGCGAAGGCGAAACGATGGTGGTGAAACAGAAAGATCACAGCAGCCAGGGCCGCTCTATACGCTCTCGATCCGCATAAGCTTCGCCGTCACTTCGTCCGCGGTGACGCCAACAACGCGGACGATCTTAGAACGCGATAGCAGGCCCGAAGCAATCTCGACACTCAGTCGAGGCACGCCCAGCAGCCCGGCAAGGCAGCGAACCAGCGCATCGTTCGCCTTGCCGTCCACAGCAGGAGCCGTAAGCGCGATCTTCAGCGCATCGCCATACTCTCCCACAACGCCCTCGCGTGAAGCTCCCGGCTGCACCCGCACGGCAAAGCTCACGCCACCTTCGACGCTGCGCACCGCAAAGGCCAACGGCTAAGCCTCGTCTTCTTCATCCTTCGGCGCATACGTCCGCGTCCCAAAGATCGCCGATCCCACCCGCACGCACGTCGAACCCTCTTCAATGGCCACCGCAAAATCATGCGACATGCCCATCGAAAGCTCCGGCAACTTCATACCCGTCTCCGCCTCGGCAGCATCACGCAACTCGCGCAACTGCTTGAAGTAGGGCCGCGCATCTTCAGGATCATCGCTGTACGGCGGCACCGTCATCAGCCCGCGCACCTCGACACCATCCATCTCCTGGATGGCGTTCAGCAGGCCCGGCAGCGCATACGCCGTCACACCCTGCTTCGTCTCTTCGTCCGACAGCTTCACCTCAATCAGGATTGGCAGCACCTTGCCCACCTGGTCGCACACATCATGCAGCCGGCGAGCCACCTTCGCGCTATCCACCGCGTCCACCGCGCTGAACAGCCACGCCGCCTTGCTCGTCTTGTTGCTCTGCAGGTTGCCGATCAGGTGTACATCCATCTCGCCGACACCCTCACCCAGCAGCGAGTGCAGATCTGCACGCTTGTGCTCCCACTCCTGCACACGGTTCTCGCCAAACAGCCGCTGACCGGCGCGGAAAGCCTCCGCCACCGCGGGCGGTCCCCACGTCTTCGACACGGCAAGCAACTTCACATCCTCGGGCTGACGCCCGGCCTTGGCACACGCCGCGGCAATCTCAGCCCGCACCCGCTCCAGATTTTCTGCAATCGACATGCTTCCAGCTTATCTCGCGGCTGACTTCCCGCGAGAATTTCAGCACTACGACGACTTTCTGACCAGACCAACCTGCTTGCCGATCAGCCTGTCCAGCAGCCGCTTCGGCAACAACCGGGGCACCGTCCAGTTCTTGAACTGCTGCGGAACCACAGCGTACCGAACCTTCGGCTTACCCGCCGTCAGCGCTATATGGACGACGCGCCCGATCTCCTCCGCGGGCAGCCCCTTCTTGGCTTCCATCGCGAAGTACTCCCGGAAACGCTGCAGCAATGGACCGTAATCCGTCGCATCGAATTCCCTGTAATCGTCAGCCATTCCCTTATTCCAGATCGGCGTCAGCACCGCCCCCGGCCCCACCACGATCACATCGATGCCATACAGCATCAGCTCCCGCCGCAGACTCTCCGACATCCCCTCCAGCGCAAACTTCGAGGCAGAATACGCTCCCACAAACGGCACTCCCAACTTCCCGGAGACCGAACTGATCTGCACAATGCGCCCCGGCTCGCCCGTCCGCCCCGGCTCACTCCCCAGCAGCGGCGCAAACGCCTGCGTCACCATCATCGGCCCAACCACGTTGACCTCCATCTGCCGCCGCATCTCCGACGGCTTCAGGTGCAGCAGAGGACCAGGCACCACAATGCCCGCGTTATTCACCAGCCCTGCGAGCCGCTCCGTCCCCAGCATCTCCCGCACGCGCGCCGCGGCCTGATATACCGCAGCCTCATCCGTCACATCCGCCAGCAGCGGTACAAAGTCCCCGCCAAACTCCGCGCTCAGCCGGTCCGCATCGCTCTGCTTACGCACCGTCCCAAAGACGCGAAATCCCTTGCCAAGAAGGAACTTCGCCGTCGCCCAGCCAATACCGGTCGACGCACCCGTGATCACCACACTCCGCTTCGCACTCATGACACGCTCCAAGATGAACACTGTCCACCTTCAACGTGTTCACCGTACACCTTCGCACCGGGTGGGTCAAGATGTACAGTGATAACCATGGCGTTCCCCTCCAAGACAGACCGCGTAACCATCCTTGCGGCAGCCATCGAACAGGTTGAACTCCACGGTCTGCGAGGCCTCTCCCTGCGCTCGCTTGCAGCCTCGCTCGAACTCGCACCCAACGCGCTCTACCGCTACTTCGCCGACCGGAGCGTCCTCGAATCCGCACTCGCCAGTGAGGCTACCGCACGACTTCACGTCGCGATGCAGCGCGCGGTACGCAAAGGAACGCCCGAGCAGGCGATCCGCGGCATCGCGCGAGCCTACCTCACCTTCGCCCGCAAACACCCCAACCTCTACGAACTCCTGCTGCTTCCCTGCGACGCAGCAAGTGAAGAAGCAACGGCCCGTCAGGCTCTTGGGCTCTTCGTCACGGAATACGTCACCGCGCTCACGGGTCCCGGGCAAGCGGACGAGGCAAAGGTTGCGCTGTGGGCCTTCCTGCACGGCATGGCACAACTCGAAGCAGCCAATGTCTTCGGCGACGAAAACCCCGCCAACAGCCTCGACTTCGGCCTCAACGCCTGGATCACCGCAGCCTCCGCAGCCCATCCACGGAAACGCTGACATCGCTCCAGGACCAGCCGGGCAAAGCCAGCGTTAGCTACCGCCGGGCGCAACTCCTGACGCCCGCAGCCGCTCCGCCGCATCCTTCATCGACCCCACAGCAGGCACCATCGCCCCCGCCTTCGCCAGGCCAAACTGCGGCATATTCACGTACACCGTCTCGTAACTGCCCGGCTTCTGGAGATAACTCTCGTGATACACGCCAACCGCCGTATTCCCGCGCGCAGCCTTGTTGAACGCCGCCCACGCCGGCAGATGTTCCTTGTCCCGCGCATGCGCATACGCATGCAGTTGGTAATAGCTACGCCAATACTGCAGCGTCATCACATTGCGATCGGCCAGGTTCATAAACAACTCGGCATGCAGCAGCCCCAGCTCCGGCTGCCGAAACAGCTCCTGCAACATACGAGGCATGGCCCGCGACACCGGTAACCACTTGTTCACGGCCAGCAAATTGTTGATCCGCATGCCAATCACGAAGACAACAAACTCGCCCTCCATCGTCCCTGCAAAGCGTCCCGCTTCAATCTTGGCCATCCCAGCCCTCCAACAACATCTACATGATGCTCCGCCACCTGGTCCTTGCGTAGAGAAGAGCATCATCCAGATGGCATGACAAACGTCATGAATCGCGGAGCCAACCACAATGATCGCGAGAGCTACTACTTCCGAAAACCCCACTCTGCGGAAGCCACGGAATTCGATACAGCTAACCAGTCAGGTTTCCTTAATTGTTCGGGGCTTCCGAGTCGTACGCGGTTGCAGCTGCTTGCTCTTAAGGGAACGCGCACGGCAAATGCAATGATCCGGAACGGTTGTCGAGCGCGCCTGCATCCTAACAACGAGAATGAAGAATCCCCTTAAGACCTACACGTCGCCATGGGAAGGGCGGCTGATCCTTGCTTGCCAGAAGTGCCAGAAGAAGTTGAAGGGCAACGATGACCTGCATGCGCTCGCAAAGCTTGCGAAAACCGTAAAGAGATACAACAAGCTACATCCCACGAAGACTCTGGAGATAGTCAACGTACCGTGCATGGACCTGTGTCCCAAGAACGGCGTGGCGGTCTGTGACCCTTGCAACCCCCTGCGGCTCTCGATTCTGAGGTCCGCAGAAGACATCGAACGACTCGAACGATGACCGAATCGGCGCCGACGCAGATTTCAGCCAGAGCTCCGGCGGCACAGTTTCCGAAAACCCGACTTTTGAGGAACACGTCAGGTTCTTGGCGATACACTTCGGCCAGATGAAATCAAGCCTGGATGGTTAATGCTAGGCGCGTCTGTCTTATCGTTTGGATACTGTTTCGCGCAAGAAGTCGTTCCGCGGGCATGTTGGTCCCATGATCAGTAAAACAACGCCAATACGGCCGAGGAAACGATGGCAAGGCAGAGGGCTCTGAATTTAGTCCAATTCAAAGTGGGGAGATCGGGCCTTTGAGTGAAGAGAAACTGAATTCAGTATTCGCGGTCTGGCATAGACACGAAGTAGGCACAGCATCCGACGAGAAGTTGATTGGTGTGTACGCTAGTGTCCCAGAGGCAGAGGCAGCTATAGCTCGGGTTGCGAATAAGCCAGGCTTCCGCGATACGATGAGTGGGTTTGAAATACAAGAGTACGTTATCGGGCGAGATGGGTGGACAGAAGGATTCATTTCTGAAGATGAAGCGCTTGAGTGATCTGAATCACCGGCAAAGAACGGGACACAGAATCACTACGCTGCTCACTTCGACGGATGATGGTGAGACCAGCCTGCCAGACGTTTCGCCTATCGACCAATGGTGGAATCCGCTCAGTTGGTTTGTTCGCAGCCGAAAACGATCATCGTATCTTTAACGCCCGTCGCACCCTGAAATGGGATCCTGCGCCTCCACAAAACGGGGTTTTCGGCAACTCCGAGTTCGCTGTTTCCGAAAACCCGACTTTCGAGGAGCTAAGCCCCCTTGTGACTACCAATAGGTTCAGCTGCGCCAATCCGATGTATT
>JGI2924J29684_1077652_pt1 | contig 20202 bp, 16 predicted proteins | sample BenlonsequencITS_FD_29684 | JGI IMG/M metagenome (IMG submission 29684)
CCCTGCACGTAGGCACCCTGCAACCGATCCTGCCGGTGGTGATGCGCAACGACAGCCGCCTGCTGCCGCAGACCTATCGCGGTGCCTGGCTGCAGAGCAAGGAGATCGACGGCCTGACCCTGGACCTCGGCAAGCTCGACCGCGTCAACCAGCGCAACTCCTCGGATAACGAGGAAATGACCGCCTTCAACGGCGGCCGGCGCAACATCCAGTTCGGCCGCCAGACCAGCAGCGACGAATTCCTCTTCGCCGGCGCGCGCTACGCCTGGTCGCCCGAGCTGAGCACCAGCTACTACTACGGCGGGCTTGACGGCATCTACAAGGAGCACAACTTCGGCCTGGTCCACGTGCTGCCGCTCGGCGACAAGCAGAGCTTCAAGAGCGACCTGCGCTACGTGCATCAGACCGACGACGGCGGCAGCAACGTCGACGCCGATGCCTTCGGTGCCATGTTCACCTACAAGCTCGGCGGCCACGCCTTCGGCGCCGGCTACCAGCAGCTCAACGGCGACACCGGCTTCGCCTACATCGCCGGCAGCGACAACTCGCTGGTCAACCTGGTACAGATCAACGACTTCGGCAACGAGGACGAACGCTCCTGGCAGGTTCGCTACGACTACGACTTCGCCGCCATGGGCATCCCCGGCCTGAGCCTGATGACCCGCTATCTCTCCGGCGACAACGTCGACCGCGGCGCGGGCGCCAGCGAAGGCAAGACCTGGGAGCGCAACACCGACATCGCCTACGTGTTCCAGAGCGGCCCACTGAAAAACCTCGGCCTGCGCCTGCGCAACGCCACCACCCGCAGCAACTTTGGCAGCGACCTGGACGAAAACCGCTTTATCGTCAGCTACAGCCTGCCGCTCTGGTAGGCACCCACGCCGCAGCACCTCTCCTCGTTGGACTTCGCCGGGCCCCGCGCCCGGCTTTTTTCCGGGCATGAAAAAGGCGACCCTCGGGCCGCCTCTTCTTCTATCCGTTGCTTCGCCTCTCGACTCAGCCCTGCTTGGTGCCGCGCCGCAGAATCTCATTCACACGCTCCGCGGTATACGCCCGCTTCGCCTCATCGCTCGGCTTACTGCGAACATCCAGCATCACACCCGCACTGATTGCCAGCATACAAACCACCACCGAGACCGCAGATAGCAACGTATTCATCACACGCCCTTAAGACACCAAAGAAAAACCGCTAGCGGAGGATGGCTCCCCGCGAAATGGCGCCGATTCTGCGCCGCGCCATGGGCAGCGTCAACGGCTATCTAAGGCGCCACAGCCCTCTGATACCGCGGCCTTCACAAGACTCTGCTCACTAGCCTATCGCCCTAACCTTCACGGCACAGCAATCTGCAGACTACCCAACGCAAACCGCACAAACACCGCCCAACCCACGGCACTCAAAACGCCCAACGCCAGATAACCCACCACAATCCCCAACGCGATCTGCTTCCACAATCCGGCGTGGGGATCACGGTTGTAAACGGACGGCTCCACGGAACGAACATCCCGCTCGGCACGGATTTCATCAAAACGGTCAGGCATGGTTTACCTCGGTAAACGGAACAGCAAATAGATGGAACGAAAAAGGCGGCTAGCTTTGGCCAGGGGCCTTGGGATGTCTAGTGGGCGGCAACTAAACGCGAGGAAGGATCGCCAGTCACGAGGGCTACGCGCTATGAGCCGCCTTTTGCGGATCATCTGGAATCAGCACTTCGCTTATCTGCGCACTTACAGAGCAAGCACTTCGAACAGAAGCGAAAGCTCCGACTCAGAACAAGTGAAACTTAACAAACAGAAACGGGATGATGATCAAGAGCAAAGCCGCATTGTGCTGCCGCCTCGTCAGCCACACAAAAGCAACGAGCGACAACACGGTCGCCGGTAGCAAAAGGAGCTGATAAACATAGAAAGCGACGGCAAAACATTCGATCTGGTTGTCTTCAGACCCGAGAAAGAACAGACATTCCGTACCCAGCAAACCAAGGGCAGACCACCCAAGTGCACCTAAAACCATTGCAGTTCTGAACAACCATACGGCGATATTCTTCATAGCATCCTTGCCAAAGCGAGCCGTAGCCAGCGCGTAGTCACCGGACAAAACAAAAAAGGCGGTTAGCTTTCGCTAACCGCCTTTCTGTGTCTGGTGGCTACACCGGGACTTGAACCTGGGACATCAGCATTATGAATGCTGCGCTCTAACCAACTGAGCTATGTAGCCAAGTGGCGCGCATTATTCTCTGGTCGGTTTGGGCTGTCAACCCTGGCTCCGCAGATTTTTTATCCTTTTCAAACGGTTAGTTACGAACGGTCGGGCCGCGTAGGCGGGGGCGCCTAGCTCGGACCGCGCTGGTGGGCCGCGTAGGTGAGCCCGTCTAGGTCGGAATGCTTCGCGGCCTAGCGGAACGACGGGCGTGTGGCCAACAGCAGGCCGGCGAAGATCAGCGCGCCGCCGATCCAGTGGAAGGGCTGCAGGGCTTCGCCGAGTAATAGCCAGCCGAGCAGCGCGGTGAAGACCGGCATCAGGTAGCTGGCCATGGCAGCCTTGGCGGCGCCGACGACTTTTACGCCGTGGTTCCAGGCGAGGTAGGCGATCAGCGAGGCGAACACGGCGGTGTAGCCGATGGCGCCGAGGTTGGCCGGTGTGGCGGCGAAGCCCCCTACCCGACTCAGTTCGTACAGGTAGAACGGCAGGATCAGCGGCACCCCAAGCAGCATCAGCACGCCGAGCAGCACCAGCGGGGGGACAGTGAGGAAACTCGACCAGCGCCGCAGCAGCAGCGTGTACAGCGCCCACACCAGCACGGCCAGCAGCATGATGAGGTCGCCGGCCTTGAACGACAGGCTGGCGAACGTCTGCCAGCTGCCACGGCTGATCAGGTAGAGCAGCCCCGCCGCCGCCACGGCCATGCCGAACCAGGCGCGGCGCAGCGGCCATTCACCGAGCAGGAAGCCCGCGCCGATAAAGGTCGCCAGTGGCAGGCAGGTGTTCACCAGCGTCAGGTTGATCGCTTCGGTGCTTTGCGCAGCGGTGTAGAGCAGCGAGTTGTAGCTGGCGATGCCGAGCGCGGCGATCACCGGCAGGCGCCAGCCGGCGGCACGCAAGGCCGCTCGATGGGTCCAGATGCCTTTCGCCACGAAGGGCAGCAACAGGCAGGTAGCCAGCACCCAGCGCCAGAACGATAGGCTCAGCGGCGGGATCTGGTCATAGAAGGCACGCGCCACCAGCGCGTTGCCGCTCCAGCAGAGCACGGCGATGAGCAGACCGGCGAATGCCGGGGCGTGGCGGCTGTTCATCAGGCGTTACGCGGCGGACGCAGGCGGTATTGCGACGGCAGCTGATCGAGCCCGCTGACGGTGACGTTGAGGTTCTTCCACAAGCCATCCTTGATGCCGTAGATGCAGCCGTGCACGGCCAGCGGCTGGCCGCGGTGCCAGGCGTTCTGGACGATGGTCGTGTGGCTGACGTTGGCGACCTGCTGGATGACGTTCAGCTCGCAGAGGCGGTCGACCTGCTCCTCTTCGCTGGCCAGCTTGGCCAGGTGCACGCGATGCTCGTAGTAGAGGTCGCGGATGCTGCGCAGCCAGCCGTCGATCAGGCCCAGCTGGTCATCACGCATGGAGGCGCGCACACCACCGCAGCCATAGTGGCCGGTAACGAGGATGTGTTTGACCTTGAGCACGTCGACCGCGTACTGGATCACCGACAGGCAGTTGAGATCGGTGTGCAGCACGACATTGGCGACGTTGCGATGAACAAAGAGATCGCCCGGCAGCAGGCCGACGATCTCGTTGGCGGGCACGCGGGCATCGGAGCAGCCGATCCACAGGTATTCCGGCGCCTGCTGCTTGGACAGTTTTTCGAAGAAGGCGGGGTCTTCTTCCTTGATGGCCTCGGCCCAGCGGGCGTTGTTCTCGAACAGCGGTTCCAGCTCGCTCATCTACGTTGTCCCTATGGTTCGGCCCCGCACCTTACGAGCCGGTCCGGCCTTTGACAAGCAAGGCCGGCTCGCGCGGGCGTTCAATCTGGCTCGACGAGTTCTTCCGTTTCGATGACCGTGGTGCTGGGCTGGGAGACGAACGAGCGCAGGTCACGCATGAAGTTGTCACGCCAGGCATCCAGATCGGCGGCACGAATGGCGCGCATCAGGTGCTCGTAGCGGTCCTTGCGCTCGGCCAGCGGCATGCTCAGGGCACGGTCGAGCGCTTCGGCCATGCCGACGCAATCGTACGGGTTGACGATGAGCGCCGAGGTCAGCTCGCGTGCGGCACCGGCGAAGCGCGAGAGCACCAGCACGCCGGGGTCTTCCGGGTCCTGCGCGGCGACGTATTCCTTGGCGACCAGGTTCATGCCGTCGCGCAGCGGCGTGACGAAGCCGACGTCGGCGGTGCGGAACAGGCCCATCAGCACCCGGCGGTCATAGCTCTTGTTGAGGTAATGCAGCGGCGTCCAGTCGAGATCGGAGAGGCGCCCGTTGAGGTGCCCGGCCTGGCTTTCGAGTTGTTCGCGGATGTGCTGATAGGTGCGCACGTCGGAGCGCGAGGTCGGCGCGATCTGCAGGAATTCGACGTTGTTGCGGTGTTTTGGATAGCGGTCGAGAAACTCTTCGTAGGCGCGGAAGCGTTCCACCAGGCCCTTGGAGTAGTCCAGGCGGTCGACCGAGATGATGGTCTGGCGCGTCGCGTCGCTCGCCCGGCGCATGGGATGGGCGCGACCCTTGTACCCTTCGGCGAGTTTCTGGATTTCGTCCGGCACCACACCGATCGGGTACACCCCGGCGCGGAAGTTCTGCCCGTAGGCGGTCAGGCTGCCGTCCGGCTCGATCACACCACGCACTTCGCGGGTGATGTAGTCCTGGAAGGCCAGGCGGTCCGTATCGGTCTGGAAGCCGATCAGGTCGTAGTAGCAAAGGGTCTTCAGCAGCTCGTTGTGCGGCGGAATCGCGGTGAGGATCTCCGGTGCGGGAAACGGGATGTGCAGGAAGAAGCCGATGCGGTTGCGGATGCCCAGCTGGCGGCAGGCTTCGGCGAACGGGATCAGGTGGTAGTCGTGAATCCAGATGATGTCGTCGGGCTTGAGCAGCGGCTTGAGCTTCTCGGCCAGCATGCCGTTGACCCGTCGGTAGCCGTCGTACTCTTCGCGGCTGTAGCGCGCCAGGTCGATGCGATAGTGAAAAATCGGCCAGAGCGTGTTGTTGGAAAAGCCACGGTAGTACTGATCGTAGTCACGCTTGTTCAGCGGCAGTGTGACGTAGGTGATGTTGCCCACTTCCTCGGTGTTGATGGCTGGCGTTGCATTGATCTCGCCGCTCCAGCCGAACCAGATGCCACCGGCCTGGCGCAGCGCGTCGTAGACACCGACGGCCAGCCCTCCGGCGGCTACCTTGCCCGGTTTGATTGGCGCCACGCGGTTGGAAACCACTACTAAACGGCTCATGGCAGTAAATCTCGCTCTAGTCGGGTTTTGTTCTGGGCTCGGCCGGCACACCGAGTTCGTTCAGCAGCGCTTCGATCCAGCTGCCGACGGCAGCCACCGACGCCACCCGTTCGTGGGCCTCGCTGGCGCCGTCGCCGACCTTGATGGATCGACCGCCGAGCGCATTGACGGCGGCAAAGCCGGCTTCGTCGGTGAGATCGTCGCCAAGGAACACGGGAGTGCGGCCGGCGAACGGCGCTTCCTGCATGAAGGCGCGGATCACCTCGCCCTTGCTCGCGCCGCGGGGCTTGAGTTCGAACACGCACTTGCCGGGCTGCAGGGTCAGTACCTCGGCGTAACGCTGGGCGAAGTCTTCGGCCAGGGTGCGGGCAATCTCCTCCAGTTCCGGCGCCTGACGGAAATGCAGGGCGAAGGCGACGCTCTTGTTCTCCAGATGCAGCCCGGGATGTTCGCTGCAAGCCTGCTGCAACTCGCGCTGGATGCGCTCCAACGCCTGCTTGTCGAGTGCCAGGTTGCGCAGCTCTCCCGTAGCATCGCGGCGCTCGGCACCGTGCACACCGGCAGCGGGAAGTTGCAGGGGCGCCAGCAGCGCATCGAGCTGCGCAAGCGGGCGACCGGAAATCACTGCGACAGGAATGCCGCCAGCATGCAGGCGTTCCAGGGCCGCGAGCGTGGCCGGTGGAATGAAGACGAGTTCCGGTCGCGGCTGAATCTCAGCCAGCGTTCCGTCGACATCGAAGAAGAAGGCGTAGCGCCGAGGCTCTGGCGCGGGTTGGTCGTTTTGATCGTTCATGCAGAGTAGGACTCCGGATAACGCGCGGTGGTTCGTCCCCCTTTTTCACCAATACGGTCATGCATCTATGGCGGGGGAAGGATGGACCCGAATGTTGGATCCAGCCAGCCGGCGAGCCTGAATCTTCCCCGAGCCGTCGGGTCACAACCTGCAAGACCGACGTCCTGACAGGAGACGATCATGAGCGATCAAAAACCCTACACCCCGACGGAAATCGACGACACCGAAGACCGCATGGGCTCCATCGAACAGCTCGACTTCGACCAGCGCCGCGACGAGCGCAAGGGCCGCATCGGTGACGAAGTGCCCGGTGAGCAGATGGCGGACGAGTTCACCGCCGAACGCGCCGCCGAGGCAGGCATGACGGCCGGCGAAGTACCGGATGGCGAAACCACCATGGACGACATGGCGCCGGAAACGCTGATCCCCGAGGATGGCGCGCGCTCGCCGAGCGAACGCGGCCATGGCGGCCCTGCGGACCAGGACCTGAGCGTGGTGTCCGAGCATGAGATCGGCGCCGACGTGGACCTCGACGAAGCCGAACTCGGCCGCTACGACCCACTCGATGGCAAACCCTGGGATGGCCCAGCCAAAGGCGACGAAGACACTGGCCTCAGCGGCGGCGAGGCGGTATTGCGCGAGGATGACAGCGTGCTGTCCGACGAAGAGCTGGAAGGCGAAGCCCCACTGGATTCGGGCCGGGACAAGCGGCCGGGGGAATAGAGCGGGGCCATTCCGCACTCGGTAGGCAGAGCGACAGGGCCGCGGAACTTATAAGGCGGCCTCGGCTGCCTTGCGTAGGCGTAGGTGGATGTTTGCTTTTTACATCCACCATGACGCGAGCATGGTGGATCGGTGAAGCGCGATCCACGCTACCAGGCTGGCGACAGTCGATCGGCAACAGCGAGACGTGGGCGCCGACGAGCGCCGGCCCAAGAGCCGGGGCCTCGGCCCGCAGCAATCAGTCCAGTGGGCGTAGGGTGGATGTCGATTTTTTACATCCACCATGACGCGAAATCGCGTGGATCGGTGAAGCGTGATCCACCCTACCGTGGCTGGCAACAGCGAGACGTGGGCGCCGACGAGCGCCGCCCAAGAGCCGGGGCCTCGGCCCGCAGGATCAGTCCAGTGGGCGTAGGGTGGATGTCGCTTTTTACATCCACCATGACGCGAACTCGCGTGGATCGGTGAAGCGTGATCCACCCTACCGAGGCTGGCGACAGTCAGAGGTCGGCAACCGTGATCGTGGCGCCGGCGAACTCAGCACAAAAGCCGAAGCCCGCAGCAATCAATCCAGCAACGTACAGGCCATCACCAGCGCATCTTCACGGCCGTCTGCCGCCGGGTAGTACGCACGGCGCCGGCCGATTTCGTTGAAGCCATAACGTTCGTAAAGCCGATAGGCCGTGGTGTTGCTCGCACGTACCTCAAGGAAGCACTCGCGCCCGCCACGTTCCCGGGCACGCTGCATCAGGTGCTCGAGCAGGCGCAGGCCGAGACCGCGGCCCTGGCTCTGCGGCTTGACGGTGATATTGAGCAGGTGCGCCTCGTCGAGAATCAGGTTGATCACACCATGACCGACCTGCTGCTCCCCTTCGAACATCACCCAACACTCGTAGGCACTCAGCGCATCGTTGAAGATGCCGCGCGTCCAGGGATGGCTGAAGGCGGCGTACTCGATCTTCAACACGGTTTCGATATCCGCCGCGGTCATCGGGCGGAAGCTGACAGCATCACTCATCACGCGTACTCATGAACCTATGTGCCAGCGCGGCATGCTGCGGCGCAGGGCTTTCCACAGCTCGGCCTTGGCGGCCGGCTGCTCCATCAACTGTTCCAGGCCGGGCATCGCCAGTGCGCGACCGAGCCCTTCGACAGCCAGCTCGCGATAGCAGGCGTCGACATCCACTTCACCGGCGAAACGCAGCGCCGGACGACCGATCAGCCAGATGCAATCGCAGCCCATGTTTTCCAGCTCGGCGGCCATCACGCCTTGCACGTAATCGCGCGCGGCCTCGCCCCCCTGGTCGAGGCTGCCCTTGTTCAGCAGCGGCCAGCGAATCGGCTCGCCATCGCCGACCTGCTGCGGCTTGTCCGGCAGGCGCGCGGCGCGCAGCAGGTCCTTGAGCAGGATGTAGGCCGGGTCGCGGCTCTGGAAGGATTCGCCGGTGGGCAGTTCAACCACCAGCAGCACGTTGCCCGCGCGCATCAGCTGCAGCGAGAAACGTGGCGGCGGCTCGATGGGCTTGGCCGGCTCGGCTGCTTGTTCTTCTGCCGCAGCAGCAACCGGTTCCGGCTGCTTGGGTTCCGGCATGGCGATACGTGGGCGCGGCGCCTGCGGCGGTTCGACTGCAGCTGCTGCGGGTGCCCGCTCCACCACCGGCGCGGCCACCAGCACCTCGGCTGGCGGAGCGACAGCAATATCCGGCTCCGTCTCGAGCTCGACCGGCAACAGCAACTCCGGCCGCGACGGTGCAGCAAAGGGCAGCTCGGTACGCGGCAGCCAGCTGGCTACCTGCATGGCGTCGAGGTAGGCCCGACGCCGGGCTTCGTTGATCAAACGCCTTCCACCTGTGGGTGAGCCTTGGCGCCGACCTGCATCAGATTGAGCGCGTTGAGGTAAGCCTTCGCCGAGGCGACGACGATATCGGTATCGGCGCCGTTGCCATTGACGATGCGCCCGCCCTTCTCCAGCCGCACGGTCACTTCGCCCTGGGAATCGGTGCCCTGAGTGATGGCATTGACCGAATACAGCTGCAACGTGGCGCCCGACTCGGCAACGGCCTCGATGGCTTTGAAAGTGGCGTCAACCGGGCCGGAGCCCTGGGCTTGGGCGCTGCGCTCGGCGCCGTCGACGCTGATCACCAGCTTGGCTTCGGGGATCGTGCCGGTCTTGCTCGCCACTTCCAGGCTGGCCAGCTTGAAGTGCTCTGGCGCTTCGTCAGCCAGGGTGTCGGAGACCAGCGCCTGCAGGTCTTCGTCGAAGATTTCGTGCTTCTTGTCGGCCAGCTCCTTGAAGCGGGCGAACGCCGCATTCAGCTCGTCGCCTTCGAGCACGATGCCCAGCTCGTCCAGGCGCGAACGGAATGCGGCGCGGCCAGAGTGCTTGCCCATGACCATCTTGTTGGCGTTCCAGCCGACCGACTGGGCGGACATGATCTCGTAGGTTTCGCGGTGCTTGAGCACGCCGTCCTGGTGGATGCCCGACTCGTGGGCGAAGGCGTTGGCGCCGACGATGGCCTTGTTCGGCTGCACCGGGAAGCCGGTGATACCCGACACCAGACGCGAGGCGGCGAGGATGTGTTCGGTCTCGATGCGGGTATGCACATTGATCAGGTCCTGACGGGTCTTGATCGCCATGACGATTTCTTCCAGCGCGGCGTTGCCGGCACGCTCGCCGAGGCCATTGATGGTGCACTCCACCTGGCGTGCACCAGCGACCACCGCCGCGAGGGAGTTGGCCACGGCCAGGCCCAAGTCGTTGTGGCAATGCACGGAGAACACCGCCTTGTCGGCGTTGGGAATGCGTTCGAGCAGCTGGCGGATGGTGTCGGCGTACTGATGCGGGATCGCGTAGCCGACGGTGTCCGGGATGTTGATGGTGCGGGCGCCGGCGTCGATGGCGGCCTTGATGATGCGGCAGAGGAAGTCGATTTCCGAACGACCGGCATCCTCGCAGGAGAATTCCACGTCGGCGCACAGGCTGCGGGCCTTCTTCACGGCGCGCACCGCCTGCTCGACCACCTGATCCGGCTGCATGCGCAGCTTGTACTGCATGTGGATCGGGCTGGTGGCGATAAAGGTGTGGATGCGCCCGGAATTGGCGCCGGCCAGCGCTTCGGCGGCACGCTCGATGTCGGCATCGACGGCGCGCGCCAGGCTGCACACGGTGCTGTCCTTGATGTTGTCGGCAACCAGCTTCACCGCGGCGAAGTCGCCGGGGCTGGCGATGGCGAAGCCGGCCTCGATCACGTCCACCTTCAGCCGCTCCAGCGCCCGGGCGATGCGCAGCTTTTCCTCAGCGGTCATTGACGCGCCGGGGCTCTGCTCGCCGTCGCGCAGGGTGGTGTCGAAGATGATGACGCGATCATTGCTGCTCATAGGAAATCCTCACGGCTGCCGAGCGCCTCTCGGAGGGCGCTGTAGTCCGCGGATTGTCGCGTGAAATGAACAAAGCGGGAAGGCGAAGCTGCGTTTGGCGTGGGTAGTCGTCGCGCAGGGTGGGAAACGGCAGAAGCTTTTGCACCGACGGAGGGGAACGCTGGTGGAAAACGCTTCGCGGTTTTCCACCCTACGCCAGAAAACACAAAGCCCGCCTTTAGGCGGGCTTTGTGTTGATCGAGCGAGCTAGAGCCATGCAAGGCAAAAACAGGCGAGGAAGCGGAATGTACTTTTGTACATGAGCATTCCGAGCCTGTTTTTAACGCAGCAGGGCCGACGCGCAGCCGATCAAGCCTGATCCCAGGCCCGATCGCCGCGCTCATCCTTGATGCGGGTTGGCAGACCCATCACATCGAGCAGCTTGAGGAACGGCTGGGCCGGTAGCTCTTCGACGTTGACCATGCGCTGCGCATCCCACTCGCCACGCGCTACCAGCAGCGAGGCGGCAACCGGCGGTACGCCGGCGGTGTAGGAGATGCCCTGGCTGTCGGTCTCGGCATAGGCTTCTTCATGGTCGGCGACGTTGTAGATGAACAGCTCGCGAGGCTGCCCGTCCTTCGTGCCCTTGACCAGATCGCCAATGCAGGTCTTGCCGGTATAGCCCGGCGCCAGCGAGGCGGGATCGGGCAATACGGCCTTGACCACCTTGAGCGGTACCACTTCCAGGCCTTCGGCGGTGCGCACCGGCTGCTCGGAGAGCAGGCCAAGGCTGTTCAGCACCGTAAAGACGTTGATGTAGTGCTCGCCGAAGCTCATCCAGAAGCGGATGTTCGGTACATCGAGGTGCTTGGAGAGCGAGTGCACCTCGTCGTGGCCGGTCAGGTAGAGACTCTGTTCGCCCACGACCGGCAGGTCGTCGGTGCGTTTGACCTCGAACATGCGATTGGTCGTCCACTGGCTGTTCTGCCAGCTGTAAACCTGACCGGTGAATTCGCGGAAATTGATTTCCGGGTCGAAATTGGTGGCGAAATACTTGCCGTGGGAACCGGCGTTGACGTCGAGGATGTCGATCGACTCGATCTTGTCGAAGTATTCCTGCTGCGCCAGGGCAGCGTAAGCGTTGACCACGCCCGGGTCGAAACCGACGCCGAGGATGGCGGTGACGCCCTTTTCCTGGCACTCGGCCAGGTGTTTCCACTCGTAGTTGCCATACCACGGCGGCGTTTCGCAGATCTTGCCCGGCTCTTCGTGGATCGCGGTATCGAGATACGCGGCGCCGGTGTCGATGCAGGCGCGCAGCACGGACATATTGAGGAAGGCAGAACCGACGTTGATGACGATCTGCGATTCGGTTTCACGAATCAGTGCCTTGGTCGCTTCCACGTCCATGGCGTCCAGCGCATAGGCCTTGATTTCGCCGGGCTGCTTGAGCCCGCCCTTGGCTTGCACGCTGTCGATGATGGCCTGGCATTTGGAGATGTTGCGCGACGCGATAGCAATACGACCGAGTTCGTCGTTGTGCTGCGCGCACTTATGGGCCACCACCTTGGCGACACCTCCTGCACCAATGATAAGAACGTTTTTCTTCAATTGTTTCACCCCCTTGTACTGCGGCCTCAGGAAAGGCTGGACAGGTAATCGTTAAAGTCGAACTCACGAACCACCTCGACGCTGCCGTCGAGCTGCTTTACCACGATGGACGGCATTTTCAGGCCGTTGAACCAGTTCTTCTTGACCATGGTGTAGCCTGCCGCGTCGATGAACGACAGCCGATCGCCGATGGCCAGCGGACGATCGAATTGGTACTCGCCGAAGATGTCGCCGGCCAGACAGGATTTGCCGCACACCATGTAGCTGTGCTCGCCGTCGTTGGGCGCCATCTTGGCGTTGAGGCGGTAGATCAGCAGGTCGAGCATGTGCGCCTCGATCGAGCTGTCGACCACCGCGAGATTCTTGCCGTTGTACAGGGTGTCGAGCACCGTGACTTCCAGCGACGCACTCATGGTGATCGCCGCTTCGCCCGGCTCCAGGTAGACCTGTACGCCGAATTTTCCCGAGAACGCTTTCAGCCGCGCGCAGAAGGCATCCAGCGGATAGCCTTCGCCGGTGAAGTGGATACCGCCACCGAGGCTGACCCACTCAACCTTCTCCAGCAGGTGGCCGAAGCGCTCCTCGATGGTGGTCAGCATCTGGTCGAACAGCTCGAAGCTGCTGTTCTCGCAGTTGTTGTGGAACATGAAGCCGCTGATCTTGCCGATCACCGCCTCGATCTTCGCCGGATCGTGCTCGCCAAGACGGCTGAACGGCCGCGCCGGGTCGGCCAGCAGATAGTCGGAACTGCTCACCTGCGGATTGACCCGCAGGCCGCGGATGGTGCCCTCGGTGCCAGCCTCGAAGCGCTCCAGCTGACCGATGGAGTTGAAGATGATCTTGTCGCAGTTGGCGACCATCTCTTCGATCTCGTCGTCGGCCCAGGCCACGCTGTAGGCGTGGGTTTCGCCGGCGAACTTCTGCCGGCCGAGCTTGAGTTCGTACAGCGAGGACGAGGTGGTGCCGTCCATGTACTGCTGCATCAGGTCGAACACCGACCAGGTGGCGAAGCACTTGAGGGCCAGCAGGGCCTTGGCGCCGGACTGCTCGCGCACGTAGGCGATCTTCTCCAGATTGCCCAGGAGCTTCTGTTTATCGATGAGGTAATACGGCGTCTTGATCATGTCTAGGGTGCCCCCAGGTAGTTCGCCCGGCGGGAGCCGGCAGCTCCCCGTTTGCAAAAGCCGCGAATTGTGCCGATTACCAACGCATATCGGAATAGTTTTTCAACACTTCGTCATCATTCAGGACATCCGGTAATGCCACTATCGGCGGCTAACGCCGATGGCAGACAGCCTAGCCCAGGTGCGATGACGTTCGGGTGAATTACCCGCCTGTCGTCACGCAGTGCGTGTTCCAGTCGCCGGGCGGGCCTTCACCCGAAGCTCAATGCAGTACAATTCGCGCTTTTTCACTGGCTGGACTGGCGCCCCGATGATCGAACCCAAGCGCGTACTGCGTGCCCTCGCCGAACACTGGACGTTGCTCGAGCCACTGTGCGAGCGTTTCGACGCCGGCACCCTGAGCCTGGTCGAACTTCGTCATCAGCTGGCCGCGCAACTGCCCGAAGGCACGCCCACCGATATCACTGCCCTGCTCGATCAGTGGATCCGCCTGGACATCCTGGTGCCGGTGGCCAAGAGCCCCAACCGCTTCGAACTGAACGCGCAGATCCACGACTTCCTCGCCTACCTGCGCCGCGAGCACCGTCTCGGCCTGTGCCTGGAGATCGAAGCCTACCTGCGCCACCTGGAGCGCCTGGCCGGGCATATCCTCGATGCCTTCGAGATTCGCGACGGCAATGATCTGGCGCGCCAGCTGCGCCTGCTCGACATGCGCGTGCGCGACGTGCTGAAGAAGCTCGATAACGACGAGCAGGCGCTGGTTGCCGTGGCCGACCGGGCCAAGACCAGCGACCGCCAGATTCCACTGCGCCAGCGCTATGCCGAGGTGCTGGCGACCTGGGACGAGTACGTCGAGCCGATGATTCAGCTGGTCGCCGCCGACGGTGCCTTCGAGCAGGGCGTGCACCGCGTCGAGCAGGTGCTGATGAAGCTGCTCGGCGAGCAGCAGCGCCTCGGGCAACTGGTCGATGACGATCTCCTGCTGCGCACCCATGCGCGCATCCTCGAGATGCAGACCACCGCCCAGTTGACCCTGCGCAAGGCGCGCGAGCTGCTGCTGCCGCTGCGCGAGGAAGCGCGCCGGCACAACGCCGTGACCCGCGGCGCCGCGCTGGCGCTGTCAGCGATCCGCAAGAAGGGCCTGGATGCCGTGCCGCAGGCTTCGCTGCCGCTGTTCACCCGTCCGCAGAGCACCTTTCTCGGCACCGCCAGCCAGGTCGAAGCCTACGTCTATGCCCTGGCCCGCTTCGAGCCGAAGCCGGCGCAGTTCCCGCGGGCCAGCGGCAAACGCAAGGGCGAGCAGCCGCGCGCACCGCGCACCGCTAGAGAGATGATCGAACGCTGCCAGCAGGCACTGCCGCTGCCGGACCTGATGGCCTGGCTGCTGGAGCAGGAACCAGAAGGCGCCACCGACGAGCTGCTCTACTGGTTCTCGCGCCTGTCCCGCGACAGCCGCTTCCAGCGCGATCGCCTGGAACGTCGCGAGTACCTGACCCGCGAGCACCGCGTCAGCCTCAGCTCCTTTGCGCTGGTGGCCGATGCGAATGGCTAATCCCTACGCAGGGTGGACAACGCGCAGCTTGTCCACCGCTGACACCGAACTTTCCGGTGGAAAAGGCTTCGCCGTTTTCCACCCTACGATTGCATGTGAGCCACATCTATGAACATCGACCTCAAGGAAATGACCCAGCTGGCGCCGATCTTCCGCGAGCTGTTCAAGGGCTATCACCTGTCGCGCAGCGAGCCGGAGCCCTACGCGCAGCTGTCGAACATGCAGGACCAGTACCGCGCGCTGTTCAAGGCGCTCGGCTTCGAGCTGGTCTGCGATCCGCGCGGTTTCTACTACTTCGTCCCCGAGCAGATGGGCGCACAGGTGAACAAGACCGCCCAGCGCCTGGCGCTGTTCACCTTTATCCTCGTCGAGCACCTGGCCGACCAGGGTCGCGATCCGCTGGCCGTGCTCGACGGTGGCAGCCTTGGCCGCGATGAATTGCCGGCGTTGCTGGACAAGTACCGTGACCTGTTCCTGCAGGCCGAAGTCACCACCCAGGAAGAATTGGAAGAAAAGGTTATCCGCCGCCTGACACAGCTGGGCTTCGCCGAGGACAGCAACGGCGTCTACCGCTTCCTGCCGCCGATGCACCGCTTCCTCGACGTCTGCCTGTCGGTGCAGCAGGACCGCGATCTCGCCGCCAGCCTGCACAGCAGCGACCTGCCGCTGCCGGCACCCGAGCTGATCGCCGAAGACGAGAGCGAGGACGACATCATCCTCATCGACGAGCCGCTGGAAGAGTCCGAAGAGGACGCCCTGGCCCGCGCCATCGCCGAAGAAAAGGAGCTTGAAGCATGAGCCAGGAACGCTACGGCATCCGCCGCTTCGCCCTGCTGAACACTGCCGGCTACAGCCTCGGCATCTTTCCGCTGGAGAATCCGCTGTCGGTCTACGGCGCCAACAACTTGGGCAAGTCTGCGTCGATCAACGCGCTGCAGTTCCCGATCCTGGCGCGCATGTCGGACATGAGCTTCGGCAAGTACAGTCTCGAACAGTCGCGCAAGTTCTACTTCGCCTCGGACACCAGCTACATCCTCGTCGAAGTCATGCTGCCCCACGGCCCGCACGTGATCGGCGTGGCCGGACGCGGCCCCGGCGGCGGCTTCGGCCACCAGTTCTTCGTCTACCAGGGCTCGCTGGATCTTGACCACTACCAGCAGAACGGCACCTGCCTGCGCCAGCGCGAGCTGTTCGCCAACCTCGAGCGCGCCGGCATCAAGGCCTTCGAGGCCAAGCCGGACGAACTACGCCGGCTGCTGGTCGGCGGGCATACCTCGATTCCGCTGGATATGACGCTGATCCCGCTGCGTTCGACCAGTGAGCAGAGCCTGAAGACCTTCCGCGCGCTGTTCATCAACCTGCTGCATATGCGGGAGATCACGGCTGCCAAGCTCAAGCAGCTGTTCCTCGATGCCTTCGAGCACAGCCTGCGCTCGGGCAGCGTCGACTACATCGCCGCCACCGAAGAAGCCTTCCGCGATGTGCGCCGCATGGAGCAGGACTACCAGGCGCTGGTGGCCGCCGGCCCGCTGGTCGAGGCGCTGGCTTCCGGTGTCGCCCAGCGCGAGCTGCTGCGCGGCAAGCTGCATCGCCTGTCGCCGTTGCTCGACAACCTGCTCGGCACGTGGCACGACTACGCCGATGCGCGTAAGGAAGAGTTGGTGATCCAGGCCGAGCACTACCGTCGCGAGCAGGACGGCCTGCAGAACGAACAGCGCGGCTCGACCGGCGAGTTGATGCGCCTGGAACGCGAGATCAGCGAAGCCCAGCGCTGGCTCGGCGAGCTGGCGGTGTTGAAGAACCGTTTCGCCCTGGTCGAGGACGCCCATGTGCTGGAGCAGCAGCTGCTCGCCGCCAAGGACGCCCACGACGAGCTGGCCGGTGCGCTGGCGCAATCCCGCCAGTTCTCCAGCGAGGACCTCGACGAACGTCTGCGCGACCTGGAAAAGCGCCTGAAGTCGGTGAAGCAGCAGCTCGACCATGCGGACAACAACAGCTACTCGCGCCTGCGCGAGGAGTTCTCCCAGGCCGATGTCGACCGCCTGATGCGCCTATTCAACGGCCAGTTGTTCAGCCTGCCGCTCGGCGAAAAAGGCATCACTGCCGAGGGTGACGACTGGGTCAAGGCGGTCGAGGCCGTGCTGGATCGCTTCAAGGGCGACACCTTCTCGGTGCCGGGCCTGTCCATCGACCTTTCGCATATCGAGCCACCGGCGCTGCAGGCGCTCGCCGACCGTGCCGCCCTGCGCGACCAGAAGGATCGCCTGGAGCGCGAGCTCAAGCAGCTCAAGACCCAGCATGCCGTGGCCGTCGACCGCGCGGCGAGCAAGGCCCAGGCCGAGGCGCTGTACCAGGCCGTGCTGGATGCGCAGAAAGCGCTGGAAGACTTCCGCCGCAGCCAGACCCTGGCCGCCGAGGAGCCGGCGAAGCTGGAACAGCTGGCGCAGGCCGAGGCCGCCCAGGAAGAACTCAAGCGCACCAGTGACGCCTTCGCCGAGCGCGTCCAGCACCTGTCCGCCAAGCTGCAGCTGGTCGGCCGCCAGCTGGCCGATCTGGAAGCCAAGGAACGCACGCTCGAGGATGCCCTGCGCCGCCGCCAGCTGTTACCGGCGAACCTGCCGTTCGGCACGCCCTTCATGGACCCGGTGGACGACTCGCTGGACAACCTGCTGCCGCTGCTCAACGACTACCAGGACAGCTGGCAGGCGCTACAGCGCGTCGACGGCCAGATCGAGGCGCTGTATGCCCAGGTGCGCCTGAAGGGCGTAGCCAAGTTCGATAGCGAGGAAGACCCCGAGCGCCGCCTGCAACTCTTGGTCAACGCCTACGCGCATCGCCAGGACGAGGCGCTGACCCTGGCCAAGGCCCGCCGTGCCGCGGTCACCGACATCGCTCGAACGCTGCGCAATATCCGTAGCGACTACGAAAGCCTGGAACACCAGCTGGCGCTGTTCAACCGCGAGATCAACAAGCGTCAGGTTTCCAACCTGGCGAGCTTCCGCATCGTGCTGGCGCCGAACAAGGATGCGCTCAAGCATATCGATCAGATCATCCACAGCGCCGGGCAATACGAGGAAGGCGAGACGCTCTCGGTGTTCGATCTGTCCCAGTCTTCCGAACAGGACGCGAAGAACGAGGAAGCCAAGGAGTATCTGGCGCGGCTGGTGGCAGCGAACAACAACCAGCTGGGCCTGAAGGACCTGTTCGAGCTGGCGTTCGAGATCACGAAGGTTGGCGGCCAGCCGGTGATCCACACCGACATCGACGGTGCGGCGTCCAACGGCACCACCATGACCATCAAGGCGCTGACCAACATGTATCTGTTGCTGCACCTGATGGACCGCGAGCAGGCCGGACGCATCCGCCTACCCTACTACCTCGACGAGGCGGCGGACATCGACGAGCGCAACCAGCAGGCGCTGATCGAAACCAGCCTGCAGCTGGGCTTCGTGCCGATCCTCGCTTCGGTCAAGCCGCAAGTCTCGGCCCACGTCGCCATCGACCTGGAAGGCGGCAGCGGGCCGGCCGGCATCTACATCGATGAGGCGGACTGGAAATACATCAGCCGCCGCGAAACGGGCGCCAGTGAGCACACTGCTTCAGCCCAAAGGGCCGAAGAGCCGGCCTGATCTCCCTGAACGACAAAGGGCCCCAAGGGGCCCTTTTTTATGCGCATCCGGCTCTCGCCGTAGGACGGGCTAGGCCCTCCAATACCTAGATCACCAAGCCAGCGCGTCACCTGCCACTGGCAGCTTGCCCCAGCTCGATCTTCGGCGCCCAGTCGAACCACTCCTCCTGCGGCTCCTTGAACAAGGCAAAGGTCTGCCCTGGCAAGGCTCGCTGCCCCATGCGCTCGCCATCAGGCGTGGCAAAGGCAACGCCGCCCTCGATCAGCGACTCCAACGAATCGGTACGCAGGCTGGCACCTTTGAACAGGCTGAAGTCGACACCGAAGCCACTGGTTTCCCAGAACCGGCTGCCGGTGTGCACCAGCGCGGCATAGCGTGGTTCGATCAGTACACGGATCAGCACACGGTCGGCAGTCTGACCGAGCTCAAAGCCAGTCACCTCACCGACCTTCACCTCGCGGTAGGTCACCGCATTACCCGGCTTGATCGAACCCAGACGCGCAGCGCTGAGGACCAGGGCGAGCCCTTCACCAGCCTTCTGCGGCTCACGCTCCTGGCCCACGAAACGCGCTTGAGCGGCCGCACCCGGTTTGCCGGGAGCAACCTCAAGATAGGGACCACTGATCAGCGTATCCAGATTGGCGGTGCGCATGAGCCCCAGCTCGGGCCGTACGACCCAGAACTGCGTGCCCGCACGAGCAATCCGTGACTCCGCAGCGGTAATCCGGGCCTGCAGCACTACGTGTCCGATGTCGTCGCTCAGCGTGACACTGTCAACCTCGCCGACCTCCAGCCCCTTGTAGCGGATCGGCGTCCCGGCACCGAGGCCGTCGCCGCGGTCCAGGCGAATCTCAATCGAGGTACCGCGTCGTATCGCGCTATCCCTGTCCTTGTGCAATTCAAAGCGGGGCACTTTCCTGGTGGCCGAGGCGTGCGGATCCGGCGTCTCGAAGGCGATGCCCCCCGCCAGCAGGCTCTGCAGTGATTCGCTGCGCACCTCTATGCCGGATAGTCCGCCGGTCAGGGAAATGCCGCTGGCGTTCCAGAACCGGCTCGAGCTGTTCACCAGGTCGGCATAGGGCTGTTCGATATGCACGCCAACCACGACCCGCTGCTGGTCGCGCGAGAACTGGTAGCTCTGCACGGAGCCAACCCGTACCTGCCGGTAGAGGACCGGGCTGCCGACATCCAGCGAGCCGAGATTGTCGGCGGTCAGCACAAGGTGAAGACCGGGCGAACGGATATCCAGAGGCGGCGCCTTGGCGCGCGCGACGAAATTGCGCCGGGGTTCGGCGCCCTTCTCGCCAGGGCGAACCGAAATGTAATTGCCGCGCACGAGGGCCTCGAGCCCGGAAATGCCGGCGACCGATACCGATGGCTTGACCACCCAGAATTGCGTGTCCTCCACCAGATAGTCCTCGAACAGCGGGTCGATGGAGAGTTCGGCCTGCGCGCCGCTGAGGTCCGAATCGATATCCAGCTTCTTCAGCAAACCGACCTGCATGCCTTTGTAGATCACCGGCGTGCGACCGGCCTGCAGCCCGTCGAAATCCTGCAGCGATACGAGCGTCTTGATACCGGCCTGGGCGGCATCGAAGTCCTCGTAAAGACGGAACGGAATGCTCGGGTCGGTGGCTGGGCTGTCCTTGCGGTGCGCTGGCGTGGCAAAGGCGATGCCGCCGGCCACGATGCTGGCCAGCGACTCAGTACGAAACTTCACCCCCGTCAGCCCGGCGTCCACGGTGACACCGCTGGCGTTCCAGAATCGCGTGTGTTTGCGCACCAGATGCGCGTACTCCGGCTGGATATACAGCTGCACCTCGACGGTACTGTCGTCCTCGGCCAACACGTAGTTCTTCACCTGGCCAACCTGGATCTGCCGATAGAACACCGGGCTGCCGCGATTCAGCGAGCCAAGCCGCTCGGCCTTGAGCGTCAGGTGCAGGCCGATACGGCTGTCGGACATCGGCGGCTCTTCCGCC
>JGI2924J29684_1077651_pt1 | contig 20190 bp, 21 predicted proteins | sample BenlonsequencITS_FD_29684 | JGI IMG/M metagenome (IMG submission 29684)
TGCCATATGGCAGTTAACGGGAGTTGGTTATGAATCGCGCTGTTCTAAAGACTATATCTTATGGGGTGATGCATTTTACTGTTGCGATCGCTGTTGCCTTTGCGCTGACTCAAGATTGGCGAATTGCTTTAAGCGTAGGTGTGATCGAACCTTTCGTGCAGACTTTTGCCTATACGATACATGAGCGTATTTGGAGGCGGACTGGCGGTTTGGACGGTGCTGTCGATGAATCCGTCTCTCAGATAGATCAACATATACATAAACATGCGGGATTTGTGTGAAGAGGGAAGAGCAAATAAAGCTTCTTCGTTTTAAACGAAAAAGAGGAAGCGCAAGAGCCTCTGAATTGGATTCTATCTGGCAATGAAGATAAGTGGAAGCTTCTGTTGCCAGGTGCTTCCGAACCCCGCCTAGAGTGCTAAAAGTCCCTAGGAGTTTATGCGGTTTGTTCGCACAGCTTACGCTGCGAGAAGCTCACCTTCAGCAAAGTTGTCATTTGCAACTATTTGCGATTGGGCTTCTAACGGGGCCCATTCGAACGAAATACAAGTCTTTACACGTCCGTCGATCCTATTTCGGCCCCAAATCCAACAGCCAAATGAGCTGGTTAATATGGTGGAGCCGCCGGGTACCGCCCCCGGGTCCGAGCCGTTTATTACACAAGGGTTTATCGTTATAGTTCCGAAGAACAGATCTAATATAGGCGCGAATGCTTAACAGGAAAAGCGCTGAAGGTGATAAAAATCCGAAAAGCCGCTAAAAAAACGGTTTTTACCTGAAATATCAGTAATATAAGAAGTGATAAGCATATTTGGGGATGTTTTGAAGTATCCAGAAAATAGATCTTAAAGCACTTAAATGATGAACTGTTACAATAGTGGAATTTGTACGATCTGTTCATTGGAGAAATTTGTTTTCTGAATGAATAGCTAACATGATTTCCCAAATTACTGATTCTATAGTAAGCTTCTTTTTACCAGCATAGCGGGACGCCCCAATTGCTAGCCTATATCGTTGAAGGAATTGCTGTTTTCCTTTGGTGGATGCAGGTGTGCAATAAATAATAATCGGGGTGCCGGGTGTGCTGTTGCTAAAAATGGAGGAACACGCATGAACAGATATTCTAAGACACGAACGGATGAGACCGAGACGAATGCGCTTGCACGCCGGCTCGTTGAGCGTTCTGGCCTTGATGAAGGCCAAGCCAATCAAGCGGTTGATGACTATCTCCACGCGGAAGGAGGAAGCTTTGCAAGTGGTGTTGTGCCTAAGCGAAGTGGAAAAGTAGATTTATCCCGCGCGAATTAAAGCGCCGACAACCAGATTTAGATTTGTAAATGTAACGTGACGATAGCGAGTCAGCAGTTTCTTGCCTGCTGTTGGCTCTGCTGTTGTCACGTTTTTTATTGATATGGACACATTGTTTCCCCTAGCAAGAAAAGCTGTGGTGTGGTGAGCTCCTGTTTAGGAATGGGTTGCTAGACTCCGAGGAAATTATGGTCATTGAGGATTGGTCTCCAAGAAAGAGGCCGGATATTGCGGCAATCGAAGGACGCTTTGTGCGTTTGGACAAGCTTAGCTCTAAGAAACATGCAAAAGGCTTGTTTGAGACCCTTGCGACGCCAGATGAAAGAGAACGCGCGCACTTTTTAAAGGTGGAAGGCGGCGAGACATTTGATGGGTTCCAAAAATGGATTGATCGTTGTGAACATAATTCCGTTGATGAATTTTACGCTGTTATAGATCCGGCAACAGGCAAGGCGATAGGGAAACAGGCATTCCTGCGCATTGATACAGCAAATGGAAGTGTGGAAATGGGCTATGTTCACTGGTCGCCTTTAATGGCACGCAGCCCCAAATCGACCGAAGCTTTCTATCTAATGGCAAAATATGTATTTGAAGATCTGGGGTATCGCAGATTTGAGTGGAAATGCGATAGCTTGAATGCGCCGTCCTGGGCTGCGGCTGAGCGCTTTGGAATGAAGTTTGAGGGCATATTTCGTAAACACATGGTTCGATTTGGCAAGAACAGAGATACGGCTTGGTTCTCTCTTATCGACACAGAATGGCCGGCGACGAAAAAAGGGTTTGAAGTCTGGTTCTCACCAGACAATTTTGATCAGAATGGCCAACAAAAATCCAAACTCTATGATTGTATTATTCAGGAGCGAGATAAGTCATGAGCATCCAATCAAAACAAGTAGAATATCGCGATGGAGATACAAATTGCATAGGCTTGCTGGCATGGGATGATCAAGCAGGCAAACGACCTTGCGTGTTAGTCGCTCCGGATTGGCGAGGGCGTACTCAATTTAGCGAAGATAAAGCGATTGAGTTGGCTAAGCTTGGTTATGTCGGGTTTGCAATTGATGTGTATGGCGAAGGGCGGTCTGGCAAAAATGCAGATGAAAATGCAGCATTGATGAATCCGTTTATGGAAGACCGGGCAAAATTGAAGCGGCGTTTATTGGCAACTTTGGGAGCTGCGCGAGAGTTTGAAGAAGTTGAAGCCGACAAAATGAGTATTCTTGGTTTTTGCTTCGGTGGTCTGTGTGCTCTAGATCTTGCGCGCGCGGGCGAGGATATTAAAGCGGCGATTAGTTTTCATGGCTTGTTTATACCCAATGGCCTGCCAGAAAATGAAATTAAAGCGAGCGTTCTTGCATTGCACGGATATGACGATCCCAAAGCAAATCCTGAGAGTGTTTTGACGCTCGGAGAGGAATTAACGCGCGCTCGGTGCGATTGGCAAATACATGCATATGGCCAAACCATGCATTCATTCATGAATCCCAAAGCAAATGCGCCGGAAAATGGCCTTCAATACTCTCCCATTGCTGAAAAACGGGCATGGCTAGCCGCTACCCAATTACTTGGCGACGTATTTGGTTAATTTTATCGAGTTTTATGGTTGATGTTCTTAAGGTGCACCAATAAATGTGGGTGGCTGTATAGTTTCTGCTATGGAGCATAGACTGAATTTAAAATAACTGATTCTTACTGAATTTTGCCTGTTAAGATGTGAGCTGAAAGTACCTCAATGCGCCAATACCTCGATTTGCTTCAAGATGTTTTAGACAATGGTGTTGAGCGGGGAGACCGGACTGGAACGGGAACCAAGGGTGTTTTCGGGCGTCAGATGCGGTTTGATCTGTCCGAGACATTTCCAATCTTAACCACGAAAAAATTACATCTTCGATCCATTATTATTGAGCTTCTATGGTTCCTGAAGGGTGATACAAATATCAAATACCTTACGGACAACAAAGTTTCTATCTGGGATGAATGGGCTGATGAAAATGGGGATCTTGGGCCGGTTTATGGAAAGCAATGGCGTTCATGGGCCGCGCCGGATGGGCGTGTGATTGATCAGATTTCTTGGGTATTGAACGAGATTAAAACCAACCCAAATTCACGTCGCTTAATTGTATCTGCGTGGAATCCCGCTGATGTGAATGATATGGCTTTGCCGCCTTGTCATTGTCTGTTTCAATTTTTTGTTGCGGATGGAAAATTGAGTTGTCAGTTGTACCAAAGATCAGCGGATGTCTTTCTTGGAGTGCCTTTCAATATTGCTTCTTATGCCTTGCTTACGATGATGATGGCGCGGGCAACGGGTCTTGAGGCCGGTGAATTTGTGCATTCCTTTGGTGATGCTCATCTGTATATGAATCACATTGAGCAGGCGAAATTACAACTGACTCGTGATACGAAGCAGCTCCCTATAATGACACTAAACCCTGATAAAACTGACCTTTTTGGCTGGGATTACGAAGATTTCACCCTCCATGGATACGAAGCTCACCCTACGATAAAAGCTCCGATTGCAGTTTAAGCTTCTATCATTTTTATTTGTGTTTGTTTTTATAAAAAAGTTATATAAAACAAATAAATATACTTTTTGTTGAATAGTAATTCGCGCATCTGATTGCACAAAAATATGTGCAATAGCAGTTTGTTGGGCGTGAAGCTGACAAAAGTTAAAATGTAATAAAGGGTTGATTTTTTCTTAAAAACAGGGCCGAAACTATTATTCGTGCGAAGGAGCCGAATTGTTTTTGGGGGTTCCTAAAACACTTGATTGACCGAAGGGGGTCTATACCGATGAACATGAAATCTAAATTGCTACTCGTATCAGCTGCTGCTGTTCTTGGCTTGTCTGCTTGTCAAAAAGCTGAAGAAGCTGCAAATGGTGCTGCTGAAGCTGCTGGTGAAGCAGTTGATGCAACTGTCGACGCTGCTGGTGATGCAGCAGATGCTGTGGGTGAAGCTGCTTCAGACGCTGCAGCAGCAACAGGCGACGCTGTTGATGCAACAGTTGAAGGCGCTTCAGAACTAGCTTCCGATGCTGGTGACGCTGTTGAAGGTGCTGCTGAAAAAGCTGGTGAAATGGTTGGCGAAGCTAAAGACAAAGCAGCTTCCGCTTTGGACGGCATGAAAAGCGATGCAGCTGATAAAGCATCAGAGCTAGAAGATGCTGCAGAAGCTGAAGTTGAAGAGCACACAGACGGCCACTAGGCTTTTCTGACTTAGTCTCTTGAGATTAGAAAAAGGGTGGTGCCAAATGTGCCACCCTTTTTTTATGTTAAGCTTGATGTCGGCTTTGCAGGTGGTGTTTCACGAGAGCGGACAATGCCTGAAACGACAGCAGCGCCAAAGAGTTTTCCAATGATGGACATTATCCAATTGGGGAATGTTAGAAATTTTGCACCCAATAAGAAAACTGTTGTGTCTATCGGGGCGGCTATTGCGCTGGACAGCATGATGCGGGTTGAGAGCCTGAATTTTGTGAATGTAAATAAAGCCCAATCAACCAATTCCGCGATTGCGAATGCTGCAGCAGATGCCAAGGCAATCTCAGGGCTGGCATAATAAAAAGACCAACCCACGCCTATGAGCATAGCAAGCAAAACTTTGTGCTTCATTTCCTGCTGGGTGAAATCTCTCACTACAAGCACTAGCCCAGTGACGATGGTGACAGGATTAAATCCAAATTCAGGTGCAAAAGGGAGTGCGATATTGGGTGCCCAGCCAAAACTCCAATTTACAAAGGGAATTATGGCGACATAGAGAAAAGCCCAAGCGCGCCCGTTGAGCAGCCATAGAATAATACCGGTCAGCACATATCCACATAATACAATGGGAAGATGTTCACTTGAGCGATACGCAATTGCATCCACAAATGCATTTAAAAGGCTGAAATCTGAATTTGGTGTGGATTCCATATTGTCGGCCTTTGGGCAAAATACTAAAGAGGCTGTAGGTTATCCTTTATTATGTATTCTTTGCGTGCTGTTAAGTCAGGTTGGCAATAATATATTGGCGATCGGCTAGGGAATGGAAATTCCCCAACAAAAGAGAAAAATAGTGTCTTCTAAAAGTTCCAATACATCACTTCATCTGCCTAAACTCGCTATGATTGTGGCACGTGCAAAAAATGGCGTCATCGGTGTGGATGGTGATTTACCCTGGCGTTTGAAGGGGGATTTGAAGTTTTTTAAATCCGTCACACTCGGTAAGCCGGTTATTATGGGACGCAAAACGTGGGAGAGTTTACCTTTTAAGCCTTTAAAAGGGCGGGCAAATCTTGTGGTGTCTCGTCGACATGATTTTGATGCTCAAGGTGCGCGCGTATTCCCAAGTCTTGGTGTTGCCATTGCGGCTGGGCGTGCAATCGCAGATCAAACCGATGTTGAAGAGGTTATGATTATCGGCGGTGGAGCGATCTATACTGCAGCATTTGAAAATGTCGATGTGCTCTATGTGACTGAAGTCAATACAGAGCCAGAAGGCGATACTTTCTTTCCAGAGATAGATGATGACGTCTGGACGTGTGTTGAGGAAACTAATCATGCTGCCGATGAAGATAATGATCATGCATTTGTGATGCGCAAATTAGTACGCAAACCTGTATAAACGGAAGCTCTAACAATTAAGCGAGTTGAAAGTGTTCATCTGCGTTTCAGTTTTATAGCGCTAGTTTGAGTGTGATTAGCGGTTTTGTAAAAGAGAAAATATGGTCCGTTTTTTTGCTACAAGCATACTTGCGGGATTGCTAATCGTGCAATCAGCTGCAGCTTTTGTTGTGGAGGGGCCACGTAAATCAACAGGTAATCCGATTGAGGATTTAAGACGTGCTTCTCGCTGGGCAATGACGGATGGGTCTCTTGTAGAGACGCAGCAGCGCGGGTTGGGCGGTGGTTTGGAATATTCTGTCGATGTCAGCATATGTGAGCTGCATTTTGTTGATGATACAAATTGTGACCAAGCTAAAAATGTTATTGCACAAGCTTTGGATCGCTGGTCTTCAGGGCATCCGGTTTTAAAATTCACAGATGTGACAGGTCAAATTAAACCAAGTTTCCCCCTTGCTGTGTTTGGTGAAACTGATCAGGGCGCTGAAATAGATTTTTATGCTTCTAGTGCATTGGAATTTCCAAATTTTCGAAATGCACTGATGAATGGCTATACGATTTTTTATGACCGACCGACCAATTATGTCACGCTTGCCAATGGGGTGCGGTCAACAGATGTAAAAGATCGAATTGAAAGCGCCGATGTGCGGGTCAATAAAGAGCGTTGTTTTTATGTTGATGAGAATTTGGAGAAAACGCATCCTAGCTGTGTGCATTTTCCAACACTTATTTTGCATGAAGTTGGCCATGCTTTAGGGTTAGGCCACCCCACAGAGCGACCATCTCTAAATATTGATAGTGATGACATTCCCTATAATGAAATACCCATAAATTGCATGGCCTCTACAGAGGGGTTGAAACCCTCGATAAAAGTTGCGGGAAGTGCCGCTATGGTGCGCAGAAATGTGCAGGCACCGGGGATATGGAAGCGCGGCTTGTCTAATGATGATGTTGCTGGGCGTGATGCGCTCTATCCAAATTGCGACATTGAGAATTTACCGCGCTTTAGTCAGTTATGGGGCGGTTTTTCTCGTTCTGAAAATGGCAGTGTAGGCTTGAGTAAAGGACAAGACACAAGGAATGATGCTTTGCTGTTAGCGCAAAAAAATTGTAGCGCCACATCTGGGGCTTGTGTGTCGGTGGAGCCGTTTAATGGGTGTTTTGTCTACGCAATGGCGAAAGAGGAGGTTGGCAATTCTGGGTCTGCTTTTGATTGGCGTTATTGGGCAGTTGCCAGTGCCCAAGATCCGGTTGCTGCGCGAGTAAATGCTGTGCGTGATTGCAATCAAAAGCGCGGCATCGGGAATGCTTGTCGCGTCCATACCGAGTTTTGCGCTTTTGATCAGTAGTAGGAGTTCTTCAAACTATACTGAAAGCAATTCCACACGTTTGGGATTATTGGTGTTTAACCATTCATCTACGAGCGGCAAAACCCATTCACTTGCTTCATTGATGAATGAACGTACTTGAACTGGATCATAAGAAGGAAGCGCGGACATATCATATGCGCGTTGAATGTCTTCTGCGCGCTCTGGGTGATAAAGTGAAAAGATATCGCGGCGAATATCCAGATCCTCAGTGTAGGTTTGTTCTGCTGCTATCACGCTTGCATAGCCTGCAGATACAATGGCGTGTCCGACATTGGCTGAAACTGAACGAATAATGCGGCGACTGTCTGAGGTGAGTGTTTTTTGTTTTGCTTGTTTGAGCCTGTTTTCAAACGTGACAAGCATAGGATTTGCGACGGCTTCGTTCACGCACTGGGGCGTGATCAAGCGCGTGACTGGACGTCCGCCCACACACACTGAATTTACACTCAAACGGAATTTTGCTTGTGAATAACGTCCCATAGGCGAGAAAACCTGATGCCATTTGAGAACGTGAATATTTAGTCCAAATTTACAATTGTGATCACGTCGTAAAGCTTCAGCAGCAGATACACACCAACTAGGCGCATTTGAACTTTTTGCGTTTTTGTGGAGGACGATAAAAATCGAACCACCACCAGGGCGGTTGCGTGCTGCTGGACCAGTAAGGTAAACGCTGTGTAGATCTTGCTCAAAGCGTTCATGCGCATAATCAACGGCGCTTTCGCTTAGGTTTGACCAGAGCGGAGAAAGCTCTTCTCGCTTGACCGCAATATTTAGGACGCGTCCAAATTCATCCTGCGGCCAGAAAACACCGCGGATAGGATATGAGAAGGACATAGATAAAGCTCCGTCAAGACGATAAGAAAACGCACATAGCTTTCTGCTAGACTGGTGCTCCCTGCAATGAGGAGGCCATGCGTCTAGGAAACCCTAAAAAAAGGTTAAAATAAATAGGGGAGGAGCAACAAATTGTGAGAAAGTAGCTGTTCTATATGTAATTTCTTGGTTTTCTTGCGGTAGGTAAAATTTGCTAAAAATTTACTCGAAAATTATGCGTGGTGGAGCCTTGCCTTGAGGCGCATCTAATGAGGCGATTATCTGTTCGGCTATTAGGCGAAAGCTGTCTTGAACTGGGCCATTTGTTAGAACAGCAGGTGTGCCATTATCTGCATCTTTGCGTATTTTAGGCACTATTGGAAGTTCTCCCAAAAATGGAATGTCTAGCGCTTCAGCTGTTTTCTTTGCGCCGCCCTCACCAAAGATATAAGTACGGTTATTGCTAACTGGATCATCAAACCAAGCCATGTTTTCAATGATACCAAGAACGGGTGTATGCGTTTTGTGGAACATTGCGACCCCTCGACGAACATCGGCGAGCGCGATTTCTTGCGGTGTAGAAACAATGACCGCACCCGTAAGCGGTGCGCGTTGGGCGAGTGATAGTTGGATATCACCTGTTCCGGGCGGTGTATCGACAAACAAAATATCCAGATTGCCCCATTCTACATCTTTCATCATTTGGTTGATTGCTGAAACAACAACCGGACCGCGCCAAATCATTGGTGCATCCGTGTCTGCCAGATAGCCAATCGACATGGTTTTGATGCCATGTGCTTCAATCGGAATGAGCTTACCTTCTTTGTTTTGTTGCGGCTCTATTTCGCTGGAGCCAAACATTGTGGGAATAGAAGGGCCATAAACATCTGTATCGAGAATGCCGACTTTGAGGCCCAGTTGCGCGCAGGCGACAGCGAGATTTGCAGTGACTGAGGATTTGCCAACGCCGCCTTTGGCACTTGCAATGGCGATCATTGCATTCACGCCGGGAAGGCTTGTGCGTTCTGCAGGTGTCGAACTGGCTTTTGCGGGACGTTTGGCATCTTTAGTCGCCGTACCGTCACCTTTTTGCATCCGATGAGTGGCACCGGGAGCCATAGCTGGCTGAGACGAGGGACGAGATTGCGGCGTTTCTGAATGTGAAGTCATGACGACTGTGACCTTAGAAACGCCATTAATCTGACTTACGGCCTCTTCAATAGTTTTTTGGAGAGAATCAGCTTGAGGAGATGGGCCTCCATCAATTTCGATAATGAAGCCCACTTGGCCCCCATTTTGTATGGAAAGACCTTGAACTCTTTGGGACTTAACGAGGCTTTTTGCTGTATCTGGGTGAATAATTACGTCAAGAACGTCAAGAACAGCCTGTTTGAGGTCAGAATTCGTGTTTGTCACGGTTGAAGCTTTCCAAAGTTAAACGATATTAGATAGTTGATATAGTGTAGACTTTTAAATCCGAAAGGAGTGGCGTAAATGCCTTGGAACGATAATAAGGGCGGCAAAGGTCCGTGGGGCGATGGTCCTAAAGGATCTGGCGGTGATGATAAAAGTCCTTGGGGGCGTCCGGGCGATAATGGCCAACAAGGACCAGACCTAGAGGATAGTCTAAAAAAGATGCAAGAGAAATTTGCAAATCGTCGCAAGGGCGGCGGTGGACGTGGTGGCAAAGGTTCAAAAGGTGGCGGCGGTTTCAGCGGCGCTGGCTTTGCTATGTTTGCTGTCGTGGGTCTTATCGGTTGGTTAGCCACTGGTGTGTTTCAGGTGAATGAACAAGAGCAGGCAGTAGTGCTGCGCTTTGGTGAGTTCCACTCGACACGTGGACCGGGTTTCCATGTTCGTTTCCCTGACCCAATCGAAACACATGAAATCGTACTTGTGAACGAAATTCAGAAACTTCACATCGGTACGGGTGCTTCTGAAGGCCAAATGCTGACAGGTGATGAAAACATTGTGGATATTGATTTTGTGGTTCACTGGAAGGTGAATAACCCACAAGATTTCTTGTTCAATGTGAACGGTCCGGAAAATACACTGAAATCTATTGCTGAAAGCTCCATGCGTGAAGTTGTTGGTAAAATGGATTTCCAAAGTATTATTTCAAAAGGTCGTGATGAAGTGCAAACGTCTACGCGTGAGCTTATTCAGAGCACTTTAGATAGTTATGGTGCTGGTATCGAGATTACAGTCGTTCAGCTTGATAAATCTCAACCGCCTGCCGTTGTGAATGATGCATTCCTTGATGTGAACAACGCAGCTCAAGATAAAGTATCGACAATCAACCAAGCGACAGCTTACGCCAACAATGTTGTACCAAGGGCGCGTGGTGAGGCAGAAAAAATTCTTCAAGAGGCAGATGCGTATCGCTCAAAAGTGATTGCAGCAGCTACCGGTGAGGCAGAACGTTTCCGTCTTGTATTTGAAGAATATCGTAAAGCACCGCGTGTAACGCGTGAACGTATGTATCTTGAAACTATGGAAGAAGTGCTTGGTCGTTCAGAGACAATCATTCTGGACAATGATGCTGGCGCAGTTCCGTATCTTCCGCTTGATCAACTTCGTCGTGGGGAGAAATAAGAATGGCTAAAATATTAGGACCATTTGCGCTTATTCTTGTCGGTTTGGCAGCAATAGTCGCGTTTAATTCGTTTTACATTGTGCGTGTGGATGAACAGGCCATTTTGATCCAGTTTGGTGAAGCACAAAGCGTTATCAATGCGCCAACGCCAATTGTATCAGTTGAAGAGGGCGAAGCTGGCGTTCCTGAATATGATAATCTTAACAAAGAGAATTCAGAAGCAGGTCTGCATTTTAAAGTTCCATTCGTTCAGAATGTCGCCATTTTTGATAAAAAGAATCTCGGCTTTGACTTGCCCGCTCTTGAAATCATTGCGGCTGATCAAGAACGTTTGAATGTTGATGCGTTTGCGCGTTGGAAAATTGTTGATCCATTGCAGTTTTTCCGATCTGCAAACAATGAACGCGGTGCGCGCGCTCAGTTGAACGGCATTATGATTGGTGCGCTTCGTAAAGTTTTGGGTGAAGTTGAAACACCTGATATTATTTCCGGACAGCGTGCTGAATTGATGATGTCTATCCGTGACATCTTAAATGATGGTGCTGAAAAATACGGTATTGAAATTGTTGATGTGCGTATCACACGTGCAGATTTGCCACGCGCCAACTCTGAGCGTGTGTTTGTGAGAATGCAGACAGAACGTCAGCAGCAAGCTGCAGAGATCCGCGCCGAAGGTGAAGAGCAAGCTTTGAGAATCCGTGCGGAAGCAGATAAAAATGCGACTGTTCTTCTTGCAAAAGCAAATGAAGAAAGTGAAAAGATCAAAGGTGATGGAGATGCACAACGTAACGCTATTTACGCTAATGCATATAATTTGGATCCTGAATTCTTTTCTTTCTACCGTTCAATGGATGCCTATAAAAACGGTGTAAAAGCTGGCACTCCAATGGTGTTGTCACCTGATAGCGATTTCTTTGGTTATTTCGCTAACAAAGACGGTGGAAACTAACTTTTTGGGTTCTGGTTGATTGATCAGAATAAATTGAGAGTTTGGCTTTGCCATTATTTTGCCGTGTCAGCCATAGATGGTTGGCGCGGCTTTTTATTGTGATGAAGCCTGTTTTGCATTTTAGTTGGATAAATTTGCTACAGAGAATTGAGTTTGTATAAACTAAAGCGTAAGTCGATTCATGCAGGAATTGAGGAAACAAGAAATGAGACAATCACACTTGCAAGCTAGTTGGAGTGTCGCACTGACATTGTGCGTAGGTCTTGTTTTGGGTTGTTTCAGTGTTGCTTCAGCTCAAACTGCCATTGAAACACCTGCTCAGGCTCCACAAAATGCGCCTGACAGTTTTTCAAAGCTGGCAGCACGCCTTATGCCGTCAGTTGTGAATATCTCAACTCGTCAGACGATGAGCGCTGGCTCTGGCATAGGGGCATTTGGTGAGGATTCGCCGCTTGAAGAGTTTAATGAGTTTTTCAATCGCGATGGTGATGGTCTGAAACGGGTGTCTTCACTTGGCTCTGGCTTTATTATTGATGTTGAAGGTTATGTTGTTACCAATAATCACGTGATTGAATCGGCTGACGAGATTGATGTCGTTTTATCAGATGGGACTATTCTTGCGGCTGAACTCGTTGGACGAGATGCTGCTACGGACTTGGCTTTGCTAAAAGTTGTCCCAGAAGCGCCTCTCATCTCTGTGGATTTTGGCGATTCTGATTCAGCATTGGTGGGCGATTGGGTTGTTGCGATTGGGAACCCGTTTGGGCTGGGTGGCACCGTGACTGCGGGTATCGTCTCCGCGCGTGATCGTAATATCAATGCAGGTCAATATGATGATTTTATTCAAACAGATGCTGCCATTAATAAAGGAAACTCTGGTGGACCATTGTTTAATTTAAATGGTGAAGTCATTGGCGTGAATACGGCAATTTATTCTCCTAGCGGTGGCGGAGGGTCTGTGGGGGTTGGCTTTTCTGTACCGTCAAATCTCACAACCCAAATCGTGCAGCAACTCAAAGACAAGGGCTTTGTAGAGCGTGGTTGGCTGGGGGTGCGTGTTCAAGGCGTTACGCCTGAATTAGCGCGCAGTTACGGGCGCAAACGAGCCGTTGGCGCGATTGTAACGCATGTGACAGAGAATAGTCCGGCCTCACGTGCTGGGCTTGAAATCGGAGATTTGATTTACGCGTTCCACGGACAAGAAATTAAAGAAACGAGAGATTTATCTAGCATTGTTGCAAGTGCGCCTATTGGTGAGGGAGTTGCAATGTCGGTGCTTCGTAAAAAGAAAGAAACAGAAATTGTCGTGACGTTGGATCTTATGGAATCTGATGTCCGTTCTGATGAGCCAGTAGATTATTCCGGTGCACCATCATTTTCGAATTTATTGGGCGTAGAATTATCTGTCATTTCAGATGAAGATCGTCGCCGCTATCGTATTCCTGCCTCTGTTGAGGGGGTGGTGGTTGTGCGCGTTGAGCCTGGTTCTGATGCTATTGGCAAGTTATCAAAAGGTGATGTGATCGTAGAGGTCAATTTTTTGACAGTCCGCACACCAGATGAAGCGATTGCTGAAGCTGAAATTGTAGCAGCGCGGGGTGAACCTGTCTTGCTTCAATTTTATCGCGATGGAGACACCACATTTAGATCTATACGGACTCGGCAGGACAGCTAATTTCATTACAACGCGCATAGAGAAATAAAGCGTGAAAGAGCTAAGAAGCCTCGCGACAAAAATTTTTATAAGATCTAAGGTTTTTTATTGATCAAATTTATCCAGCCATTAGATTTTATGCGGTCACTTCTTGTTCTGGAAGTAAACTAAGTTATGTTTGATGTATGACAAAATTCAAACTTCCTTCATGCCCGGTTTCTCGTGCTGCTGTTATTTTAGGGTCACGCTGGTCTTCTGAGATTATTAGAGAGTTTGTCTTACATGGAACGCGACGTTTTCAAGACCTTCAGGACACTCTCAAAGGTATTGCGCCGAATACACTTTCAAATCGTTTGAAATTATTTGAAGACCATGGGGTATTGGAACGGCGATATTATGAGAAGCATCCCCCGAGGGCAGAATATGTACTCACCGAAAAAGGTAAGAAGTTGGAGCCTGTTTTGAGGGCTATGCAGGTTTGGGGCAGTGAAGCCAAATAGATAAATACTTCCAAACCAGCAGCTATCTCATCTGGAGCCGTAATGCGCGCTTAAATTAGTCAGTGACGAATTCAGATTCGTGATAACCTTGAAAGAATAGAGCGGGGATTAGGCTTTTGCCTTTGATGGCCACGTCTGCCTGAGCAGAAACAACAGGCTTGGCGCAATAGGCGAGGCCCATGCCTGCTGCTTCAATCATAGCCAAATCGTTTGCACCATCTCCCATGGCTAAAGCATCAGCGGCGGTAACACCCGCAATAGCTGCTTCCTCATTCAGTGCAATTAGTTTTGCTTCACGACCAAGGATAGGCATGCCGACTTCACCAGTCATGAGATTGTTTTCAATTATGAGTGTGTTGGCGCGGTTGTGGTGAAAGCCAGCTAGTTCTTGAACTTTGGAAGTGAAAAATGTGAAACCGCCAGAGACGAGTACACAGCGTGCGCCATATGCTTCCATTGTTTTGACAACAGTGCGTGCGCCTTCATTTAAGGTGATACGTTCTTTAAAACAATCTTCGAGAACTGATACTGATAGGCCTTTGAGCATTTCAACGCGTGTTTTCAATGCGCCTTCAAAATCCAGCTCACCACGCATCGCACGTTCTGTTATTTCAGAAACTTCGTCTTTTTTGCCAGCAAAGTCTGCAAGTTCATCAATACATTCCTGACCGATAATTGTGGAGTCCATGTCGGATATGAGTAGTTTTTTCTTGCGGTTTTCTTCGGGAACGAAAGCAAATTCACCACGGCTATCTTTTAGTTGGATAGCGACATCTTCGGCTAGCTCTTCCCATGCATCTTGTTCTATGCTGCGTTCTTTGCAATTCCATGTTTCGCCGCCAAGGTCGGTAATGTCACCAATAGCACCATGTGCGCCTTCTAGAATACGGTCTATTGCAGAAGACAAATTGTCGGATTTTTTTGCGGCGATAACAAGTTTCATAAAACCCGTACCCTTATAGTTAGAAGTGGGCGGTAAGCTTAAAAAGGATAAGCTCATAGTGCGAACCGCGCCAGCAATACTGATCCACGGGCCAACTGCAAGCGGAAAAACAGATTTATCTATCGCACTTGCAAAAGAGTTGGATGGTGAAATCATCAATGCTGATGCTATGCAGGTGTATAAGGACCTATCGGTTTTGTCTGCAAGACCTTCAATAGAAGAGATTGCACAAGCACCTCATCACATGTTTGGTCATGTTGATGGTTCTCAGCGTTATTCTACGGGATTATGGCTTAAAGACGCATGTGAGCGCATTGAAGATATTCGGGCGCGCGGAAAAGTGCCTATTCTCGCTGGTGGGACAGGACTGTATCTGTCAGCGCTTGTGCACGGCCTTTCTAAGGTGCCGGATGTCCCTGAAAGTGTAAAACGCAAAGCATTGGATCAAGTTGAAGAAGATCGAGAAGCTGCGCATAAGGCGCTTGCTTTGGTTGATCCAGAGGCTGCAATGCGCATTCGGCCGTTAGATATTCAAAGGCTAACTCGCGCGCTTGAAGTATTTTATCATACTGGCAGGTCAATTACCTCGTTTCAAACTCCTGAGCCGCCATTTTTAAAACAAAACGAATGGGTCGGTTTCGCGTTAACGCCGATACGCGCAGAATTATATGCGCGTATTAATGCGCGTTACGATAAAATGCTGGAAACAGGCGCGCCAGACGAAGCCCGTATTCTTTATGAACGGGGCCTTTCCAAGGATTTACCGATCATGCGAGCGCATGGCATGCCCGGTTTTTGTGAGTATTTTGATGGGGCAATTCGTTTGGAAGACTCTATTGAGCGAGGAAAACGAGATACTCGCCGTTACGCTAAAAGGCAGTTTACATGGATAGCCCATCAATTTCCGTTTTGGGCGCGTATTCCTTCAAATAGTCTGGAAGTTCGCAAAAAGGTGATATGTTCTATTCATAGTGAGATTGACGAAAGAGTTTTGAGGGGCTAAAGCCATTCTCACAGTTTTTTGGGAAAGATCATGCTCAACGCATCTATCGTACTACTCGTTATTAGCCCGGCATCCCTCGCTTAACGCGGAAGGGGATGTCGGGTTTTTGAAATTGGGGCTCCAACATGGAGCCCTTTTTCGTAGTTTCGCGTTGCCCCAGTCGATCATATATTTTTGAAAAAAATCAGATTCCGGAGAGACCCCATGGCTCCAAAAAATAAAAACTCGAAATCGCTTCCCCCTACAACTTTGACCGGTGCAGAAATGGTGTTGCGCGCGCTGAAAGAGCAGGGCGTTGATACCATATTTGGTTATCCTGGTGGTGCAGTTCTTCCAATTTATGATGCGATTTATAATCAAAATGCTGTTGAGCATGTCTTAGTACGTCATGAGCAAGGGGCAGGCCATGCAGCGGAAGGATATGCGCGCTCAACGGGTAAATGTGGTGTTGCGCTTGTAACGTCTGGACCAGGTGCAACCAATATGGTGACGCCGATTGCTGATGCAATGCTGGATTCCATTCCAATGGTTGTTCTAACTGGACAAGTTCCAACCCACCTTATCGGGACAGATGCTTTCCAAGAGTGTGATACGGTTGGTGTGACGCGGGCATGTTGTAAACACAATTACCTTGTTAAAGACGTAAATGATCTCGCGCGTATTATGCATGAGGCATTTTATGTTGCGACTAGCGGGCGTCCGGGCCCCGTTGTTATTGATATTCCTAAGGATGTTCAGTTTGCTTCAGGTGAATATTGCGGGCCGGAAGCTGTAGAACACCGTACATATCAGCCGCGTACGGAGCCTAAAGAAAAGCGTATCGAACAAGCTTTAGAGCTGATGAAAACCGCATCTAAGCCGATTTTCTACACTGGTGGCGGTGTTATCAATTCGGGGCCAAAAGCTTCTAAAGTGTTGCGTGAATTAGTGGCAGAAACAGGTTTTCCTATCACTTCTACATTGATGGGGCTTGGTGCGTATCCGGGTGAAGACGAAAAATTCCTTGGTATGCTGGGAATGCACGGATCTTATGAAGCTAATAATGCGATGCATGATTGTGATGTGATGATTTGTGTCGGTGCGCGCTTTGATGACCGTGTAACGGGGCGTTTGGATGCGTTTTCTCCAAATTCTAAAAAAATCCATATTGATATAGACCCATCATCCATAAACAAGGTTGTGCGTGTTGACGTGCCTGTTGTTGGTGATTGTGAAAGAGCATTGAGCGCTTTGCTTGAAGGTTGGCGAGAGAATAAGAAAAGAACGCCATCTCTAAAAGCGTGGTGGAGCCAGATTAATGAATGGAAAGCGCGCCAGTCTTTTTCCTATCCAAAATCGGATGAAGTGATTAAACCGCAATACGCAATTGAGCGGTTATATGAACTAACAAAAGAGCGTGACGACGTTTATATCACGACTGAAGTTGGTCAGCATCAAATGTGGGCTGCGCAACATTTTAAATTTGCAGAACCAAATCACTGGATGACCTCTGGTGGGCTTGGGACTATGGGGTATGGGTTGCCGGCGGCAGTCGGTGTTCAAAAAGCACATCCCGGTGCGCTTGTGGTTGATATCGCTGGTGAAGCTTCTATCCAGATGTGTATGCAGGAGTTTTCTACTGCCATTCAGCACAAATTGCCGGTTAAAATATTTATTCTAAATAATGAATGGATGGGCATGGTTCGTCAGTGGCAGCAATTATTGCATGGTGAACGATACTCTAGTTCTTATTCTGAAACATTACCGGATTTCGTGAAGTTGGCGGAAGCTCTTGGTGGGCATGGAATAAAGTGTAGCGATCCAACAATGCTTGATGATGCACTTCTTGAAATGATCAACCATGACGGGCCTGTGATTTTTGATTGTATGGTTGAAAAAGCAGAAAATTGTTTGCCAATGATCCCGTCGGGTGCTGCACACAATGAGATGATCCTGTCTGATATTACAGGTGATGAAATTGATGAAGCTGGTAAGCAGCTTGTTTAAGGCATGGCTGAAGGAGTTACGAACATGACTGATGCAGAAATTGAAGCCATGCAAGATGCGATGGAACCTGCTTCCGCATATGATCTTCACCATGGTGAAGATATTATCGAGAAGCGGACACTTGCTATCATTGTTGATAACGAACCTGGAGTTCTGGCAAGGGTTGTCGGGCTGTTTTCCGCACGTGGATATAACATTGAAAGTCTCACTGTTGCCGAAGTTGATTTTAAATCCCACACGTCTCGCATAACGATTGTGAGTAATGGGACTAATCACACACTTGAGCAGATTGAAGCACAATTGTTACGCCTTGTGCCTGTGGCTCGTGTGATTGATATCACGAATTCAAAGTCTGGAATTGAACGTGAGCTTGCGCTGTTAAAAGTTGCAGGTAAAGGCGAGAAACGTGTGGAAGCTTTACGGATAAGCGAAATTTTCCGTTGCAATGTTGTTGATACGACAAATGAAAGCTTCGTTTTTGAAGTGACTGGAACGTCTGCCAAAATTGATCAGATGGTCGAACTTATGCTTCCGCTTGGTTTGGTTGAAGTCTCAAGAACGGGTGTATTATCGCTTCAGCGCGGCCCTCATGCGGGAGCTGGTCGGTAGATTATGTCGTCCGGTAAGAAAATTTACGACATGCTAGAACATTTAACGGTTCCTGAAACGGAAGCGAATGTGGATGCATTGCTAAATGGATTGCCGGATGCGACTTCACCTCAGGTGATTTCGTTTGTGAATGCACACGCTGTAAATTTGATGGTGAAAGATGAGGGCTTGTTCAAAGCGCTGATCGGATCGGATATTTTATTGCGAGATGGTTCAGGCATGAAGATTTTAATGAAATGGCTAAACCAAAATCCGGGTGCAAACCTGAATGGTACAGATCTAATACCACGCATTATTGAGAAATTTGATGGTATGAAGGTCGCTGTATTTGGAACTCAGGAGCCTTGGTTGTCTAAAGGCTGTGATGTCATTGAAACGCGTGGTGGAACAATCGTATCGCGTTTGAATGGTTTCCAAGATGAAGCAGCTTATATTGAAGCGATTGAGACCTCTAAACCCGACCTTGTGATTCTTGCTATGGGAATGCCCAAGCAAGAAATGACTTCTATGGCTTTGCGGGCAGCAGCGAGCTGGCCGACGACAATAGTAAATGGTGGAGCTATTATTGATTTCCTTGCTGAACGCGTTAACCGCGCACCAGAAACTTGGCGAAAGCTGGGTATGGAATGGCTCTACCGTCTCATTCAAGAACCTAAACGACTATTCGGCCGATACGTGGTTGGAAATGTCATTTTTCTCACGCGTGGTTTGATATTATGTGTGACCCAAGCTAATCCCAAAATAACTTAAATTATAGAATTGACCCTAAGGAGCCTTTCCGATGAAAGTATATTACGAAAACGATGCAGACCTAGCTTTAATCCAGTCCAAGAAAGTGGCTGTCATTGGGTATGGTTCACAAGGACACGCACATGTTTTGAACATGCGCGAGAGCGGCGTTAAAGAGCTTGTTGTTGGTTTGCAAGCAACGTCTCAGTCTAAGCCTAAAGCTGAAGCTGAAGGTCTCAAAGTGATGACACCTGCTGAAGCCACACAGTGGGCTGATGTTGTGATGATTCTTGTTCCAGATGAAAAGCAAGCTGTACTTTGGGCGAATGAAATCGAACCACATGTTCGTAAAGGCCAGCACATCATGTTTGGTCATGGTTTTAACATTCACTACAACTTGATCGTTCCACCAAAAGATGTGGATGTGTCTTTGTCAGCGCCTAAAGGTCCGGGGCACACGCTACGTGGTCAGTTCTCACAAGGTTTTGGTCTCCCAGGTCTTATTGCGATCCACCAAGATGCAACAGGAACAGCACAGCAAGTTGCGCTTAGTTACTCAAAAGCGATTGGTAACACGCGCGCTGGTGTGATCGAGACTTCATTCAAAGAAGAAACAGAAACAGACCTATTTGGTGAGCAAGCTGTTCTATGTGGTGGTGTTGTTGAACTTATTAAAGCTGGTTATGAAACACTTGTTGAAGCTGGCTACGCGCCTGAAATGGCATATTTTGAGTGTCTTCACGAAACAAAACTTATCGTCGACCTGATCTATGAAGGCGGTATCGCCAACATGAACTACTCAATCTCTAACACAGCTGAGTATGGTGAGTACGTTTCTGGTCCGCGCGTGGTGACTTCTGAAACAAAGAAAGCCATGAAAGCTGTGCTTGAAGATATCCAAAACGGTAAATTTGCACGTGATTGGGTTCTTGAAAACCAAGCTGGTGCGCCAAGCTTTAAATCAATGCGCGCTCGCATGAATGACCACAACATTGAAGAAGTTGGTGAAAAGCTTCGCGGCATGATGCATTGGTCTAAATCTAACCAATTGGTAGATAAATCTAAGAACTAAATGTTCAGGTGCGAAATAAAAGAAACCCCGCTTCACAAAGAGGCGGGG
>JGI2924J29684_1077648_pt1 | contig 20103 bp, 20 predicted proteins | sample BenlonsequencITS_FD_29684 | JGI IMG/M metagenome (IMG submission 29684)
CACCACCGCCGCGCCGTCCGAGTCGCGGCCGGAGACAACCGCCCGCCATTGCGGCGGGACCTGTTCCCGCGCGAAGAACGCGACAAGCGCGTCCTCGGCCCCCTCTGCGCCGCGCACCCACTGTTGGGCCATCCCCCATCCGTACGGCCCCTCGCGCAACGTCGTCGGCGGGATGAGCGACCAGCCGAGGGCTTCGCTGATGAGATAACTCGCGAACTCCCGGCCGGCCAGCGAGCCGTGGGGGAAATCCCACAGCGGCTGCTCGCCCCGCACAGGCTTGTACACGCACAGCAGCCCGTCCGAGCCGCCGGGTCGGCCTTCGTCGGCGGGTTGGTCTTGGAGTTCGCAGAGCAGCACGGCGTTCGAGGCCGAACGCACCCTTCCCAGGATTGTCAGCTCGGCGCGGCGCAACAAAAGCTCCGTCTCTGCCGAGAAGCGGGGCATCGGCGAAAACCTAACCCGCTCGACGGTGGTAGCCGTTGGTGCGCGGACAGATGTGGCCCTGCGGGTCCAAGGGCTCCGTGCACAGCGGGCAGGTGCGCCGCCCGGCCGAGATGACGAGGCTGGAGCGGGCGACGAACTCACGGGCCGCCTGGGGGGAAAGGAAAACGCGCACAGCGTCCGGCCCCTCTTCGGAGTCCTCAAGGATCACCGATTCGTCCAGCTCCCCCTCTGTGACCGCCATGAGCTCCACCACGACTGTCGCCGACTGCGCGTCCCATCCGAGGCCCATCACGCCGACGCGGAACTCCGTCTCGATCGGCGTGACCATCGGGTGCAGATCGGCGACCTCGTCGACCGGCGGCGGCACCGGGGCGCCGAAACGGCGCGCGACCTCGTCGAGCAGGCTCTCAACCCGGTCGGCCAAGACCTGCACCTGCTGTTTCTCCAGCGCGACGGTGACGACCTGGACCGAATCGACCACTTGGATGAAGAAGGCGCGGTCGCCCGGTTCGCCGACTGTGCCGGTGATGAAACGGTCTGGTCCCCGGAACACATGGATCGCCCTTGCCATCACACCTCCATAGCCTTCTCCGCAGGCCCCCCGGCCGCAACGCCGGGGGCACCGCCGACCATCCCATCATATTCCGGCTGCTCGTGCTCGGCGGACGTGGCGACAGCGACGGCGGCGGGCATGATGTTGCATTTGGCGGGCGGCAACGCCCCATCGGTGTGGTTCATGCAGGACACCACCGGCAGATGCGGCGTGTAGGCCACCACGCTCACCGAGGCGGGCTCGACCATGAGGCGTTGGAATTGGTCGAGGTGCGAGCCGACAGCGTCGGCAAGCACCGATTTGATGACGTCGCCGTGCGAACAGGCCAACCACAATGCGCCGGGTCCGTGCTCCTGCGCCACGGCTCGGTCATGATCGCGGATCGCCGCGAGCGCTCGGGCCTGCACCTGCGCGAGGCCCTCGCCGCCGGGGAAGACAGCAGCCGACGGGTGTCGCTGCACCACCTTCCACAACGGCTCCCCGCCCAACTCATCGAGCTTGCGGCCAGTCCAGCTGCCATAGTCGACCTCGCTGAGCCGTTCGTCCACCTGCTGCGCAAGGCCCAACGCGGCGGCGAGGGGCGTGATCGTCTCCGCGCAACGCTGCAACGGGGAACGCACGATCCGGCGGATCGGCAGCGCCGCGAGGCGGTCGACGAGGTCGTGCGCCTGCTCCCGCCCGTGGGGGTCGAGACCGACGCCAGGGCTTCGGCCCGCCAATGTCCTCGCGACGTTGGACGTGGACCGCGCGTGGCGCACGAGCAGAACTGTCATACCCCGAGCCTAGCTGGCGAAGACCCGAGCGAGTCGCCTACGGCATGGCAAGATGGACACGATGCCCCGCCAGCCTTTGGAGACCGCCCCATGAAGTACCGCACCCTCGGTTCGAGCGGGCTGCGTGTTTCCCGCCTCGGCCTGGGCACTCTGAACTGGGGTTTGCGCACGAACGCGGACGAGGCCGCCGGTCTGGTCACGGCGTTTCTGGACGCGGGCGGGACATTCGTGGACAACTCCCCCGCGTACGCGGACGGGGTGTCCCAGGACATCCTCGCCGGGCTCTTGAAAAACCACGTCAACCGCGAGTCCTTGGTGCTCGCCAGCGGGTCGGGCATCCATCCGATGATCCACCCGAGGGTCGACTGCTCGCGGCGCGCGCTGCTCGCCCAGCTGGACGACACGTTGCGGGTGCTGGGCGTCGACCACCTGGACCTGTGGCAGGTGGACGCGTGGGACCCCCACACCCCGGTCGAGGAAGTCGCGCAGACACTGGCCCACGCCGTGCGCCGAGGCTCTGTGCGCTACATCGGCGTGCGAGGCTTCACCGGCTGGCAGCTCGCCACGCTGGCCGCCCGCTGCGCCGAATTCCCCATCGTGTCGTCGGGCGTGGAATACTCTTTGCTCGCCCGGGAGGCAGAAAGCCAATTGCTGCCCTGCGCGAAACACCACGGCGTGGGAGCCATTGCGGCCACGCCGCTCGCAGAAGGCGTCCTCACGGGCAAGTACCGCAAAGGCATGCCCAAGGACTCCAGGGCCGCGGACCCGACAGCCGCCGTGTCCGTGGAGCGATTCCGCACGGAGACGGCGAACCGGATCGTCGACAGCGTCCTGACGGCTGCGGACGGGCTCGCCACATCACCGCTCGCGGTCGCGCTCGCGTGGGTGCGCGACCGGCTCGGCGTGTCCAGCGTGCTGATCGGCGCACGGGACGTCGCCCAGCTCACCGGGGCGCTCGCCGCCGAAGAGCTGACCTTGCCCAAATCCATCGCCGTGGCGTTGGACGACGTGAGCGGAGCCCACGCATGAGCGAGGAGCAATCATGAGCTTTTCCCCGTACCGCCTGCTGCGGCCTGCGCTTTTCACGCTGCCGCCGGAGCGCGCGCACCATCTCGCCTTCGCCGGGATCCGGATGGCAGCTCCGCTGCTGCCGGGCGCTGGGTTCGACCCGGTGCTCGCCCAACGTCTCTTCGGGGTGGACTTCCCCGCGCCCTTCGGCCTCGCCGCCGGATTCGACAAAGACGCCCGAGGAGCGAAAACATGGCGCAAACTCGGCTTCGGTTTCGCGGAGATCGGCACTGTCACGCCCAAACCCCAACCGGGCAACCCGAAACCAAGGCTGTTCCGCCTCCCCGCCGACGAGGCGCTCATCAACCGCATGGGCTTCAACAACGACGGGGCCGAAGCCGCCTCGGCCAGACTGCGCGGCGCGGCGCGGCAGGCGCCGATCGGCGCGAACATCGGGAAGAACAAGGCCACAGCGGCCGACGACGCCGTCGAGGACTACCGCGCGTGCGCGCGGGCGTTCTCCCCTGTGGTCGATTTTCTCGTGGTGAACGTGAGCTCGCCGAACACGCCAGGGCTTCGCGACCTGCAAGCCGTGTCGGCGCTCGAGCCCATCCTGAGCGCCGTCGCCGAGACGAGCACGGTGCCGGTGCTGCTGAAGATCGCACCTGATCTCGCCGACGCGGACGTTGCGGCGGTCGCCGACCTGGCAATGAAATTGCAGCTCGCGGGACTGGTCGCCTGCAACACCACGGTGAGCCGGTCCGGACTGCGCTCAGACCCGGCCTTGGTCGGGCGCGCCGGGGCGGGCGGTCTGTCCGGGCCGGTCTTGGCGCAACGCGCGCTCGAGGTGCTGCGCCTGCTCCGATCCGTGACCGGCGGAAAGCTGGCCCTGGTCAGCGTCGGCGGCGTGCGCACGGCCAAGGACGCGTGGGAACGGATTTTGGCCGGAGCGAGCCTCGTGGAGGGGTACACCGGCTTCATCTACGAGGGCCCGCTCTACGCGAGGCGCGTCAACGCCGGAATCGCCGCGCTCGCCCGCGAGCACGGCTGCGCGAGCGTCGCCGAGGCGGTCGGCAGCGAGCAGCGGGGATGAGCGGACGCTACTGCGAATAGACGCCCACGATGCTCGCCCGGGCGAGCGCGTGGCTGAACAGGTTGAACGCGAGAACCGCGGGCGAAGCCTCGGCGGGCACGCCAAGCTTGGGGACCCCGACAGCCCACACGGTGATGAAGTAACGGTGCTCGCCATGGCCCTCGGGCGGGGCCGCGCCGAGGAATTGGCGCACGCCCCCGTCGTTCACCAGCTGCACAGCCCCGTCGGGCAGCCCCGAGCCGGACTCGTCGCCCGCCCCGGTGGGCAGCTCGGTCGTCGTTGCGGGCAGGTCGGCCACAGCCCAATGCCAGAAGCCCGAGAGGGTCGGCGCGTCGGGGTCGTAGACGGTGATCGCGAAGCTCTGGGTCTCGGCGGGGAAACCAGACCATGACAGCTGCGGCGAGATGTCCTTGCCGCCCGCGCCGAAGATGCCGCTGACCTGGTCGTTCTTCAGGCGTGCGCCATGCGGCACATCGGCTGAGCTGACATGGAAGCCCGGCAAAACGGGAAGGTCGGCAAAGGGGTCACGAGACATGGTTGCTCCTTCGAACGTGGCTCTTGGTCTGCTCCACGGTACATGCCGCGCGCCGCTGCGCGGAGAGTGTTCTGGGCCGCGGGCGGTCAGCTGCGGAGCAAGAAGTCTGCCAGCACGCGCGTTCCGAAAATCAGCGAGTCCACCGGCACGCGCTCGTCCACCCCGTGGAACAGGGACGCGAAGTCCAAGTCCGGGGGCAGTCGCAACGGGGCGTAGCCGAAGCAGCGGATTCCGAGCTTGTCGAAAGCCTTCGCGTCGGTCCCGCCGGAAAGCATGTACGGGGTTGGCCTGGCCTGCGGGTCGTGCGCCAAGAGCGCCGCGTTCATCGCGTCGACCAACGTCCCCTCGTACACCGTCTCATAGGCATCGAGGTCGGTGATGGCGCTGCGCTCGACGTCCGGGCCGAGGATCGCGTCCACTTCCCTCTCGAAAGCAGCTCGGCGCCCCGGCAGTATCCGGCAGTCGACCACAGCCTCCGCGACCTGCGGGATGACATTGGCCTTGTACCCGGCCTTGAGCATCGTCGGGTTGGCGGTGTCCCGCAATGTCGCGTTCAAGGAGCTCGAGAACGCGCCGAGCTTGGCGATCCGCCCCTCCAAATCGGGCGCGTCCGGGTCGAGGTCGAGCCCGGTGACCTCGGAGACCGTTCGCAGGAACCGCGCGACCGTGTCGGTGATGACGATGGGAAAGACATGCCTGCCCAGCTTGGCGACTGCTTCAGCGAGGACGGTGACCGCGTTGTCGCCGTTGAGGAAAGAGCCGTGCCCAGCCCGTCCTTTGGCGGTCAGCCGCATCCAGTAGAGGCCCTTCTCGGCGGTGGAGATCAAGTACAGCCTTTGGGTCCCGCCTTCCTTGTCCGGCACGGTCATCGAGAAACCGCCGACTTCGCCGATCGCTTCGGTCACCCCGACGAACAGGTCTGGCCGATGCTCGACAAGCCAATGCGAGCCATACGCGCCGCCCGCCTCCTCGTCCGCGACGAAGGCGAAGACCAAGTCTCTGGGCGGCTGGACCCCTTCGGCTTTGAACTGGCGGGCGACTGCCAGCGTCATCCCGACCATGTCTTTCATGTCCACCGCGCCCCGGCCCCAGACATGCCCGTCCCGCACAGCGCCGGAGAACGGGTGCACGCTCCAGTCGGCGGGCTCGGCGGGAACAACGTCCAAATGCCCGTGGATGAGCAAGGCCCCCCGCCCGGTTTCGGCTCCTTTGAGCCGGGCGAAGACATTGCCCCGGCCCGGCGCGCCGGATTCCACGTACTGCGTCTCGTAACCGGCTTCTTCGAGTTGCGCCTGGACCCATCGAGCGCACTCGGCCTCGCCTTTCGTGGTCGCGAGCTCGCCGGTGTTGCTCGTGTCGAACTGGATCAGGCGGGACACGAAGTCCACGACTTCGCGCTCGGCTCGGGATTGGGGCTGCGCTGCTTGCATGGCTTCCATGTCTACCATCGGCGGATCGGGGCCGCGGGTGGCGACCCGGCGTTCGCGCCATTCCGCCGCGTTGACGCGCTCTGTGGATTTCTTGCTGTTTTTTGCGATTTTTTACCTACTTCATGGGTTGCATCTGCGTATTGTTATTGCTTTTCTGCTTATTCAATAATCTATTCTCTTTTAAGGTGTTAAGATTCATATAAGGCGTGCTAGCATCCGTTTATGGGAGATCTCAATCAGACGGTGACATTGGAGGTGCGGGGGCACCTGGCCCGGCGCAGATTAAAACGGAACGACATGGCGAACATCCTCAAAGTCAGCCTTCGCACCGTGAGCGACCTGCTCGGAGAACGGCGGCCCTGGCGCGTGGACGAGATCGAGACCGTGGCCGCATGGCTCGACATCAGCGTCTCGGACCTGTTGTTCCCAAAACACGCCGGATACAGCGGGCGCAGACCGCAAGCGCAGCGGAGGGCCGCCATCGGAGAGGACCCGTTCGAGTTCGAAACCTCGGTCCTCCGATTCGAACCCCTCCAAGAGCCGTCGCCCGGCTCGGCACGGGCGGAGCGGGCCGAGCACGAAGCCTCGGTTTTGCCGGGCGCGCCGAAAACGTCCGAGGCGAACGGGCGGAACTCCGCGAAGGCGCCGGAAAACGAAAGAAGCCGGGGATGACGGCTCTTGGGGGCGCTGGGGGGCGTTTTCGGATTGATCCGGAGGCGGTGCGGGGCATTGGGCAGCGTTTCCGCGACCACGCCGAGGAGCTCGCGCCGCACGCGCGGGGGCTGGCGGGCGCGGCGATCGCTTCGGCTTACGGGCCATGGGCGCAGGCGGCGAAACCGTTGGAGGCGCAGGTCCAGAAGATCGGGGCGGGCCTGGGCGGCTGGGCCGGGTACTGCGCCGGCTACGGCGCCGCCCTGCACGAGAGCGTCGACCACTACCAGGGCAAAGACGACGACGGGGGCCAGAGCCTGGCGAACGTCGGCATTGCCGACGGGAACAACTAACCACGGCCAGAGAGGACAGGGAATTGGGGCGGCACATGCTTTTCGAAGAGGCCGGCACACCGCCGCTGCAGAACACCGCGCGCACACCGCCGCTGCGGCAAAGAAAACCGTTCGCGCCAAGCGGCTACCGGCCCGGACCGGTCGAACACACAACAACCACCGACCGCAACGGCACGACGTCGACAGAGACGACAACGCACTACACGCCGAAAGACCCCCTCACAAAACGAGTGGCCGACCGAACCGGTGAGACGAAGACCGCCTTGGAAAACGTTGGCGGGATCATCGACGCGGCAGGGAATCTGCGCGACAAGGCCGGAAAGATCATCAAGAACGCCGACGGCACGCCGGGTCCCGCCGCGAACGAAGCCCCGAGCGTTTCCAGGGGTGCTCGGGGTGGGGTTTCTGCTGGGGAGCGCGCGGTGGGTTGGGGGCCCGGGGACCGTCCTGGCGGTGGGCGGGAGGTCTCCACCGGCGTGCGCGACACGATGGGCAAGCACGCGTTGGCGGACGTGGACGGCCAGCAGCGCGAGAAGGACAACCAGGCGGCCAGTGACGCGCGGACCGGCAGGGACATCCTGGCCGACGACGGGTTCGTCGAGTACATCATGGGGTGGGAGGACTTCGCCAACAAGAACAAGGACGTCCTCTGCCTCTACGGGTACGGGCACGCCGACGGCATCGCGGGCAGGGCCTGGGAGGTCTTCAAGAACAGCGCCTCGGGGGTCTGGCGCGGCGCGTTCGGCGGGGACGCCGGCTCCGGCTCGCTCGCCCCCGCCCTCTACGCGATGTACCACTGGGAGGACGAGGTGGACCTCGGCGCCATCCGGGCCCTGGCCGAGCGGGCGGGCCAGGCCCACGACGCCGCGCGGGACGGCGCGCGCCAGCAGGAGGCGGACATGGGCTCGATGGGCCAGGCATGGGCGGGCGAGGGCGCCGACGCGGCCAGGGCCCACTACGGCGCGAACAAAGGCGCGTCCGCGGACGACACCATCAACGCCTTGCACACGGCCAACGCCGGCATCTCGCTCGGCGCCCACACCATCGCCGAACTGCTCAACATGAAGAAACAGACCGTCGAGGACATCGCCCGCGAGCTCCGCGGCGTCGTCGGCGACAAGACCGAGGAGCACTACCAGCAACTCGTCGACCTGGTCAGACCCGGCATGTTCGTCACTCCGGGGATCCCGGAGATCGCCAACGAGCTCGCGCAGGTCGGCGTCGACGCCGTGGACGGCGTCCGCTCCATCACGGAAAAAGTGGCGAGCTTCCTCGGCGCGCTCTACGACACGATGAAGAGCCGCGCCCAGTCGGCCGCCCACGCCCTGACCTTCGGGGCCGTGCCCGCCCCGAAAGCCGAGGACCACCCCGGGACCGACCTGGCGAACAAGCTCAAAGCCAAACTCGACGAGCTGTCCCTGCCCAACCTGCACCAGGCCATGGTCGAGCTGACGACCTTCGTGAGAGCCTTGCAGACCGCCGAGCAGAAGGTGGCGGGGCTGTGCGACAAAGTCCACGCCAAGGGCCACGAAATCCTCCAGAAGCTCCCGCCCGACCCCGGGCAGGCCCCGGCCCCGCCCGGCCAAAACGGCGGCGCGGGCTCGGGCGCGGGAGGCGGGGGCGCGGGCGGCGGGACGCCGCCAGACGGCTCCCCGATCGGCTCGGAGCTCTCCAACGCCGGCAGCGGCGGGACCGGGAGCGGCGGGGGTTCGGCGCTCGGCTCGGCCGGACAGGCTCTCGGCTCGGCCGGGCAGGCTCTCGGCTCGGCAGGGCAGGCCCTCGGCTCGGCAAGGCAAGCCCTCGGGCAAGCGGCGAGCGGCCTGGGCTCCGCCCTCGGCGGGGTCCTCTCGGGCCTGTTGGGCAGCATCGGGCAGATCATCCAAACCGCCGCCCAGGCCGCGCAACAAGCCCAACAGCAGCAACATGCCCAAGAGCAGCGCACCGAGCACGAGGAAGACCCGGAGGAGGAAGACCAGGGCCCAGACGACAAGGACAAGAACGGCGAGAAAAACACCGACCACGAGGGCGACGACACGGAAAACAACAGCGAACAGCCCAAACCCGGCCAACCCGGCGCGAGCCCGAGCCAGGCCCCCAACAGCCCGCACCACCCCGCCGCGCCCACCGCTGCCGCGCCCGCGGGCATGGGCCGCGCACCCGCCCCGACCCACGACGACAACGCCCACGAACAAACCCAGAACAACCACGGCGACTTCGAAGTCCAAGCCACCGTCCACCAAATCGGCCCCGCCGCCGGCAACCAAGGCCACATCACCGGATTCGAATAAAAACGAGGCAACACGCAATGGGCATGGTCGAAGAACTCGCGCAACTCGCCGAAAACAACCGCGAAGAGCTCACCCGATTCCGCAAAGAAACCCAAGAAGCCTTCCGACAAATCCGACACGAACACCGAAAAGCCACCACGGCCAACGAAAAACTCGTCGAAGAGCAAGAACAACAACTCCACGAGAAATCCCAACACGCCAAACACGACGAACTCGAAGCCGCCAGCCAACGCAAAATCGGCCACACCCACGAAGACCCCGGAACCGACACACCCCACACCCGCGCCATCCGAGACAACGACCCCACCAACCGCAACATCACACCGAACCACCCAGACGAAGACGAAGACGAAGAACCCGAACCCTACCGCAGACCACAACACTGGCACGACCAAAACCACCACGAAGAAAAACCACCAACCCCCTCCCCGCACCGCGACTGGGGCCGCTCCACCAGACGCATCGGCAACCACAACAACGAAGACGACTGAAGGACTGGATTGGTGCGCTTCTCCCCAGGCAAAGCCGCCCTTCTCCGCCTCGCCATGGCCTTCTCCATGACCGCCTGCCTCGTCCCGCTCAAGCCCAAGCGCACGAACAGCCCCGCACATCAAACAAGCACAGAGAAAAAGAAGCACCAAGAAAAACAAGCACCGAGCAAACGGGCGCCACCGGGCAGCGGGACACAACCGAATCGCTGAGAAAACAGCTCCAGGACAATCTGCTCTGCGAAGACCCGAATCTCGGTGTGGAACAGCAGAACTGCGAATTCCACGACCTTTCGCCGCAAGGCAGCGGGGCGGACGCCAGACGGCACATCCCCGGCAAGCACCAGCGCATGAACAAAGCCTGGGAGCGCCGGATCAAGACCGTCGCCGCGCACGTCATGGACGATCCCACGATCAACTTCCCCTCCCAATGCCCCTACGCCTCGAATTGCCGCGCCCATGCGGCGTTCACTCCGATGTGCGCGTGGATTCGGCGTCCTTCCAGATAAACGACCCGGTGTACCAAAACAGCGACGGGCGCTTCGGTGTCTACCCGACTTTCCACGACGTCCTCATCGAGCACTCCATCTGGTTGGCACAAGCTTTTGGGATATGGGGAGCCGAACAAGACGCTGAACAAAAAGACGGCAGCGCAAGCGCGGAAGCCGGCGAGCTGAACAAGCGCGTTCACACCTCAAGCCACTCCCGCACGCCATTGGACTGCTCCGCGCTCTGATTGCGCTCGTCGAACTGGGCGGCGACCCCGAAAGCCCGCGCGGCGAGCTCGTCAGCAAGCTCCGCCACTTCCGTCTCGCCCGCAGGACGGTTCCCCCACGCTGCGCGGCGGACTAATTCGCCTCGCCGGCCCGCAGCCGCGGCCACCCGGAACGCGACGGCGCAAGCGGCCGAAAGACGCATGTCCTCCGATGGCGTCGCGACCCCGTCCAGCCAATGCAGATGCTTCTGCGCCAGCTCGAAAGCGCGGTCCGCCTCGCCCGCGTGCGCACAGAATTTGATGTGCTCGGCAACAAGGCCGGTCTCAAAACGGTTGTCGCACAAAGCGGGGTAGGCTGCTTTGTGCGCGCGCAAGCCCTGATCCGGGCGTCCGATCTTCAGGCACGGCTCGAGGAGCATGGTCAGCATCGCCTGAGGCTCAGAGACGCACCGCTTGCCCGAATCCAGCGAAGCCCGCGCGATCCGCACCGATTCGTCGTAATCCCCCGTCCAGTTGTGGTAGGCCATCCGAGCAGTCGGATCGCACACCGGACAGTTCGACAGCGCGCCCCTGGCGCTGAGGCCCCAGAGGCGGAACTCCTCGGCGGCGCTGGCCGTATCCCCGATGTGCTGTGCGAATTGGCATCGGTATTGGTGCACCGGCTGCATCGACTGCCCGCTCTCACGGAAGCGGCGCTCCATCTCGTCGTGCATGGCCCGCCCCTGCGCTAGGGGTATCTGCGGGAATCTGGTGAACCCATGCGCGATCCACTTGAACGCCCAGAGCAGCCGGAACTCGTGCTGCCGCTCGCCCCGATCATAGGCTGCGAGACACCAGGCGAAGGACGAGAACAGCTTTTGCGGCTCGCCGCCGAACGTGTACGCCTCGATGAGCCGCACACGCACCGCGTGCTCCGCCTCGGCCTGCCCCTGGGACTGCGCCTTGGCGAGCACCCGCTCCATGGCCTCGATCTGCGTGCGCCCATGGCCGAGAGCGACTGCCTCGCGAAGCTCCACCATCAGGTCTTCTTCAGCGTTCATCAGCGGCCCCCTGCGCCAAAGCAAGCTCCGCGAGGCTGAGCAGCGAGCGGTTCAGCAACGCTGCATCAGCGTCCTTGAGGGGGTGTTGCCCCAAAAGCAGCGCGTGCCCGTAGACGCCTTCGAGCACAGGCCGCAACAACGAAGGCCGACCGGTGAGGCCGACGATCTGCTCGACCAGCGGGTTGCGGATGTTGAGCACCAGCCTCGGGCGGGCTGGCGCAGGCTTCTCAAACACGGACAAAAGCTGCGCCCACAGCTCATCTGCCTGGGCTTTCGTGGCCTTCACATCATTCTGCCACGCATCGGCGCGGTCCAGCAGGTACAAAGCGGCGATTCCGGCTGGTTCGAAGCTGCGCAACACGACCTCGCAGCCAAGAGGTTCAAGGACCTGGCCCGCGGCGGTGAGGAACGGCTGGAGCGCGCGGGCGAGCTCTGGTTCGAGTTCGTCAAGCTGGGTGGCGAGATCGCCAGGGCCGATGCGCTGCGCCGAAAACGCCGGATCGACTCGGGGGTACCGCTCGACGAGCTCCGTGTCGTACACATAGCCCGCGTTGATCAAAACCATGCCTTGCGCCGCCGCGACCTGGGCCAGCTGCCGGAACTCGTCCAAACGGGACGTGTAGCCGAGCGTCCCTTCGCGCTGCGCGAGCTCGGCCAACGTCTTGGGCCCGTGGCTGGTCTGCACCGGCCAGAATTTCCCGATCAGCCGCAACATCTCGTCGTCATGGGCCGCAAGAGACTTGACGGCCAGATGGTGCGCCTGGAGGAACGCGCCCAACCTGGTGGGATCGGTCGCCGAAAGACCGATCAGCCAGGACCGCAGACGTCCCCCCAGCGTCTCGCGCACGCTCGCGAGAAGCTCGTCCTCGTACAGCGCCTCGCGGTTGGCGGTCGGCCGCAGCTCTTGCGCGTTCACGACACAGCGGACGAAGAACGCCCAGTCCGGCAGCAGCCCGTCCGCCTCCTCGCTGAGGAGCATCCGCTTCACATACACACGGTGCGCGCCTGGTCGCGCCGGGTTCACCGTGTTCCCCATGATGTAGGCGACGCCGGTCAGTCCTGCCTCGGGGACGTCGAGCTCCACGAAATCGAACGGGGTGAACCCCAGCACGTCCTGCGCGTAACCGACGAGGTCTGCGGCGCGGCGGCCCGTGCTGCGCCCGTCGCGCTCCCACGGCAACCCGTCCCCCGCGACTCGTTCTCCGTTGACGGTGACCGGGCACGGCAGCATCGAGCCGAAATGCGCGACGATGTCGCGGACTGTTCGGGGGTCGAACCACTCCTGCGCGCCTGGGCGGGCGGCGAGCCGGACAGTCGTGCCGACCTCGTCGCGTTCGGCGGGGCCGATGGAGTACGCCCCTTCGCAACGCCCGACCCACCGCACCGGCGAGCAGCCTTGCGCCTTCGTCACAACCTCGATCTCGTCTGCGACGAGGAAGGCCGAGAGCAAACCCACGCCGAACTGGCCGAGGAACTCGTGCCGGGCGAAACCGAAATCGTCACGTTTGGAGGAGCGCCCGATGGTGGCGAGGAACTCGCGCGCCTGCTCAGGCCGCAAGCCGATCCCTGTGTCCGCCACGGTCAGCGCGGCGCCGTCCGCCTCGATCCTGACCTCGGCCGGGGCCGAGGGTTCGTGCTCCCGGCGGGCGGTGATGGCGTCGACGGCGTTCTGCAGCATTTCTCGGAGGTAGACCCTCGGGCTCGAGTACAGGTGGTGGGACAGGAGATCGACGACTCCTCGAAGGTCGACCTGGAACGCGTCGCTCATTGCCGAGCAGTGTACGGCCCCGCGGTCATGGCCGCCACCAGGGGCGCAGCGGCAAACCGGCTTCGCCGCGCTCGCCCAGTTTGACCGCGAGCACCTGGTGCAGCTGAATGTTGTTGCGCTCAAAACCCAACCGCGATCCCGCGAGGTAGAGGCCCCACACCCGAGCGGTGCCCTCGCCCACCTCGTCAACGGCCGCGTCCCATTGGGCTGCGAGGTTGCGGCACCAATCTCTGAGCGTCATCGCGTAATGCTCGCGCAAGTTCTCGCTGTGGCGCACTTCCAACCCGACGTCTTGGATCTCGGCGGTGACCCGCCCGGAGCTCGCGAGCTCGGCGTCGGGGAAAACGTAGCGGTCGATGAACGCCCCCGCGCGGTGCACCAGCTTCGAGTCCGGGCGGGTGATGCAGTGGTTGAGCAACAGACCGCCTGTCTTGAGCTTGTCGCGCAAAAATGCGAAATACGCCGGGTAATTGCCCACCCCGATGTGCTCGGTCAGCCCGATGGAGGAAATCGCGTCAAACTCTCCTTCCGCCACATCTCGATAGTCGCTGTGGCGCACTTCGGCGAGATCCGCGAGGCCTTCGCGCTCAATCGCCTGCTGCGCCCACGAAGCCTGCTGGGCCGAGAGCGTCACACCGAGCGCGCGCACCCCCTGCCGGGCGGCGTGGCGGACCATGGCGCCCCAACCGCAGCCGACGTCGAGCAGCCGGTCCCCCGGCTTCAGGCGCAACTTTTCGAACACGAGCTGGTATTTGTGCTCCTGAGCGGCTTCGAGCGTCGCATCAGCGTCTGGGTAACAGGCGCAGGTGTAGGTCATCGACGGGCCCAAAACGTACTCGTAGAACGTGTTGGAAACGTCGTAGTGGTGGTGGATGGCTTCGGCGTCTCGCGCCTTGGAATGCCTGATGCCTTCGGCCACACGCCGCCAACGCGGCCGGGCTTCTTGCGGGGGCGGCGCGATCGGGGCGAACGCTTTGGGGCCGAGCGCCGTCACCGCTTTGACCAAGTCCCTCGCTGACGGCGGGTGGAATTCCAATCCCTCCGCGAGGAGCTTCAACGCGTCGTACGGGTCCCCGCCGGGCACGCCGGACAAATGCAGCTCGCCCGAAACATAGGCGCGGGCCAGCCCGAGCTCGCCGGGAGCGCTCAACAGGTAGCGCGCGCCCCGCTCACTGGCGAGGTGGAAGCCGAACGGCGCATCCGACGGCCCGGCCTCGCTCCCGTCGAACGCGGTGAACCGCAGCGCCGTCCGCCCGGCTTGGGGCAGCTCTGGGCTTGCCTTGTGCGGCATCATGCAGGCGGCGAGCATCTGCGCGAGGCCTTCGGCCTTGGCTTCTCCTGTTTTCGGCAATGCGGTGGTCATTGCGGGCTCCTGGGCTTCTTGTCGTTATTTGTTCCGGACTGTCTTCTGGTACAACGTGAGGAATCTGCCCTCCGGGTCGTACCGGGCTTTCAGGTCGCGGTAGTGCTGGCCTCCGTAGAGCTGTTCGAAATCCTCCGGGGTGTAGAACGACTCCGAGTACAAGGACTTGTGCCCTCCGTGCTCCGCGACCGTCTGCTCGATCAGGCGGTTTGTCCGGCTCGGGTCGCCAGGGGCCTGCGAGACCGCGGACCAGAAGCCGACGTTCACCCACACCTTGCCCGACTCCAGCGGGTAGAGCGGCCATGGCCGCGCCGGGTCGGTGTTGGGATGCGGCTCGCGCAGCACGATCGGGCAGAGCCACACCGGCTCGATCCCGGTCTCGGCGAGGAACCATGTGACGAAGGAGGCAAGCCGCTCCACCGGCACCTCGACGTCTTGCACGACTCGCTCCAGCGCAGGGCGGCCCGCGCGACGCTCGATCCGGTCGGCGATGCAGAACCGGCGGTCCAAGGCCATCAGTTTCCAGTACACGCTCGACCGGCGCCATCTTTTCGGCCACAACCGGCGAACGACCGGGTGTTGCGCGCCGAAAGCGCGCGAGCACCAGAACCAGTCCGTGTCCCAGCGCCACAGGTAGTCGTGCGTGGTGAGCCGGTCGCGTTTCGCTTCGCCGGTCCTCGCGTGCCGGATCGACCGGTAAAAGATCTTTTGGCCCGTGTAGTCGCTTGTCGGCCCTGGCTCTTCGGTCCGTCGCCCGAGCAGCAGGTACGCCTCCTCGGTCGAGAAAACCACCCCGTCGAGGTAGTCCACCGCCTCGCGCTCCCAGGCTTTCTCGGCGCAGATCGAGGCGACCGCCTCGCTCAGCACGCCGAGGTCGTCGAACCGCACCGAGCGCAACGCCACATACTGTGAGACCGGTTCTAATTCGATTTTCAACCGCGTGGCGTAGCCGAGCGTCCCGTACGAGTTCGGAAAACCGAAGTAGAGATCGCTGTGCTCGCCGTCGGGCCGAGCGGTGACCACCTCGCCGGAGGCGGTGAACACGTCGGCCTCCAACACCGACTCGTGCGGCAGGCCGTTTCGGAACGAGGCGGACTCCACCCCCATGCCGGTGACCGCCCCGCCGAGGGTGATGGTCTTCAGTTGCGGGACCACCAGCGGCGTGAGGCCGTGGGGCAAGGTGGCAGCGACAAGGTCCTCGTACGTGCACATCCCGCCGACGTGCGCCGTGCGCGACTGCGGGTCCACGGCGATCACCCCGCTGAGGCCCGAGACGTCCAGGCCTGGCGCGGAGCGCTTCGCCCGCTCCCGGAAGAGGTTCGACGTCTGCTTCGCAAGGCGCACGGGCTCCCCGGCGGGGATCCGCCGGTACGAGTCTGCGAGTCGGAGCATACCGGCCTCGTGGTCGACCGCCATGCCTCCACCGTAGCCAATCCGAACACGAGCTGTCCTGCCCAGGGTGCTATCCGGTCGGACTGGGCGCGCAAGACTAGGATGGACGGCATGGGACAAGTGAAAGCCGAAAGCAGTCTGACCATCCCGGCGAGCCAGGAGAAAGTCTTCGCCGCTGTCGCCGACTACCGCGAAACGCGGCCCGCGATCTTGAGCGAGCACTACCGGGACTACAAAGTCCTCGAAGGCGGCGCTGGGTCCGGAACGGTGGCGCAGTGGACGCTGCAAGCGACGGAGTCCCGCTCCCGCAATGTCAAGGCCTCGGTCGTCGCGGACGGTTCGACGGTCACCGAGAAGGACGCGAACTCCAGCCTTGTCACCGTTTGGCAAGTCGTCCCGGCGAGCGGCGGGCCGTCCGGAAGCGAAGCCGCGAAGGTCACCGTGACCACCACCTGGAACGGCGCGGGCGGGGTCAAGGGGATCTTCGAGGGGATCTTCGCGCCGCTGGGCCTGAAGAAGATTCAGGCCGAGGTGCTCGACAACCTCGCCAAACGCCTCGCGGGCTAAGCCAGCGCTTTCTGGATCGTCCGGACGTTCCGGGTCGTCGTGCTGGATTTGTACCGCTTCTTGCCCATGGCTTTGCCCATCGCCCCATCGAGCGTCGTGCCCTTCGGGGTCTGCCAATACAGGACCCCGTCCCCTTTCGCGCGTCTTTCCCCCGGGCTGAGCTCGAGAGCGGCCAGTTCGTCCAACACAGCAGGATCAGAGCAGAGCACCACGTACGAATGCATGCCGTCGACCTCCTTCGGAAAGGGGAACGCCGCTTCGATCCGAGCCAGCTCGGCGAGCTCGCACATCAAAGCCCACGCCTCGTAGCCGAAGCTCGCGCGCAGCGTCTGCTCGAGCAACTCGCGCGCCGCCGCAGCAGTCCCGCGATGGTCGAAAAGAATGTTCCCGCTCGCAAGAATGGTTTTCACAGCAGTGAAACCGGCGCCTTCGACCGCCTGCTTCACCTCCGCCATCCGCAAGGCCGTCCCGCCCACGTTCGCACCGCGCAGAAACGCCGCGTACCTGGACATCGCCTCAGCCTAGACCTGCAGCCGCACCCTTGGCGCCTGGTATGTTCTTCACAAAGCGAAGAGGCGGAAGAGGAGAGTGACGAGGGTGAGCACAAGCATTCCTGACCCCCAGGCCGTGCTGGAACAATTGGAGGAAATCAAACGGAAATACCTGGATGCGCAAACAGACGTGGCCTCTGTGCGGGCGACGGGTTTCGACCAGGACCGCCAGGTGAGCGTGACCGTCCTCGGCCTCGGCGAGGTCAGCGACATCAAGATCGACCCCGCCGCGGTCAACCCCGCCGACATCGAGGGCCTGCAGCGGAAGATCCTGCAAGCGTTCCGCAGCGCGAACAGCCAAGCCCGCGATTTGGCGGCGCACATCCTCTCCCCGCTCAACATCGGCCTCCCAGAGGTTGAGCCAGAGGCCGAGGCGAGCCCGGAACTGACGCAAGAACCCGCAGCGCCGGAGCATGCCCCTGCAGAGCCGCCCACCTCTGCCATATCGCTGCCCGAAGCCGCGCCATCGCTTTCGCCGGACACGGCCCTCACACCGGCCCTGTCGGCCGCGTCGGTCCCCGATCTGCCTCTCGCGGAGCACATCGGAGCCACGCCCGAGGCTTCCGTGCCGGTGGCTGCGCCCAGCGAAGCCCCCGAGGTAGAGCCAGCGGCCCCCGACCATGAACCCCCGGCCAGCGAGGAAACCCCCGCGGACGGCGCGCCCGCCGAGGAGGCCTCCGCCGAACAAGCCCGCCCGTCGCTCGCCCATTATCAGCATTACCGGCCACGTTGGTGAGCCAAGGCGCTTCGTCGCAGTAGAATCCTGGGGTGTTTGAAGGCCCGGTCCAGGACCTTATCGATGAATTGAGCCGCCTGCCCGGAGTCGGGCCCAAGGGCGCTCAACGCATTGCGTTCCACCTCGTGGGGTCCCCGAAGCCGGAGATCGACCGGCTCGTCTCTGCGCTCGCCAAAATCCGCGACGGCGTGCGCTTCTGCGACATCTGCGGGAACATCGCAGCGGATGTGACCTGCCGGGTTTGCGCGGACGCGCGCAGAGACCTGACCCGGATCTGCGTCGTCTCCCAGCCCAAGGATGTGGCCGCCATCGAGCGCACCCGAGAATTCCATGGCCGCTACCATGTGCTCGGCGGAGCGCTGAACCCTCTCGCGGGGATCGGCCCCGACCGGCTGCGCGTCAAAGAGCTGCTGACACGTCTCGGCGCCTCCGCGGACGGCGTGACCGTCACCGAGATCATCATCGCCACCGACCCGAACACGGAAGGCGAGGCGACCGCGACCTATCTCGCCCGAATGCTCGCCAACTTCCCAGACTTGGAAGTCACCAGGCTCGCCTCCGGCTTGCCGATGGGCGGAGATTTAGAATTCGCGGACGAGATGACACTGGGCCGGGCGCTCGCCGGGCGCCGCGCGCTCACCGAGGGGCACACAGCGCACACGCGGAAATGAACGCGGCGACTCGGGCTTCTCGTGCGGGCCGGCCCGGTTCGGTTGCGCCGCCCGGTCTTCTCGGCGATTCGACTCTCGCCGACGCAAACACTGCTCCTGGTCGGTCTTGACGAGACGGCCGGTGTTTAGGACACGCCCCGATTGCCGGCTTTCCAAACGTCCCAAGGAATATTCCAGTCGCCAAGGCCGTCATTGCCCGGCAACGTGGTGCCTTTCGTGTTCTTCACCAAAACCACATCGCCGCGCTTGGAATGCTCCAAGAACCACTTCGCGTCCTCGGGGCTCACATTGAGGCAGCCATGGCTTGTGTTCCGCTTGCCCTGCGCCCACACAGACCACGGCGCGGCATGGATGTAAATGCCGCTGTAGGAGATCTGCGTGGCCCATTCGACTTTGGTGCGGTACCCCATCGGAGCCCATGTGGGCAGCCCGAACGTCGACGAGTCCATGATCATGGACTCGTTGTGGTCGCCGACGGTGTAATAGCCGTTGTTCGTCAAAAGCTTCGGATTGTCCATCCCCATCGACGTGGGCATGGTGCGCACCAACTGGCCGTTCACAAAGACTTGGATCTGCTTGGTGTTGTCGTCCGCCACGGCGAGCAGCTCGTCCCCGACGGTGAAGCTCGTCGCGATGTCTTGCTGGCCGTACATCCCGCCGCCGAGGTCGACGCCGTAGTCGTGGACTTGGACGGACACCTTGGTGCCGGGTTTCCAGAAGTGCTCCGGCCGCCACCGGACCTCAGAGGGCGAGATCCAATAGAAAGCGCCCTCCACAGCAGGCTCTGTCGTGACTTTGATCGCTTTTTCCGCAGCGGCCCGGTCCGAGATCGGCTCATCGAACTTCACGCCGACCGGCTGCGCGACGCCGACGACGCCCCCGTTGGCATTTCCTTTGTTGAAATACGGCATCGTCTGCGACACCGGGGTCGCCGTTGTGAACGTCCGGGTCAGCTCGCTCTTCCCGGCCACGCCCATGACCTCTGCCTTGAGGGTGTACCTCTTGCCGTAGCCAAGCGGCTCGACCGTGCGCCAGCTGTGCTTGTCGCCGCTCAGCTCGGTCTTGACGACCGTGCCGTCGAGGCCGCTCAAGGTGGCCGAAACAATCGTCCCGCCAGCGGCGGCCAGCGTGACGGGGTCCGCGGGAGAAACACCCTTCGCGCCGTCTTTGACCGAAGACTCAAGCTTCGGCTGCAACACTTCGTCGGCGACGCCCACCGCCGCGCCGGGCGCGAGGCCAGCGCCCGTGTGACGTTGTTCGGAGCCACAGGAGACGGAGCAAAGCACCAGCCCGAGCGCTGCTGCGGCAGCGAACGAACGGCTCAACCAGGCGATATCGGTCAGTCGCGCCGGCTGTGGAGCCTCGGGCATCTTCGGTCCTCCTCCTGGCTCGCCGCCAGATGTCCAGAAAAGGGCCCCACCGCTGGTCAAGCCATAAAAGCCCGATACAAGAGCAGCGGAGAACCCCGAATCAATTATTTCGCCGCAATACTACGGGATCGCCAGGGCTAATGCCAGCAGCCACAAAGGTGTCGCGAGCATCTGCGTGGACCTGTTACTATGGACGGACGCGCTAGTAGCTCAACTGGCAGAGCAGCTGACTCTTAATCAGCGGGTTCGGGGTTCGAGTCCCTGCTGGCGCACTCTTTTTGCAGGTCAGAGGCCGTGGCGGTTTTCACGCCACG
>JGI2924J29684_1077647_pt1 | contig 20050 bp, 21 predicted proteins | sample BenlonsequencITS_FD_29684 | JGI IMG/M metagenome (IMG submission 29684)
CTGATCCCCGACGATTCGACGAGCAGGTAGTCGAACTCGCGGGTCTCGGCGAGCCGACGGGCCTCTTCGAGCAGGTCGCCCTGCAGTCGACAGCAGATACAGCCGTTCGAGAGGTCGATCACGCCCTCGTCCTCGTTCTCGCGGGCGATCAGGTCGGCGTCGACGTTGATCTCGCCCATGTCGTTGACGATCACCGCGATCTCGTACCCCGCCTCGTTCGTGAGCAGGTGGTTGACGAGCGTCGTTTTGCCCGCACCGAGGTAGCCGCTGACGATCGTCACCGGGATCCGATCGGCGTCCGTTCCTGTCATGTCCTACCGCTTACCACGGAAGCCGACTACTAAACGGCGCGGGTCGTTCGGGTTACACGAGATACAGGCAAAAGCCCACGACTTCGGTCGTGGGATGAAGCCGTCACTGCTGGCACGAACCACGCGTCTCAGCTTGCCCGCATCACCAACACAATCTGAAAAGCCAACCTCTTCGGCGAACTCGTGCTGGTTGTTGATGTGGAAGCGAGCGAACGAGCCGATCAGATCTGGCTTCTCCTCGAGCGCGGCGCGGTTGAAGTAGAAAAAGAGCGGCCGAGCGAGCGGGGAGTACTCCCCGCCCTCGATGTACTCCTCCTCGGGCGGGTAGAACTCGCCGTCCTGGTCGCTTTCGACCTCGACGGCTCTGAGATCCCGTCCTGTTCTTGCAGACTGCGGAGGTGGCCGACGCTACCTCGGCCCAGCGCGTACTCGTTGTCGGCGACGGCGTCCCGGATCTCGTCGGTCTGGCTCGTCGCGGATGTTGCTCATCTCGCCGTTGATGTGTTCGGTGAAGTAGTCGAACGTGCCCGACGCGGAGTCCCGGCTGTGCAGCGCGATGTCCTCGTGGGCCAGTCGTCGCGGACGTCGCTCCACTGCTCGACGTCGGACTCGAACTGCCGTCGTCTCGCGGATCTTTCGTGTGACGCTTCGATCGCCCGGGACCGCGGAAGGGCTCGGCGTCTCCCGGGAGGACTGTGTCGACTACCACTCCAGTGCCCGCCAGCTCGAACGGATCGCCGACCACGCCGTCAAGATCGTCCGGCTGGCGCTCAAACTCGAGGACGTCCCCGAGCCAGTCGCGGACGCGCTGTTGGCCCTCCACGAGGACGCGGCGGCGATTATCGAGCAGTCGATGGACGCGCTGTTCGCCGAGGAGAGCGACGACACCAACGGGGACGGTACCGCGCGCTCGAAGCCGTTCCCGAGATCGATGAACACACTCGTCGCGTCGACGAGCTGCTTGGGATCTCGATCCCGTGCAGGCCCAATCGCTTGGACTCGTCCTCGACTCGCTGTCCCGCAGCGCGGACTACGGCGGGAACGTTGCCGAGTCGGCCCTGCAGAAGGCCCCACCGCGCCCCTGACCGGACGTCCGCTGCGGAGTCAGTCGTTGTCAGCGTCGAAACCCCCTTCCCGACCGGATTCCTACGGCGAGAACACGATGACGACGGCGACCGTCAGCACGGGTGCACGCCTCCACGTCGGCTTCCAGAACCTCTCACTGGCCCGTCGCCGCCTCTACGGCGGCATCGGCGTCGGCCTCGAGCAGCCACGCGTGACTGTCGTCGCCGAACCCGCGAGGACGGTCACGGCTCCCGACTCACTGATCGCCGAGTACGCCCGACGGGCCGTCGACGCGCTGAACGTGTCGGGCGTCGACCTCTCGCTCGAGGAGCGCCTGCCCCGCCACGTCGGGCTGGGGAGCGGCACCCAGCTCGCGCTGGCCGTCCTCGCGGCGACGGCCCGGGCTCACGGTCTCGAGCCCCGCGTTCGAGAGCGCGCGCCCGAGATGGGCCGAGGCGGGCGCAGCGGGATCGGCGTCGCGACCTTCGAGGACGGCGGGTTCGTCGTCGACGCCGGCCATCCGACCAGCCGGTTCACGACCGAGCCGCCCGCGGAGGGCGACTGGACGGTCCCTCCGGTGGTCGCCCGCCACGACCTGCCCGAGGACTGGCGCTTTCTGATCGTCGTCCCCGACGCCGACCCCGGACGCAGCGGCGAAAACGAGGACGCCAGTATGCGCGCGGTCGTCGAGCGAGCCGACCCCGCGGTCGCCGACGAGCTCGCGGGCGTGGTCACCCGCAAGCTCTTGCCCGCCGCGGCCGAGGGTCGCCTCGAGGCGTTCGGCGAGGCGGTCGCCGAGATCGGGCGCAAGAACGGCTCCTGGTACGCCGACGCCCAGGGTGGGGTCTTTCGACCGCCCGCGGGCAAGCTCGTCGCCACCCTCGAGAACTGTCCCGTCCTGACTGGAGTGGGCCAGTCCTCGTGGGGCCCGGTCGTCTACGGGCTGACCGACGCCGCCCACGCCGACGAGGCCAGAGCCGCGGCCGAGGACGCCCTCGCGGACGGCGGGTTCGGCGGGGAGGTCGTCCTCTCGGCCGCGGCGACCGGGGGAGCGACGGTCGCGGTGGAGACGGAGCGGTGAGTCGACCCTCGGCTGGTCGATCGGACGCAACCCCTTCAGAACGCCCATGAGAGTCGTCTCGCCGACGGGGTTCGACTCCTCCAGCAACGGCAACAGCGCGAAAGCCCACGCGTTTACCGACAGTCACAGCGGTCAGCGTTCGGGGTGGTGTCCCAGGTTCCGATAGCAAACGACACGCGCCAGAGTTCGGCGGACGATCGGAGTACGTCCCCCCACGAAGCCGCGACGCGTTCTGCCGGGCGTCTGCGAACTGCGGGAACGGTTTCCGAGCGTGGACGTTCGGTGAGGACCGTGCCACAGCGTGGACACGCATGCTGGAGGTAGTCGCCGCACGTGTGGACTACCCAGTCGTCCTCGATCGGACTCGCGTGGTCGCACTCCCAGCAGAACAGCATCGATTTCCGACGAATCGGGTCGGTACTGCTGTCGTCGTCCGGACGGGGAGGTGCCATCCCGTGAGAGGAGACCGAGAGGATGGATAGTTCTGTCTACCACCCTCATTGGCTTCTTAAAGGAATTAAACGTGGTCCCCCCTGCTGAACGAGCGTCCACGAGTGGGCCGAGCGGCGGACGCTACGCGGGCGGTCGCCGTAACAGGACAGCGGCACGCGACGGGATCGAGAGCGAGAAACTCCAGCTTGCTGCTGTTGGGTGGGACACAGTGTCCGAGCGAGGGAGTTTTGTCGCTGTGCGTGCGTACGTGCGGACATGCAGTTCTGCGACGACTGCGGTTCGATGATGAAAGCCGACGGCGACCGCATGGTCTGTTCGAACTGCGGCGCCTCGAACGAGCGCGACCGCGAGGCCGAAAGCGAGTTCGTCACGACCGAGTCTCAGACGGACAACGAGGTGATCGAGTCCAGCGAGGACGCGAACTTCGAGGGCAAGCCCAAGGCGACCGACGTCGTCTGTGACGAGTGTGGCACCCAGGAGGCGTGGTACACGCTCAAACAGACCGCCTCGGCCGACGAGCCCCCGACCAGGTTCTTTAAATGCACGGAGTGTGGCCACCGCTGGCGCGGCTACAACTGAGCGGCTACTTCCAGATCAGCCCCTCGGCGGTCGCCGTCAGCACCGTCTCGCCGGTCTCGTTCTCACAACCGACGTCGACCACCAGCTCGTAACGATCCTCGCGCTCGAGAACGTCCTCGTAGGTCCACCTGCAGGTGATCCGTTCCCCGGTGTAGACGGGCTGGCGGAACTCGAAGGCCATCGAGGTGGCCAGCACCTCCTGGTCGCCGCCGATCTTGGTCGGTAACGTCGCCGTCAGCAAGCCGTGGACCAGCAGCCGCCCTGCGGATCGGGCTCGGTGTGACGATCCTGGGTGTCTCGGGAAAGCTCGGCGAACTGTCGGACGTCCTCGGTGGTGAACGCGCGCTCGAACGTGTGGGTCTCCCCTTCAGTCGGTCGCTGCATACGGTCTCGGTTCCCACTCCCGTGGGAAGCACCTCGACCTTTCGGTCGCGACTCGAGGACGGATGCTCGTCCAGTCGCCGTCCGAGCAATTCGAATAAAGATCCTAATACAGACTCCATTCGATTGAAGACGCCACGTTCGAATCACGGTACCCCACAATACTGGATGTTTGTAAACAGATACCATTATAATATTTAGACTACTGTGGATAGAACATGTATCACGAGACGTTCGGTTGCGCTCCGCGCGGATTTCACAACGGTCTGTTGCTCGAGTCGGATCGGACGAACGACCGGGAGACGGCGGACGCCGAGTCCGAGCGCACCGACGATTCGACCCTCGAGGTGAGCGTCTGAGATGTCCAGCGGGGAGCCGTCCGACCCGTCCTCGGCCGGCGTCCGCGGCGGTCCGAAACGAGCTCTCTCGGTGCTGACGTTCGGCTACTTCGTCGGGTTCGCCGGCGTCGTCGTCTACGGCCCGGTCGCCTCGGAGTTCGAGGACGTCCTCGGGCTATCGGGCGTGTTGCTCGGACTGCTCGTCGCGGCGCCACAGCTGACCGGATCGCTGCTCCGGATTCCTTTCAGCGCGTGGGCCGACAGCGTCGGCGCCAAAAAGCCCTTCAGCGTCCTCCTCGGGCTCTCGGTAGTTGGGATGGGGGGACTGCTGGCGATCCTGGTAGCGGCCTACCCCGACGGACTCACGCTCGCGCACTACCCGCTGATCTTTCTGTTCGGCTCGCTGAGCGGCTGCGGGATCGCCGCCTTCTCGGTGGGGATCACCGACACCGCCTACTGGTACACATCCGAGCGCCGCGGGACGATGCTCGCGCTGTTCGCCGGCCTCGGAACCACCTCGCCGGGGCTGTTCACGATCGTCTCGCCGTTCGCCCTGCTGGCGTTCGGCCTCACGGGCACGTACGCCGCGTGGTTCGCGTTCCTCCTCGTCGGGACGATCCTCTTTGTCGTCTTCGCCGTCGACTCGCCGTACTTCCAGTACCGCAAGCGCGGCCTCGACGAGCAGGAGGCCAGGGACCGCGCTCGCGGAGCGGGCCAGGAGCTGTTTCCGGGCGGCGACGCGCTGGCGTCGATCCGCACGGCCGCGACCATCCCCCGCTCGTGGCTGCTCACCGCGATGTTTTTCGTCTCCTTCGGCGGCTACCTCGCGCTTACCACCTGGTTTCCCTCCTACTGGAGCAATTTCCACGGATTAGACGTCCGCACGGCCGGCGTCGTCACCGCGCTCACCTTCACGCTACTGTCGGCGCTCTTTCGGGCCTCCGGCGGCGCGATCAGCGACCGGGTCGGCGGCGAGGTGACGACCATTGCGAGCTTCGGCCTGGTCGTGCTCTCGACGCTCGCGCTGGTGGGAACCGCGAACCTGTACGTCGCTGTCGCCGCGACGGTCGTCCTCGGGGCCGGATTGGGAATCGCCAGCGCGGCGATCTACCAGCTCCTCCCGCGATACGTCCCCGAAGCGGTCGGGGGCGCCTCGGGGCTCGTCGGCGGCCTCGGCGGATTCGGCGGGTTCGTCGTCCCCCCGCTTCTGGGACTGTTCGTCGACCTCCGGGGCGTGAGCGGGTACGCGACCGGGTTCGTCGTCTACCTGGTCCTCGGTCTCGTCGCGCTCGGGATCGCCGTCGCGCTGTATCGCTCGGAGCCGACGACCGTGCCGACGGAGACGCCCGCACCGACGGGCGACTGACGTCCTCGAGCGTAACCCCTGCCCGCGGAGGTCGATCCGCGATCGGCGACGGGCGCAACGTTCACAACCGTCCGCCCGAACTCTCGGATGAATGGCAGACGGGCCGCGACTTCCAGGGATCGAGGACGACGAGGACGAGGAGGAGCCGATCGTCCTCCACGTCGACGCGGACTGCTTCTACGCGTCCTGCGAGCGGTTACGCGAGCCCGAACTGCGGGGCGAGCCCGTCGTCGTCGGGATGGGGTACGAGCCCGGTGAAACGAACGGGGCCGTCGCCACCGCCAGCTACGAGGCCCGCGAGTTCGGCGTCGAGAGCGCGCAGGCGATCTCGACGGCCCTCGAGCGACTCCCCCGCCGTGCGGCTCTGGAGAGCGAGGCGCCACGCGCCTCGGAACATTCGAGCGGATCACCGCGAGACCCGGACGCGGACGACCACGACCCCGAACTCGCCGAATCGGAGACGGGCCACTACCGCCCCGTCGACATGGACTACTACGAATCCGTCGCGAGCGACGTCCAGGAGATCCTCCACGACTGCGCCGACGTCGTCCGCGAGGTGAGTATCGACGAGGCCTACCTCGAGGTTACCGACCGCACCGCCTGGGAGGTCGCCGACGGCTTTGCCCGCCACGTCAAAGACCGCATCCGCCGGGAGGTCGGCATCGTTGTCAGCGTCGGCGCGGCGCCGACGATGAGCGCGGCCAAGATCGCCAGCGACTTCGACAAGCCCGACGGGCTGACCGTCGTCCGTCCGGGCGAGATCCGGGAGTTTCTCGCACCGCTCGAGGTCGACCTGCTCCACGGCGTCGGACCCGTCACCGCTCGCGAACTGCGGGAGATGGGCCTCGAGACGGCCGGCGACGTCGCCGCGGCCGACCCCAAGCCGCTGGTCGAACGGTTCGGCGAACGGGGCCGGGAGCTGTACGATCGCGCCCGCGGCGAGGACGACCGACGGGTCGAACCGAAGGGCGACCCCAAGAGCTTCTCGCGGGAATCTGCGTTCGCCGACCCCGTTTCCGAGCCCGGTCCGAAGTACGAACAGATCGAGACGCTGGCGGCCGCGGTCGCCGACCGCGCTCGCCGGGAGGGTGCGTTGTACCGGACCGTCGGCGTCAAGGCCGTGTTGCCCCCGTTCGACGTCAACACCCGCGCGCGCTCGCTGCCCGGCCCGGTCGACGAGCCGGCGCTGGTCGAGGAGATCGCCCGGGAGCTGTTCGCGGAGTTCGAGGACGAACCGGTCAGAAAGCTCGGTGTCAGGGTCGCGAACCTCGAGTTCGCCGCAGCTGACCAGGCCAGCCTCGACGGCTGGGCGGGGACCCCCGACGCCGACGAACGGGACCGGGACACCGACGCCGACGCCGACACCGAGCGGGACACCAACACCGACGGCGGACAGTCGTCGCTCGCGGACTTCTAGCCGACCGTCGTCGCGACGCCTTTCGTCTGGCGGTAGTCCCGTCCGAGGATCGCCTCGAGACGCGCGCGAAGCGCTTCCTGCTCCGTATCCTCCCACTCGGCGGGCTCTCTAATCGGGACGATCAGGAACCCCCGGCCGCGGATCTCGGTGGCGTGTAACGACGCCATCTCGAGATCGAGCCGGCCGCGCTGGGTGGTGTACCCCTCGAGGACGCGGTCGGTCGCTTGCTCGCCGACGGGCATGAGGATGTGGGCGTTGATCGCCCGCAGCTCGGCGTCGAAGTACCGCTCGAGGTCGGCGTAGGACTCCTCGCTCGGGGTCTCGCCGGGCGGCAGCGTACACATGTGGACGTAGCTGGCGAACAGGTCCTCGAAGACGGGCTCGTCCCGCGTGCCGTCCTCGAACCCGACCTCGCGGAGGACCGCCCGCAGCGGTTCGACTTCAGGGGCACTGAATGGGACACCGTCGTCGGCGCCGCCGTGGACGCCGGGGTGGTCGCCGATCAGGTGGAAGTCCGCGTTGGCGTCACCGTAGCCGAAGACGGCGGGTCGGTCGCCGGGAGGGCTCCGGTCGAAGGGCGGTCGCATGCCGAACGGGTTGCTCGTCCTGTCGGTGACGTTTTGCACGGCCGGAGTGAGGGGATCGGGGCCCATAACGACCGCGGTTGGGTCCGAGCCGTTCGATCCTCGACGACGGGAAACTTATCAGCGATCGGGATCCAGGTAGGAAGGATGTACCAGCACGGCCACTACGGCGCCGCGTTGCTCGCGTACGCACCGCTCGGCGCCGCCGTCGGACTCGCCGGCTTCGAGGCCGCGGCGATCGTCGGCGGGCTCGTCTGTGTCTCGCTGTCGACGCTACCCGACGTCGATCATCGGCTCCCGCTGATCGCACACCGCGGGCCGACCCACACTCTCGCCTTCGCGGCGCTGGTCGGCGCCGCCCTCGCCGCGGCCGCCTCCGTCCTCGTCGAGGCTGCGTCGCCGCTGATCGACGTCGTGTTCGTCGGCTTTGCCTTTCTCGTCGGGACGCTCTCGATCGGTTCGCACCTGCTGGCCGACGCGCTGACACCGATGGGAATCAGGCCGTTCTGGCCCCTCTCGAGGCGACGGTACACGCTGAACGTGACGCCCGCCAAGAGCCCGGTGGCGAACTACGCGTTGCTTCTCGTCGGCGTCGCGGCGACGGCCGCGGCCGCGGGGATCGTGGTCACGGCCGGATAGCAGCAAACGATCGTACTAATTTCTCTATTTGATACTCTGGTGAAGATTGGGTTACGCATAGCGAACTTTTTTACCGAGGGCATCGGCTGACGCCGAAGGCGTCAGCCTCAACCCCCGGCAAAAACTTCGATGAAAAAGCCGACGGCTCGCCCATCCGGCTCGCCGTCGGTGAAACGCCTCGCTTCGCTCGGCGTACGCTTCTCCGACCCGCTCCGCTCCATACGCACTCTCCGTGTACCGAATCGACCGATCAAGAGTCACGAAACAGATCAAAAACGAACCCGTCTTCTCAACGACCGAGAAGCGAGAGGAGAGCGATCAGGCGTCTCGAGCGCCAGTCGCGGATCGGCTCCTCCAGATCCCGACGACGAAGGCGACCAGCAGCGCCAGCGCGGCGACCAGATAGAGATCGTCAAGCAGCGGACTGTAGGTCATCACCGCCTGGCGACCGAGGTAGGTGACCACGAGCGCCAGAACCGCCGACACCGAAAGCAGCCCCAGCAGCGGGCCGTCGTCGAAGCGCCAGCGACCGCCCATCACGGCAACGATCACCGCCGCAAGCAGGGCGAGGGTCACGCCGTACTGGAGCAGCTGGACCGTCGGCGAGTAGCTCGAGACGAGGCTCAGATCGGTCGGGCTGAGCGCGACGTGGGCCGGCAGGGCGAGGACGCCGACGCCAAGCGCCGCGGTGACGTGGCTCGCTCGCAGCGAGGCCGCCCAGACCAGCACGGTCGCGACGACGAACATCGTGAAGATCACCACTGCAGTCCAGAAGTGCAGTGAGAGGATGTCCATCGTGTACTGGGTAACCGTCTCGCGACCCAGAACGACCTGGATCGGCGTCAGGATCATCCCGCCGACGACCAGCGCCGTGACGCGCTTGTCGATCGACGGCGAGCGCCAGGCCGCGACCGCGGAGCCGATGATGGCGAAACCGGCGAACATCGCGACGAAGCGGTGGAACCACTCGTAGAAACTCGGCAGGTTCGCGGGCAACAGGTTGTACGGGCCGGCGTCACACTGGGGCCAGTTCGCCTCGCAGGCCAGTCCCGCACCGGTTGCTTTCGCCGCGACGCCGAGCAGGATCGTCGCTGCGACCAGCGTCAGCGTCGCCGCGAGCAGATGCGGGAAGCCAACGCGAGCGATCAGCGGGCGCAGTCCGAGACCGGAGGTGTGGCTGTGGGTCGACACGGGCGTTCTGGCGGGGGTTAGGACCACCCGTATTTAGATTTCCCGAGTCGAGCCCGAGCCGTCGCGGATTCGTCCGGTTCGCTGCGCACGGACCGAACTGGTTCGTCGGATTCAAGGCTCGTCCCCCGATAGCGCTTGTCATGGACAAACGCACCCGACTCGAGCGCGCGCTCGACCGCCGCGAGCTCGACTCGATCTGGTTCGCTCGACCGAACTCCTTCGCCTGGCTCACCGGAGGCGACAACGTCGTCGACCGGGAGGGCGACGCCGGCGTCGCGGCCGTCGGCTTCGACGAGGAGTTCCGTGTGCTGACCGACACCATCGAGGCCGACCGCATCGCGGCCGAGGAGCTGCCCGACCTCGAGGACGTCGCCGTCGAACGGTTCCCCTGGTACGACGCCTCGCTCGTGGAGGCGATCGCCGACCGCATGGAGGACGAACGCGCCGCAGCCGATATCGACGTCCCGGGGCTCGAACCTGTCGACCCGACGGCGCTGCGCCAGCCCCTAACCGAGCGCGACCGCGAGCGCTACCGCGATCTCGGGCGGGAAACTGCAGGTGCGCTCGAGTCAGTCTGCCGGGAGCTCGAGCCCGACGACACCGAACGGGAGGTCGCGACGGCGCTGCGGGTCGCGCTCTCGGCGCGGGAGATCGAGACGCCCGTCGTCCTCGTCGGCGGCGGCGAGCGCGCACGCCAGTACCGCCACTACACCCCGACCGAGGCGGAGCTGGACGACTACGTTCTCGTCTCGGTGACCGCCGAGCGCCACGGCCTGCACGCGAGCTGTACCCGCGCCGTCGCCTTCGATCCGCCGAGCTGGCTCGAGCAGCGCCACCGCGCTGCGACTCGCGTCGAGACGACGGCGCTTGCAGCGACACACGAGGCCGCGAGGACGGACGGAACTGCGGGTGCGGTCTTCGACGCGATCCGGGAGGCCTACGACGGCGTCGGGTACGACGGCGAGTGGGAGCACCACCACCAGGGCGGCGCCGCCGGCTTCGCCGGGCGGGAGTGGATCGCGACCCCCGACCACGACGCGACGGTCCGGACGCCGATGGCCTACGCCTGGAACCCAACGGTCCAGGGCGCGAAAAGCGAGGATACCGTGCTGGTCGACGACGAGATCGAGCCGCTCACGAGTACCGGAGAGTGGCCGACCCTGTCGACGACCGCCGTCGGCGAGTACGAACTCGAACTCGAGCGACCCGCCGTGCTCGGACTCGAAGAAAACTGAGGGCTACCGGTCCGTCTCCGCGGAATCGCCGTCGTCGCTCTCCGTCTCGTCGCTCGGATCGATGTCCATGTCGTCTTCGAGAGCCATCGGATCGGTGTCGTCCGTCGCGTCGCCGTCGTCGACCGTGATCGTCACCGGTTCGAGTTCGGCCTCCTCGAGCGCGTCGTTCCGGTCGAGGACGCGATCGAGCGTGAAGATGGTGTTGAGCTCGCGCTGGACCTGATCGACGACGCCGCCGACGAGCTCGCTGGGCTGGATCGCCGTGTACTCGTACGGGTTGTTCCCCGCTCCCTGACTCTCGCGTTTCTCCCGGCTGACGCGCTCTTCCTCGTGGAGCTCCGCCAGCGCCTCCCGGACGGTGCTCGGGTAGAGCCCGGTCCCCTTCGCGACCTCCTCGGAGGTGCTGCCGGGGCTTGCCAGCAGGTGGACGTAGATCTTCGCGCGGGTCTCCGTATCGAGAATCCACGAGAGCAGATCGACGATGCGCTGGTCGACCTCCTCGACGGTCGCCGCTCGATCCATCCCGTCGACCGCGGGTCGTTCGTCGTCCCCGATCACGTCCTCGCCCGAACGGTCGTCAGTGTCGTCTAAAGCCATGTCCCTCTCGTGTTCACGAGACCGCGTGTATGGATAAACCTTTGCGGGACCCTCGAGCGAGCACGTAACAGAATTCCAAGACACTCTCTTCCCATTCTTTCACTATCGCTCAGACTACTCTCGACAACAGCCTCACTGGAAACAGTGGGGGAACGGAGAACCTCGATCGTCAACTCTCGCTGTGCGAGCGTATTACTGAAATCGTGGGTCCGGCGATCGGAGGCCAGTAGCTCTCGAGCGGACGGCTCAGATCCGCGGTTCGAGCAGCTCCGCTTCGTCCTCGATCCGTCGGTTGTGCAGCGCCCGCCCGCTCGATCGATCGAAACCGCCGTCACTCGAAGGCGGCTGGCTCGTCCTCGAGGACGTCCATCGCGAGCCAGCAGTTCGTCAGCGGGTGGTAGCCCGGTTCGACGGCCGTCCCGCGGTTCGGATCGTCGCGCTCGTGGCTGCGGGTCAGGCGCTCGTACCAGTTGCCGTACTTGGGATTCCGGAGGTGCTCGACCGAGTGCTCCCAGAGGCGGTCGTACCAGTCGGCGTACGCCTCGTCGTGCGGGGCGAGCAAGGCGCTGGCGCCGATGGCCTCCGTGTGGACCCAGCCGTACTTGTCGGGGACGATCGGCTCGCCGTCGGCCGCGACCGTGTAGTAGAGCCCGCCGTACTCCTCGTCCCAGCCGAGCTCGATCGCGGTGTCGAACAGCTCGATAGCGCGCTCGAGGGGCCACGACGCCGACCCGTGGTCGTCGAGCAGGGCGAGCAGCTTCGCCCACTCCGCGTGGTGGCCCGGCTGGTAGCCCGGCGGACGAAACTGGTGGCGGGGCTCGTCCTCGTTGTACGAGAGATCGGGCTCCCAGTCCTCGGTGTAGTGTTCCCACAGCAGGCCGTCGGTCGCGCTCGTCACCTCACGGGTAAAGCGGTCGGCGACCGTGGTCGCACGCTCGAGGAAGCGGTCCTCGCCGGTGGCCTCGTAGGCCGCGAGCAGCGCCTCGCAGGCGTGCATGTTCGCGTTCTGACCGCGGTAGCTCGCGAGCGCCCAGTCAGGCGAGGCCCGGTCCGCGTACAGGCCGTGCTCGGGCTCCCAGAACCGCTCCTCGAGGACGTCGAACACCCGTTCGAGCTCTGCCCGGGCGCCGGGAATTCCGGCCTGCAGAGCTCGCGCCCCGGCCAGCAGGACGAAGGCGTGGCCGTAACAGTAGCGGGTGCGGTCGGTCGACTCCCGGCTGTCGAGCAGCCAGTCGTACCCCTCGCGGTCGGCGTCCCAGTGGGCCGTCGAGAGGAATCGCAGGCCGTGTTCGGCGGCGTACCGACACCAGTCGGGGCCGTCGGCGAGGACGCCCAGGCTGAAGTTGTGGACGCCCCGCGCCGTCGCGACGAGGTGTCTCGTCCGCGAGTCGTAGATGTGGCCGTCGCGTTCGTCGAGCTGGGCGACGTACCCGCCGACCGTCGTGTCGATACAGGCCGGATAGTAGAAGTTCAGGACGTCGCGGAACTGGTGGCGGAGTCCCGCTCGGGTCCGGTAGACGTTCATGGCTCGTCGTATCCGACGGGATCACATAGTGATTCGGACGCTGCACGCGGGGCGCCGCGGACGCTGCGCTGATCGCTGTCCGCGAACGGACGAACGAAAAATTCGGTCAGTGCGTCTCGAGCAGCAGCGACTCGCAGAGTGCGTCGGATCCTTCCTTCTCGCGCAGGCGTCGCTGGCGTTCGGCACCGCTCTCGCGCTCGTAGACCTCCCGGATCCCGTCGATCCCCAGCCGTTCGCACTCCCGGTCGACGAGTTCGCCCAGGTCGACGGTCCCATCGAGATCCCGATCGATGAGCGAGACGTCCTGTCCGTGGCGGATCGCGCGCCACTTGTTCTCGTCGAGCAGCTCCCGTCGGTGGTCGTGGCCTGGGGTTCCGTCCTCGTACTCCTCGGCGAGGACGTCGACCAGGGCGTGGGCGTACTCGACGAACGCCAGCACGACGTCGGGGTCGGCCTGCCCGTCGGGCGTTCGCAGCTCGACGGTGCCGTGGGCGGTGTGGGGACGGACGTCGTACCAGAGCTCGCCCCGGTCCTCGATCGCGTCGGTCTCGAGCATTCGGCGCTCGAACCGATCGAACGCCGCGTAGTCCTCGAAGGCGGTCGGCATCCCGGTGTTAGGCAGGGCCTCGAAGATCTTCGCGCGGGCCGACTGGAGCCCGGTGTCGAACCCGTTCCAGTACGGCGAATTGGCGGAGAGCGCGAGCATCACGGGCATATACCAGCGCAACTCGTTTGCGATCCAGACCGCCTTGTCGGCGTCGTCGACGCCGACGTGGACGTGCAGCCCCGCGGTCGTGTTACGGTGCTGGGGGTACTGGATACGCTCGAGTTGGGAGCGATACCGGGGTTTCTCTGCGTGTTCGAGTTCGCGCCACTTCGCGAGCGGGTGGAGTCCCGCCGCGGCGATCCGGTAGCCGTGGGCCTCGGCATGGTCGGTCAGCGCCTCCCGGACCTCGAGCAGCGATTCGCGGGCGTCGCTTGGCTCCTCGATCAGCGGGGTCTGGGTCTCGATAACGAACTTGAACAGCTCGTGGTCGAGTCGCCCCTCGAGGATCTCGGGGGGATCGTGTTCGTAGACGAGTTCGTCGGTGCCGCTGGTCGGGCGGCCCCCCTCGTCGACGACGTAGAACTCCTCCTCGATCCCGAGCGTGCCCATGCGCGTGAACGATTCCGGCGACCCGCGTTCCATCGGTGCCACGTTTCGGCCGCGCCGATAAATACCGTTTGGCTCGGGATCGCGAACGCGCGCTCGACGTTTCGGCCGGTTCCCGACTGTTCGACGCGGGTTAATCGTCCGCGGGCGAGGGCCCGGTCGCCGCGCCGGGCACCGGTTCGCCGAGCATCTCCCGGAGGTCCGCCTCGGGCTCGCCGATCGGCTGCAGGCCGAACTCCTCGTGGAGCAGCTCGACGTTCGACTCGGTGAGAAACTCCGGCACCGTCGGCCCCAGCCGGACGTCCTCAACGCCGAGGTGGAGCAGGCCCAGCAGGACGGCGATCGCCTTCTGCTCGAACCACGATAGCACCACCGACAGCGGGAGGTCGTTGACGCCGCAGTCGAACGCCTCCGCGAGCGCACCCGCGATCTTCACCGTCGAGATCGAGTTGTTACACTGCCCGAGGTCGACGTAGCGGGGAATCTCGGTGCCGGGCACGGTCCCCATCTCGAGGTCGTTGAACCGGAACTTCCCGCACGAGGTCGTCAGCACGACGCAGTCGTCGGGGATCTGTTTGACGAGTTCGCGGTAGTAGTCCCGCCCGGGCGTCGGGCCGTCACAGCCCGCGACGACGAAGAAGCGCCGGAGCTTGCCCGACTCGACGGCCTCGACGATCTCGTCGACCTGATCGAGGACGGGCTCGTGGTGGAACCCGGTCGTGACGGTCTCGTCGCTCTCCCAGTCGACCGCCGGCAGCGATTTCGCCTTCTCGATCACGGGCTCGAAGTCGTACTCCTCGAGCGCCCCGACGTCCTCGAGACCGGTCAGCCCGGTCGTGAAGAACCGATCGCGGTACTCCTCCGTGGGCGGCTGGACGCAGTTCGTCGTGCCGATGATCGCGCCCGGGAACTCGGCGAAGAGCAGCCGCTGATCGTGCCAGGCACCGCCGACGTTGCCCTTCAGGTGGTCGAACGTCGCGAGCTCGGGGTAGCCGTGAGCCGGCAGCATCTCCGAGTGGGTGTAGACGTTGATCGGTTCCTCGGCGGTCTGTTCGAGCAGCTGCTTGAGTCCGTAGAGGTCGTGGCCCGTCACGAGGATCGAGTGGCCCTCGACGGTGTTCTGGGGGACCTCCGTCGGCTCGGGCACCCCGAGCTCGGTCGTGTGGGCCTCGTCGAGCAGCTCCATCACGTCGACGGCCGCCTTCCCGGCCCGCATCGCCAGGTCGACGTGGTCGTCCCTGTCGAAGTTGACGTTGGTCAGCGTCGAGTACAGCGCCTCGTGGACGAGGGCGTCGACGTCGGGGTCACGGTAGCCCATGTCGCGGGCGTGGGTCGCGTACGCCGAGATCCCCTTGAGTCCGTAGATGACGAGCTCCTGTAGCCCGTTGATGTCGGGTTCCTTGCCACAGACGCCCCGAACCGTACAGCCCCCCTCGGGCGTTTGCTCGCACTGGTTGCAATCCATACTCGACTCACGGAACGGCGACCACATAACAGCCGAGCGCAATTCCCGCAGGCTCGCAATACCCGCAAAACGGGTTCGGGCTGGGGTTTATCTACCTCTGCTATGACGGTCCGTTCGACTGACCAGTCTGGCGCGGATACCGTTCACGCGACGCGTCCTCGGCCGACTACCGCGGGCGCGCGACGACCCCGAGGTGGTCTGCGTGGTAGTCGTCGAGCCGTTGCGTCTCGAGGACGTCGTACCCCTCGGCCAGCTCCTCGCGGACGTCGGCGAAGACGGCGCCGGGCTCGCGGGTGACGTCCTCGCTTCTGGCCTTGACCGCGAGCACCAGTCGGCCGTCCTCGGCGAGAAAGCGTGCGTTCTCGAGGGCGACACGGGCCTGCCCTCGGGTCGCGACGTCCTGGACGAGAACGTCAACGTCGCGCTCGACGACGTGGGCGTAGGTCTCGGGTTTCCGGGCGTCCGCGAGCAGCGGGAAGAGGCGGGGTCGGGAGTCGGCCGCCTCGAGGAGGTCCCGGACCGGACGCGGGGCGAACTCGACGGCGTAGGTCGGACCCGCGACGTCGGCGACGTGGCTGACGGTCGTGCCGCTGGCGGCGCCGAGATACAGCACCGTCTCGTCGTCCCCGCCGACGAGACCGGTGTCCATCCCGAGGGCGAGCATCGCGCCGAGCTTCGATCGGTTCGGGTTCCAGGCGCGCCACTTGCCGTCGGTGGGCTCGCCGTAGACGGGCTCGCCCCGCGTCGCGAGCTGTTCGTCACCGTCGAACTGACGGCGCTCGACGCCCGCGGGAAGGTCGCTCACTCGCCGTCACCCCCGTCGTCGTCGGTTCGAGCCTGGATCGTCTCGATGCGCTCCTCGAGTTCGGCCTCGAGCTCTGGCTTGCGCTCGCCCGAGTAGTGGTCGACGCGGGCCGCGATAGCCAGTTTGCCCGCGACCGCCCGCGCCGCGGAGCCCCGTTCGTCGGGGTGGGTGCCCCGCACCGCGTCGTGGGTGTAGATGATCCCGTGTTTCGGCGAGGACGCGTGCCCCCGGAGGTGGGCGAAGAGGGCGTCCTCGGCGCCCAGCACCTGCACGGTTCCGCTGGGTTGCTTCGCGAGCGGTTCGAGCCCGCCGGCCAGCGAGATCAGCCGGGCCGCGAGCACGGGGCCGGCCAGCGCCGCGAGGTTCGGCGCGACGGTTGGGGTCTCCCGCTCGACGTACTCCCGCAGGGCCTCGGCCTCGTCGGCCAGTCCGGCGATCCGCTCGGCGAGCGAGCGAACTCGGGGGTGGTCGACGGCGTCCTCGTCGCCCGCGAGTTCGCGGGCGTAGTCGACGCCCGTTCCCGCGTCGGGATCGATCGTGCCGGCCCACTCGGCGAGCCGTTCGGCGAGCTCGTTGGCCGTGCGCGTACAGTCGTCCATCGTCCGCACCGCGTGGACGAGCTGTCGGTCGTCGGCCCGCTCGGCCCGTTTGACGGCCTCGCGGGTCGCCGTCGTCGTCGCCTCCTTGAGTCGGTCGTAGTACTCCGCCGTGTCGCTCGCGAAGCCCGCCTCGACGGCCAGGTTCGGCCAGTCCCGGGGCTCCGGTGTCGTTCCATCCGCGATCGCGGCGGCCGCGTCCTCGCGGTCACCGGGCTCGAGATCGGCGAACCAGCCCGCTTCCGCGGGCGAATCTGCTGTCATACCCGTCCCTTGTATCTCGGGGCGGTAAGTCGTTCCCGATCCGCCACGGGCGCGAACCCTCGGCTACCGCTACCGGTCTCTCGCGACGATGTCGTCGATCGTGTCGAGCCTGACATCGTGGCCCTCGCTTTCGCCAGGCAGGATGTCGCCCAGCGCGGCGCCGAACGCGCCGGCCGCCCAGATGACCGTGATCCGGGCGAACGCCTCGAGGGTCGTCGGATCCTCCTCGTAGATCCGGCCCCACATGACCATCAGTCCTGCCGCGGTGAGAAAGGAGATCGCCAACACACCCACGAGGCGCCGCGGAACGACGCCGAACAGCGGGCTCGTCACGTCGACGTCCCGAATGTCGGTCCAGTAGAGCAACCCGGTCGTGAGGACGCCGACGAACAGGACGTTCGCGATGAGAAAGACCGGGATCCCCGACACCGTCGTGGTGACGAAGTGGTCAGCGATCTCGAAGACGCCGTCCTCGACGAGCAGCGGCAGCGCAAGCAGGATGCTGCCGACGAACGCCTCGGCCATGTCGCGGGCCGTGTACTTCCGGATCCCCTGCTCGACCGCGTCCAGCCCGGGGATGCGGTGGGCCGTTCGCATTGCCTTCCGGACCTGTTCGCGCTCGTCGGGGTGGTCGACGAGTTCCTCGAGCTCCTCCAGATGCTCGAGGAGCCGATCGACGTCGTCGCTCGGGTTCGACGAGCGGTCGGGTTCGCGCTCGTCGTCGACCGGTGGCTCTCGCTCGCTCATTCAGCAGCCACGTCCGAGAGAGAGGAGAAAAGCGCGTCGACTCGAGCTCGCGCGAAGTTAGACGCCGAACGTCGCCCGGAGCATGTCGCGGGTGCCGGGCCCGAGTCCGACGGCGACGACGGCGACCAACAGGAGATACGCGAACTGCGGACTCTCCTCGAAGATCTCCTCGTTGAACAGCCAGATGATGGCCACAGGTGCGGCGAGTTTCAGGAGGGCAAAGGGCCACGCGCTGCCGATGACCTCCGCGCTCTGAGGCAGAAGCGCACTCGTGTACGTGACGATCGCGTCGTTGACGGGGTGTTTCGGCGTGTAGGTCATCCCCCAGACGTGTGACCAGTCGAGCATCAGCTGGTTCGCGAAGCCGTCGACGGCGTGGGCCCAGATGATCACGATTCCCATGTACCGGGTACCCGCGTTCAGCCCGGGTGCGAACCGCTCGATCGCGAGCCAGACGACGGCCGTCGAGACGGTCGCAGCCGTGAGCACGATCGCCGGAATCGTCCAGTAGAACGTCGAGTACGTCTCGGTCGCGGCCGTGTATCCGAGAAAGCCCAGCGTCGCCGCGAGCGCGACGGCGCCGACTCCGAACAGCGGATACTCGTAGCCCGAGACGTACTCCTTTCGCTCGAGCCAGACGCCGGCGACGATCGCGACCAGCGCGACCAGGAAGACGGTGACGTAGATCAGCGGGCTGATCAGAAAGCCCGACCACGGCAGCTCGATCGCCAGCTCACCCGTGTCGCGGTAGGCCGCGACGTTCGCGTCCTCGACGGTTCGCAGGGCGCCGCCGAACAGCATGAACGGGAACAGCGCGAAAAAGCCCGCTCGGTAGCGCTCGATGTCGAGCCAGTCGATGATGAAGTAGATCCCGATCAGCAACAACAGGAGCGTCGGGATGTAGCCGGCGTAGGAGACCGCCGTGTAGCCGGGCTCGGCGGTCGGGCCGGCGCCGGTACCGGCCTCGTTGCAGGGGATCTCGGCGCCGCCGGCCCACGCGACGCAGTTCCAGCCGTGGGCGTCGGCGACGACTGGCCCCCAGTAGTACTGCCAGATGAGATCGACGTACACTCGCTGTGGAAACGCCACCGCGAGGGCGACGATGGCGGCAGCGAGCACGAGGACGGTCGCGGCCCAGATCCGCACGGCCCCGAACCGTTCGATGTACTCGTCCATACTCGATACCCGTGGGAGCGACCGCTTACCGTTTCCGGTTTACACTCCGAGAAAAAACCCGCCCGCCTACGGGTCGATCCCTCGCGCAGCCTCGAGCAGCTCCTCGTGAACCGCGCCGTTCGAGGCGACCAACCCCTCGCTGTCGTGGCGCCAGCGCTCACCCTCGAGGTCGGTCACTTGGCCCCCAGCCTGCCGGATCAGGTGGACGCCGGCGACGGTGTCCCAGGGGTTCGCCCGCAGGTTCGTGGTGATCCCCTCGAGGGCACCCGAAGCGACCATCGCGAGCCCGAGCTGAGCGCAGCCGAACCGTCGCATGTCGCCGAAACGGGTCACGATCTCGCGGTTCGCGGCGGCGTACTGATCGCGGTGGTCGAAGTCCCACCAGAACGTCGGCGAGACCGTCGCGGCCTCGGGGTCGGCGCAATCGCTGACCGCGATCGGCTCGTCGTTCCGGAACGCCCCCTCGGGACCGCTCCGGTACTCGTCGTCCAGGGCCGGACACACCGTCGCGGCGCCGACGGGTTCGCCGTCGACGACCGCGGCGACGGCGGTACCGAACGATCGGATCCCCCGGACGAAGTTGTTCGTCCCGTCGATGGGGTCGACGATCCAGGCCGGCCCCGATTCGGGAACCTCCTTCAGTTCGTCCTCTTCCTCGCCGACGACGGGGTCGTCGGGGTAGGTCTCGCGGATCGCCTCGATCACCGCGACCTGGGCCTCGCGGTCGGCCCGCGTGACGACGTCGGTCTTGCCGTTTTTCGTCTCGACCTCCAGGGTCGTGCGAAACGCCTCGCCGGCGACAGCGGCGCCCGCTCGGGCCGCCCGTACGGCGGTGTCGGCGCGTCGATCGAGCTCGTCGGAGTCGCTCATTGTTCGGTTTCGGTGGGCCGCCGTCAAAAAGGGATCACGTTTCGGATCGACGCGGCGCAGTCGCTGGCGGATCGTCGGTCGCGAGAAGCTTTGCGAGGGCAAGAGGCTCGCTCTTGCCGCACTCTGGTGAGTGCGAGGGGAGGGAATCGAACCCACGAACGTCTACACGAGCGGATCTTGAGTCCGCCGCCGTTGACCGCTTGGCTACCCTC
>JGI2924J29684_1077646_pt1 | contig 20045 bp, 12 predicted proteins | sample BenlonsequencITS_FD_29684 | JGI IMG/M metagenome (IMG submission 29684)
GCGCCCGCCGATGGTCACCACCGGAGCATCGTAGAGCCCGTAGTAGTCCTCTTGGCTTTCATTGTAACTGCCTTCAATAAAGTGGGCATTATTCAGGATATTATGTGCCCTGCAGTAGAATTCGTATGTCCCATCGTGAAACGTTTTTGATGCGGTTATGGAAACCATGAGGTAATCGGGGGAGTGGGACTCTTCCTCGTAATCGATCAGCTGCGGAGCGTTCCAGTTCGCCCGCAGGGAAAGCTCACTTTCAATGTGGGGTACCGTATAGCTTGCCGTCAAGGTGATTGCATGGGGAACCCGCGAATCAAGATCGATATATGCATCATGCTCGTCGCTGTATTCCTTGGCCGCTGTATAGGCATAACCAAGCAGGCCGGATGCGCGTCCCCGACTGTAGCGCAGCGATGCCTCCCCTCCGTAGGTGATGGCTTTGCCGATATTCCGGTAGGTTCGTATGTATAACGTTCCGTCGTTTCCGGTGATCTCGCTGTCGATCAGGTTGCTGATATAATTGAAGTAGGCCGACGCAGAAAGGGCCAGCCCCTTTCCATAACGTTGCTCGGCAGAAATATTGAATCCATGAGATACTTCCGGTTTCAGATCGGGGTTCCCGTAGAGGATAAAATTCCCATCTTCCGTCGCGTAGTTATGAAGGAAGACCCAATACTTTTGTTTCAGACTTGGAATCTTATAGCCCATTCCGTATGATGCACGGAGCGTTGTCGAGGCTGTCGGATCATAGCGCATGCTGAGTTTGGGCGTAAGCTGATAGCGTGCTGTCGTATCATCATCCAGAGGGGGGCAGACATCAAAGCGCAGGCCCGGGACCAGAAACAGGCTATCGGATGCCCCGACGTTCCACGTGTCTTGTGCAAAGATGCTGGCGGTAACGGCATTTTTCCGATCGTCAAATGAATCACCTTCAAGCGATTCTCTTTTAAAATTGCAACCAAAAAGGAAGGCGTGAGATATTGTCGGTTCATATTCGGCGCGAACCTCCGCCTCTACATCGATAAAATTGGAACTCGTCGGGACCTCTGTGTCCAAGGCCTTGTTGGTAAACGTGGTATCCAGATCGTATGTCTTTAGGCTGAGAAATCCGTCGAGCATTCCGAGATCCCCCAGCGTTTTCGAAGCGGTAACCCCTGCAGCGGTTCTTACCGCATCATACTCCATGGTCTCATAACTGTTCGTACTAAGTTTTTGCAGAGAATCCGTCACCGACCCGAATATGCCGATTGCTCCCTTTTCCCGGTGGAAGTCGGCGTCGAAGTTCAGCGATCCAAGACGATTGTACGGCACAAGATACGAGGAAAGCGTTCCAGCCAGCGCCGTTTCCCGTTTCTCGCTCTTTCCTTCATCATAATCGAAGGAACCGGCCAGGGAAAACGAATAGCTTTCCCCTGCATAGGAAAAATCACCCTGAGAATAGCTGCGCAGATTGCTTCCGACCTCCTGCGTCAGGGAAAGCGATAGCTTGTCTTCACCCTTATCTTTTTTCTTTGTGATGATATTGATCACACCGCCGATTGCATCAGAGCCGTACAAGGCTGAAGACGCCCCGCGTATGATTTCTATACGTTCGATATCCGCCGTGGAGATTTGAGACACCGCAACGGAACCCCCAATGTCGCCGGTAACCTCGACTCCATCTATTAATATTTTCACGTAATCACCGTCAAAGCCCTGTAACATGATGGTATCCGTCGGGTGTCCTGTTACGATAATTCCCGAAATATTCTCGACGGCTTCCGAGAGATTCTTTGCCCCCGACTGTTCCATCTCTTCGGCAGTGATAACTTCGATATCTTCTACGCTATCCTCGATATTTTGTTCAAATTTTGTTCCGGTTACGACAATGATATCCGCTTCCTCTTGTGCTGTGGGCTCTTGGTTCTCACCCTCTACATGAAATACGACCATCAGTACTATAAAAAAAGAAAGAGCTATTTTTTGCATGTTCCCTATCTCGGTTCTTCTCTTGTGAAATTGTCTGACCCGGAAAATCACTGTACAACATGTGTATTATGTTTGCGTGTATGGTAATCGGGTATAGTGAAAAGTGCAATGATCTTGATGGATATTGAGATGGAAGGCCCTGCAAAGGAATAGATTATTGCCGACAGATCAAGCGCTGAAGTATAAACTTGTCGAACTGGTGACGGTAAAGAGGCACGTCACCAAGGTCGTGAGTGTTAATCTCACCTTTGGTTCGAATCTCTTGTCAGGAGTTCATGGAATAGCAAGTGGTTTTGTGGGTCATATCCTGGTTCCAAGTGATAGTTTACGGTGAGTTCGCCGCCATCGTTGTCGGCTTGTACTTTTTTCAGCCATTCACCAATTTCCACTTCGCCGGTACCGGGGAGCAGCAGTTCAAGGGGCGGCATGAGATCGATCGGCAATGTATTCCCAAAGAATTTTCTCACTGCTGCCACGTCGGTCCCGCTTCCGGTATCGAGAATAGCTATGGGCGCACCCTTTGCTATGGTTTCAAGGAGGTGCGTACAATTCCCGCAATGGTGGAGCCGTATCGGACCAATCGCTTTTCCGAGTCGCTTAAGCGAAGGGATGATGAGTTCTCCGTAATCACTAGGGCTTAACATGGTTCCCGAGCATTCTCCGATGTGGAGTCCTGTTATCGCCATCCCGGTAGCCCTGGCAAAGGTAAAAATCAACCTTGTACAAACCTCTTCGTACCAAAGAAAGAAGGATGGCAGGAAATCCGGCTTGTCATAGATCGAGAATAGAATATCCTGACCGAAAAATTTTAAGGCGGTAGTTAGTGGGCCGTGTATGGTGGCCCTTCCGCCTCTGTCCCAGAAAAAGGGCGGGATAACGGTCCCTTCTTTTTTGAGTGCTTCAATCTCTGACAACCAGTTTTTCACCATCGGATGGGCCGTGAGTTCTCCCGGTTCCGGTAATGCTTGTACGGAAGTGATACCGGAAAGGGGTTTTTCTTCTATATCTGCGTCCTGGTCGGGATAGGCAATAAACCTGGCGCCAAGCAGCATGCCGATGATGAGGTTGGGTTGAATTGCTCCGACAAGAACATCCTCAGGATGGTAGTGAGGCAGGGAAACCAAATTCGATTCCAGGTTACAGATGGCATACCCTGAAAAGTGCTGTTCCAAAAACGATGCAATCTTCAGATCGACCTCTTTTCGGAGCCGAGGAGAAAAATAGTACTCTTCGCCGAATTTTATTCCCGTTTCTCTGTGTATCCACCCCTTTGAGACACTTGCCGCTATCCTGACCACCTGAAGCCTCCTTCCATGTATGTATGATAGGCCCCTTATGGGCAAAGCGGAAGAATGATTTCTCCTCATACCCAAAAGGCCTTTTGGGGAAAAAGAGTGGAAAAGGTATGATATCTGCTCATACCTATTGTACTGACCTTGGGAAAAAAGTGAATAAAATGCTATGGAAACTTCATACTTGTGGAGTGGGAAATTCTTCCTCTACAATCACTTAGAACATCAAAGGAGTTTTTTTGTGAAGCGTAAGAATACCACTATGGTGCTCCTCTTCCTGGGCCCTTGTCTCTTGCTCTATCTGCTTTTGTTTCTTTATCCCGCGGTAAAGGCCTTTTTTGTCAGCCTCTTTGACTGGAACGGTTTTACTTCGGACATGAAATTCGTTGGTCTTGGAAATTTCCGGGAACTGTTTTCCGATACGCATTTCTGGTCGGTCGTTATGGCCAACAGCTTCGGCATCATTTTCTTCGGTGGAATTCTGACCTTTGGTGTTGCTTTTTTTCTGAGTGGTCTTATTGCTACCGGTCCGAAGGGGAAGAAATTTATGCGCGGACTAATCTACTTTCCCTCGATTATCAACCCCGTCGCCGTCGCCATCCTTTGGTCGTTTATCTATAACCACCAGTATGGTTTGCTGAACGGTTTTTTACGGGTGATAGGGCTTGGGCATATTCAGCCGACATGGACGGCCCCGGACACCCTGTTTTGGGCTATTCTGGTTGCACTGGTCTGGATGTATTCGGGATTTTACTTTGTGATCCTCTCTTCGGCCCTGGAGCGGGTTCCTGTCGACCTCGTTGAATCGGCAAAATTAGAGGGCGCTTCCGAATTCCGTATTTTCTTTACGATAAAAATTCCGATGATTTGGGACGTCCTCGTTACCACGATTATTTTTTGGTGTATTACCGCAGTCAAGGAGTTTTCCCTCCTGTATGCCTGGGGTGGGGGAGTGGATGTCCCGCAGGCAGGGGCACAGAACCTTGCAACCTACATGTATATGACTGCCTTTGGCCGTAGAGTGACCATGTACCGCATGGGATACAGCACAGCCATGGGTGTGGTGATGTTTCTTATCGTTGCCCTTTTTTATCTTATCATTACCCGCCTCACCAGGCGCGAAGAAATTCAGTATTAGGAGTAAGTGTATGAAAATCCTGACAAAAGGACGTACTGCCTGGGACATCATAGCGAGAGTGCTTCTGTATCTATGGTGCGCTTTTTCCATATTTGTTTTTCTTTGGGTCATCAACAGCTCTCTGAAAACAAATCAGGGATTTTTCTCGGATATCTGGGGAATCGCACACTCACCACAATACGGGAACTATCGAAAAATCTGGACGACCTACCATTTGGGAACCTACTTCATTAATTCGCTTCTCATCGTTATTCCCTCTGTCCTAGGCTTGCTGGCCGTCAGTGCTCCGGCCGCATATGTTCTGGCACGTAAGGATTTTCCGCTTCGGAAGCAGATTACCAACCTGATTTCTTTTGGCATGGGGATTCCCTACCAGTTGCTGCTGGTTCCTCTGTTTTTTCTCCTTTTTAACCTGCGGCTGATAAACAGCAAATTCGGGCTCATCATGGTGTACATCGCCCTTTCCATTCCCTTTACCGTATTTTTGCTGCTTGGCTATTTTCGTACCCTGCCCAAAAGCCTTGAGGAAGCGGCCGAGATCGACGGATGTGGTCCCATGCTTACCTTTTTTCGGATCATGCTGCCTTTGACGCGAAACGGTTTGGTTGCCGCCGCCGTCTTGAATTTCGTAGGGCTGTGGAATGAGTTTTTATTGGCCCTTACCTTCATCAGCAAAGATTCCAACTATACCCTTTCCATGGGGCTTTATGCCCTTCAGGGGAGTCTCCAATACACAGGGGATTGGGTGTCGCTTTTTGCGGCCTTTACCCTGGTGGTTATCCCTACCTTTCTGCTGTTCATTCTCCTTTCCCGAACCATTGTGGCCGGTATGACCATGGGGGCGGTGAAGGAATAAAATTCGGAGGTTTGAAAATGAGAAAGAGGTTGTCGATTCTTGCCTTGATCGCTCTGACGCTCCTCGGCTCTTTGTATGCCGGAGGAACGCAGGAGGGAGCTTCTGACGGTTCTATCGAGTATGTATCGATGTGGAACGCCGGAGAGCCCCAGGCGATCTTCATGGAAACAATGGCAAAGCAATTTGAAGAGGAGACTGGCATCAAGGTTGATATAACCTTTGCCGGTCGGGATGTCCTTACGAAAATACGGAGTCGCCTGTTGATGCAGGATGCCCCCGACCTGATCGATCAGGACTTTAGTGAACTTTCCGGTGCACTGCTCAAGGATGACAACGTCCTGGTGGAACCCCTCAATGATTTTCTTTACAAAACAGAGGGGCCCGAGGGGCAAAAACAGATGATGGATCTTTTTGATGAGCATCTGGTGAAGCTGTATGCAAAGGATGATTCGATCTACTTTTTCCCATACGAATTTATCACCTCCGGTTTCTTCTACGACAAGACCCTTTTCGCCGAACATGGCCTTGCCTCACCTGAAAATTGGAAAGAATTTATCGATATCAATCAGCAGCTTACAAGCGCCGGTGTCCCTGCTCTCGCTCTTGACGGGAATATCTCATTTTACAATGCCTACTACTACTATTGGGCGCTTACCAGGGTCATGGGTCCCGGCCATTTAAAAGATGCTGCGGCTGATGCCAGTGGAAAGGTCTGGGATGATCCCGGATACCTAAGCGCCGCCAGGATGGTGTATGAATTGAGTGCAGGTGGAAAGAATTTTTTCCAGCCGGGCTATGCGGGAAGCAACTATCCTGCCGCCCAGGCTGACTGGGCCCTGAACAAGTCGGGCTCTATTCTTTGCGGTACCTGGATCCCATCCGAGACAAAGGAACAGCAAGTCGACGGTTTTGAGGTCGGCTTTTATCCCTTTCCCGAGGTTTCAGGAGGCAAAGGATCAAGCGCCGATGTCGAAGCCTACCTGATCGGCTTTGCCATTCCCACGGGAGCGAAAAACATCGAGGGAGCCAAGGCCTTCATGAAGTATATCAGCAGAAAGGAAAATGCCGAAAAACTGGCACACGATACCATCAATATCGCGGCTCGGAGAGATGCCTCCTACCCGGATCTTCTTACCGAGGTAAAACCGGTAGTGGAGCATGCCGAGAATTTCCACGTCTCCTATGACGGCGCCATGCAGCTTTACCCAGAGTGGTTTGCCAATGTATTTTATCCCGCTGATAACGATCTCGTTTTCGGAAAAATCACTCCGGAAGCCTTTATCGCAAGGATGAAGAGTGAGACGGCAAGGTATTGGGAAAGTAAGAAATAGACACTGATTCGGCAAGGAGCTCTCAGAGCTTTCCGAGGGCTCCTTTTCTGATATGATGAACGGCAATGATCTATCTGATTCCTGTCTATCTGATTTTTTCTCTTATTGTGACCATACGGCAAAAAAAGGATTCCAGCCTTTTATGGTTTCTATTAATGCCGATTGGTTTTTCTCTTGCTCTTTTCGGTCTCATTCTTTTTACCGAATACGTCTCCTTCGCCAATTTCATCGAAAATCCTCTTTTGATAAGCAGCAATCTCTTCATCTGGAAGTTGAACTACTATCTTGATCTCTCAATCTTCGGCATGTACCGCCTCATGGATGTCGGCATAGCCTTGTATATGCTCGGTGCGATAGGTTTTCCCCTTTCTCAGCACCCCCGCCGGGGGCTTCTGCGCAAGGGAAGCTTTATTGTTGCCGTACCGGCATTGCTCATCCTTCTTGCCGATCCGGGGATCCTTCAACACGTATTCGAGCCCGATTCGGTCTTTCAGGGAATGCAGGAGATCCTGAGCGGCTTGAACATTCTCAATCGTCTGTTGAATATTCTGGTGAAGGCGGCCTTGATCACCAGTCTGGTTCTTTCGCTTTGGATATACTCGAAAACGCCGAAGCCTTTCAGAAAACGATCGGAACTGATTATCCTCGGGCTTGTTCCGATACATGTTTTGGTTTTTGTTCTCTTTTATTGGTTTCCGAGCCATTCGATCCATATATGGCGCTTGTCGACGGTAAAACTCATCAGTCTTCCGTATACTCGTTTTACCGCGTCGCTTATTTTTGTGCTTTCCTTTTTTTCGCTTGGTGTCTTAATCTATATCAGCATTGTCTATAACAGTTTTGCCCTGAATGATCAGCGCCATCAAATCGGCTTTAAGGCGAGGATGAAGACCGCCGGCAGCGGCCTTAAGATTTTTACTCACTCGATCAAGAACCAGTTTATTGCGGTGAAGCTCCTTGCAGAGCAGGGCCTTGTACAGGAAGCAGGCCAGCAGCAGTTGCAAGGTATCCATGCAATCTGCGAAAAGACTATCGCAAGGCTCAATGCCCTTCCCGTACTTCCCGACCGTATTGCCTTAACATATTCGCATCTTACCACCTCTTCACTGCTTGGACGGATCGAAAAGGAGTATCCCGATATTGTTGTTCGTAATACAGTTCCGGCGGCGAAGATGGTGGTAGACGAGCATTATTTCATCGAGGTCCTGCGGAATCTCATCATAAACAGTAAGGAGGCTGTCAGGGGCGTGGAAATCCCCTACATCATTATGTACTGTAGCCGCCAGTTGGACTATCTTGTTATTTCCGTCGAGGACAACGGTTGCGGCATCGACCGCGCCAGGCAGAAGCATGTTTTCGAGCCCTTTTATTCTACGAAGCCTTCAATCACCAATTGGGGAATGGGACTTGCGTTTTCCCAGCAGCTTGTAGAGTCGTTCGGGGGAACGATGCGCCTCGAAAGTATGCCGGATATTTTTACTAAGGTCGAAATATATATCCCGGAGGCTTCAGATGAATGATAAAAAATCAATTACCTGTATTGTCGCCGAAGATTTTCCCGAACTCAATAACATCTATCAAAGTATTCTTAATCATGAGCCTGATATTCGGGTGGTTGCTTCCGTAACCAGCGGGCGGGAACTCCTTTGTGCAGTGGAACAATACCTGCCCGATGTGATCTTGATGGATATTGAGATGGAAAGTCCGACCGCCGGAATAGATTACTGCCGGCAGATCAGTCGTTCCTATCCCGATATTCGGATCGTCATTCTTACCTGCCATGAAGAAGAGGAGCGGGTGTTATCTGCCTTTGAGGCTGGGGCTGTCGACTATCTTCTCAAAACGGATTCTATGTCCGATATCATCATTGCCATAAAGAAGGCGTACAAGCACAGTTCTCCCATTCACAGCTATGCGGCCCAGATGCTTAGAAAGCAGATGCGGGCGATGGGGCATTATAAGGAAGAGCTTCAAAAGTTTACGATGGCCTTTATGACACTCACTCCTGCCGAGGTAGGGATCCTCAAATTATTACTCGACGGCTATAAACAAAAGGAGATTGCAAAGTATAAACATGTCGAACTGGTGACGGTAAAGAGTCACGTCACCAGAATTCTAAGAAAATTCTCCCTTCGCAGGACCAGTGAGGTTGTTGAAATGATTCGTTCCCTCGATGCTCAGGAGTTTGTCAGGCAGTCGAAGTCGGTATAGCCGATAGCTTCGAACCTACGAACGGTAGCCCTTTGGATTTTTGGACTGCCAGTTCCAGGCCGATGCCACCATCTCTTCAAGCCCGTATTCGGCCTTCCAGCCAAGCTCTTTGTTTGCGCGACTCGGGTCTCCCAAAACTTCGGCAACATCCCCGTCTCTTCGGGGACCGATAACATAGGGAATCGGTTTGCCGCATGCTTTTTCAAAGGCCTTGATGATTTCGAGGACAGAGTAGCCCCTTCCCGTTCCGATATTAAAGATTGCGTTTCCTTCGGACCCTTCAAGATAGCGCAGAGCGGCGGTATGAGCCCGGGCCAGATCGACCACGTGGATATAGTCTCTGACACCGGTTCCGTCCGGAGTCGGCCAATCGTCGCCGAAGACCACAACCTTTTCTCTAATTCCCGCGGCAACCTGTGAAACAAAGGGAACAAGGTTATTCGGATATGCGGGATCCTCTCCTATATCACCGGACGGGTGTGCACCCACAGGATTAAAATAGCGGAGGATAACACTTTTCCAGCCTTCTGCCCTTGCCGTGTCGGTAAGGATCTGTTCCATCATCACCTTGGTCCAACCGTAGGGATTGGTTGCACTGACGGGAGCATCTTCGGTGACCGGAACCTTCTCGGGATCACCGTACACCGTTGCCGAGGAACTGAAGACAATGTTTTTGACTCCGAAAGCCTTCATCATCGCAAAAAGGGAGAGGGAACCGGTGAGGTTGTTATCATAATAGCGCAAGGGTTCCTGTACCGATTCTCCGACAGCCTTCAGGGCCGCAAAGTGGATAACGGCATCAATGGGGCCTTCTTGTTCGAAAACCCTTCGCAGGGCAGCCTCGTCGCGCAGGTCGCATTGGTAAAAAGGAATGGCCCGAGAGGCAAGTGCTTCGACGCGACGTACCGACTCCTTACTGGCATTCACCAAAGAGTCTACGATGACCGGCTGGTAACCGGAGGCTATGCATTCGATGTTGGTATGGCTGGCAATGTAACCAGCACCGCCTGTTATTAATATCTTTTTCATGATGGTTGTATCCCTTCATAGCAGGATTCCACGATCTCTTCAAGTAGGTTCCTCTGTTCCTGCATCGATTGAACAAGCTTCATCTGGGTTCTGCACCGTACCAGATTGTGGTCGGGCGAGGATATCTTGAAATATCGATCGCCTTCGAGGTAGTCGGTGAGGAAGCGAAGGCCGACCTCGTAGGTCATCAATTTGGCCCCAAAGAGAAGATTCGACCGCTCTTCGGGCAGGAGAAAACCATATGTTGCTTCAAGATAGCCCTGGGTAATGGCCTTGAATAGTTCGGGAATAAGACAGACCTTTGAAAGATCACGTTCATCCTCTGCGGCGGGAGAGGTTGAGGTGCGCACCAGATCGCCGAAGTCGTAGGGAGCAAGACCGGGCATTGCCGTATCCAGATCGATGACGCAGACCGCTTCGTTTGTCTGGGTATCGATCAACACATTGTTTAATTTCGTATCGTTATGGGTAACCCGCTCCGGGATACGGCCTGATGCATTGAGATCCGTAAGCCGGGAAACCTGATCTGCAAAGGAGCGGTAGAAATCGATTTCCCCGGCTGCCGAATCTTTCCTTTTCAATGGATCTTCTTGTAAGAGCTCCTCAAAACGCCGGAAGCGGCTTGGGGTATTGTGAAAGTCTTTGATGGTTTCGTGAAGACGCTTGCCAGGAAGCTCGGTAAGGAGCTGCTGAAATGCTCCAAAGGCTTTTGCCGCCTGATATGCCTGGTCCCGGTTCTCCACGATATCGTATCCGACCGCTCCTTCGATAAAGAGATAAAGCCGCCAGATTTCCCCCTCATCGTCGCAGTAATAGGCCTTTCCGTCGCGACTGAGAACGGTGGTCAGGGACCTTCTCGATGCATCCGGTCTGCCGACTTCCTGTAGCCGCTTCTGACTCTCGACACAGATACGGTGGACATTCTCCATCAACTTCATTGGCTCATGGAACACATGGCTGTTGATCCGCTGCAAAATATAGCGTAGCGGCCTTCCCGCCTGATCTACGCTTACCGCATAGGTATCATTAATATGACCGTTTCCGTAGGGGTGTGCTTCGACAAAATCCCCAAGAATCCGGAAATTTGCACATACGTTTGCAAGGGCTTCTCTATTCATCGCTGTCTCCACAATGTTTCAGGATATGTTCCCGTCCGTATTGCCGCTGCTATTGCCTGCATAACCGCGTTTTTGTCCTCGGCATAGGTTACCCCATACCACCGCTCCTCCGTTTCTACGAGAGGTATCTTTGCACCCTGTTTTGCTATGAGGGCTTCGACAATGTCGGGGATGAAGAATTCCGCCTTTTCTTCGTTTCGATGTTGTACAAGAAATTGCGAAAAAAGCGCTTTTGCAAAGGAGAAGATGGGAGGAGAAAAGAGCCACATATTCATCGAGACCATTGTCTCTTCGGGGATTTCCTCTCCCTTCCCGTCGACCACGATTCCGGACGCGGCCCGCTGCAGTCCGAGGGTTTCGGTGATTGAGGTGAGGTAGCCGCCCTCGCTCCGACAGATGCCGCGGGCCACCGTACCGTTGGCCGAAAGGGTATGTTTCAGGCGATAGGCTATCAAAGCAGCCTGAAGCCTTTGATTGTCGATTCCTTCAAGCCGCCTTGCGGCACTGGCAAAAGCCGACGGGCCGTAATAATCATCTGCATTAATGATGAGAAATGGCTCGGTGACTTCGGCCGCAGCCGAAATGAGGGCGTGGCCGGTTCCCCATGGCTTGTTCCGCTGCACAGTCCCCTTGTAGGGCTCGGGAATATCATCGGTTTCCTGGAATACGTATGCGACTTCCAGAGTCCCTTCAAGCTTACGTATGATCTGCTCTTCAAAGGCCTTCGCGATGTCCCGTCGTATAATGAATACCACCTTTGAGAAGCCAGCCCTTACCGCATCAAACAGAGAATAATCCATAATCGTTTCGCCGTTGGGTCCGATACCGTCCAGTTGTTTTAATCCCCCGTATCGGGACCCCATACCGGCAGCCATAATAACAAGTGTTTTTTTCACCTTCGTTTACACTCCGTGCCAAGAAGCATAAAGCCATTTCAGAAAAGAAATACATATACGTTTTGACAAATAATATGGACAAAACAACAATTATCCATCACATTTTATCTATGCAGACCATTTCGGAAATGCTATTTACCGATGAGATGTTTCAGATCTTCGATCATATCTCCAAGGCTTTCGGTTTTCGTACTTCGGTCCTTGATAATACCTTTTTAGAGGTTGCCCCCCTTCGCCGAAGTCCGCTGTGCCGCTACTGCACCATCATTCAGGAGGATTTGGGGATGCTCGATCGCTGCCGGGAAAACGACCGAAAGCAGTGCCTCCTTGCAGCTTCTACCGGAAAAACCCTATTCTATCAATGTCATGCCGGCCTTGCCGAGGCTCTCTACCCCCTTTTTATTGAGGATCGCTGCTTTGGTTATATCATCGTCGGCCAGTTTCGCCTGGAGTCGGGAATTCCCGATCTGCTGCTTTCGGAGGTCCGCGATCGGAAACTGCGGAAAGGGATGGAGCAGGCGTATGAAAGCCTGCCTTCCTATAACAGCGAACAGTTGAAAAGTATTCTCCGCCTGATCGAGATCACGACAAGCTATCTGATAGAACACCGCATGGTAACGGTAAAGACAAATCTCCTCGTCGAGAAGCTTCTTTCCTTTATCGAGTCGAACCTGGCCGCCGGACCAGCCATGGCTGATGCTGCGGCAGCGGTCCATCGTTCCCCTTCTTCGATCAACCAGGCCCTGCATGCGGTTACCGGAAAAAGCTTCAAACAGCTTCTTGTCTCCATGAGGATGGAGAAGGCTGCCGAACTGCTTTTACGCGAGGCCTCCCTTTCTGTTGCGGAGGTCGGCTGCCGTGTCGGCATGGATGATCCCTTTTATTTTTCCCGCCTGTTTCGTAAAAACTTCGGCTGTTCTCCCTCCTGCTATCGCAAAAGAGCCCGAGCGTAAAATCTTTGATTGTGTGCTATACTCGTTGAAGGGCAGAATCCGTTTCTGCCGTGTTAATAATGTTCATCGGTTTAATGTATAAGGAGATCCAAGTGAAAACACGCTATGTACTGCTATTCCTTTCTCTTATCCTTGTTTCATGCTCTGCCTCCTTCGATAAGGATTTTGAAGCGGCAATGGGGCGGGAATCGGGCCCTGAGGTACTAAATGCCCTTCTTGCGCTTGACCAGAGTTATCCTGAAACATTGAAGGTTAAGGTAAACATCGGTGCACTCTACCTCTTATTGGGGCAGTATGAGCGGGCGGCCGTCTATCTTGAACAGGGCAAAAAGCTCGACCGCTGGTATGGAAATAAAAAAACCCGTTACCTCTTGTACGCAAATCTTGCCGAATTGTACTATGCTCAGGCCTCCTATCAGCAAGCGATAGATGCCGGCAGCAAGGCCCTTGAGCTGGATGAGAGCGATTCGGTGGGGGCCGCGTTTGTCCGGGCCAAGGCGCTTGCCGCTTTAGAGGAGTATGAACAGGCCCTCACGGCCTTCGATACCGCTATTGAAAGCCATCCCGACTTGATGAATAAAACAGACCATGAGATCCTCATAAGCACGCTTATCAAGACGGAAAGCTATGAACGACTTATTACCGAGATCGGTACCTATGCGGCGACTTTCGGCTATAGCCCCGGCCTCGGACTCCATGAGTCCATGGCGTATCAGCGCCTCGGCCGGGTCGAGGAGTCTCTTTTTGCCGCCTTTAAAGAACTTGAGTACCGAAGGTTCTATGGCATAGTGAGTGAAGAAGAGCTCTCCTCAAGTCTGGATGCCATGTCGACGGCACTGTCTGCTTCAGATCTTGAAACCGATGAGGGAAAACGGCTCATCGCGGCTTTCCATTCCTATCTTGCGGGGGATTACGGCAAGGCCTACGAGATGCTTCATCTGACGAAAGCCGATACGAGCTTTGCCACATATCTTGTGTTGGCCACCTTACTGGAATCCGGCGAGGAGATACAAGAGAACTTCTCCGCTTACGCCGATCTCGAGCAATACTTTTCCGATCTTCCCGGCTATTATTACCATGCCTGGCGGGCCTTGGAGCGTTTACCCTCCACCAGCTTCGCTAACGTACAGCCGCTTTTGGAGAAAACAATTCAGCTTGCACCGGCGACCGGCTTTGCACGGGAGGCGCGGATTCAGCTTGGACGTTTGGTGGGAATAGAAGGGCCTGAGGCCGCTTTGATCCTTACCAAGGAAGAGAGCAACATCCTCTTTTCCCGGGCCCTGTCCACCGGGGACCCCTCCTATCTTGTACCCCTCATCAAGTTGCAGGAGACAAATGAAAATATCTATCAGCTTCATGCCTATCTTCGATTGACCGAGGCTCTCAAATACGAAGCATTTCGTCGTTTCTGTTCTGCTCAGCAGCCGCAGCTTGGTCCCCTTGCTACAGAGCGCATGGCAAGCCTTCTCATCGTCTATGGGAAGTAGGCCTGTGAGAAATGGGGAAGAGGGCGAAAAACGAAAGATAGAGAAACAGCATTGATGCACCGACCCCGAGGGCGATGGTGAGGGAAAAAGAAGCCAATATGGCCTGACTCTGGTTCCCTTTGAAAAGGAGTGGAATGATGCCCGCAATGGTTGTCAGGCTGCTGATGATGATCGACGGTGATTTTTTTCTCAGTGCCAAACCGATAGTACGGCCGTTTTTTTCTATTCCCTTGAGTTCGTTGAGCACCAGAACGCCGTTATTAACGGCAATCCCACCTACGAGAATCAGACCAATCAGGGCTGCACTGTCGACAGCCCTGTGGCTAAGGAAAAAATAGATGAGGGGCAGTGAAAAGGAGAGGGGAATTTGCAGCATGCACAAGAGTGTGCTGGTGATCTTTTCAAAATGAAACATGAGTACGATGAAGACACAGGCTGTCGACAGTACGAGGACCAGGATGAGTTGTTGCTGCTGCCTTGCCGTTTCAAGATAGTAGGGGGCAACATATGAGCGATAGCCGGTTGGGTAGTCGCTTGCATCGGAGAGCAGTCTGAGATGTTCTATCGCATCTTTTATTGCATCCCGGGGAACCGACACCGACATGGTTGCGCTTCGTTCCCTTCCGAAATGATAGATGTTTCCCGTCTCCTGCCGTTTATCAAGCGTAGCAATGCTATCGACTCTTGTGTAGCTTCCGTTTCCAAGAGGAACCGTCATCGAAAGTAACTGCTTTGTGGAATATCCTCCCGCCTGCGAGGCAAAGAAACGGATATCGGCATATCCCTGAGGCAAAAGCGGCGTATACCATTTCCCTGTCACAGGGCCGGAAAGGGAACTGAAGAGGTAATTGTAGAGCGAAATCGGCAGGGTTGAGGAAAGGGTAAGGTAATCACTGTCGAAGCTTAGGTAGTTTGTCGGCAGGACCTCTTTATAGTGAAAAACAATATCGTCATATCCGAGTTCCGCCTGGATCCTTTTGGCAAGATCTGCGTTTATGGCCTTCAAACGTTCCGTCTCCGGGCCAGTGGTGATGATCGACAGGCTTTGATCCTCAGCACCCTTTTCGGGAAAATAGAGGAAAGCCTCAGGTATGGCCCGTGTCACGTTCTGTATGGCGGACCGTACGGAATAGTGGTCACCGCCGGGGACAAGGTGTACGCTTGCCTCGACACGTTCCGGTTTGAGGGTTGCACTAAAAAATTTCACCCCCGCTATCGAAGAAATCCGTGAGAGTGGGCCGGATGCCCTGCTTTGTACCATATCGAGGTTCGCCCCCGGGGGAAATTCGAGATAAAAGCGAAAGCTTTCTTGTTCCGCCGGATCTGATTCTTGTATCTGCATACCCGCGGCCAGATAAAAAACGGCCAGGCAGATAAGCGGCAGAGCGATGATAACGGGGAGACGAATCCTGCTGATTATGGCATGGCCCTTCATAGGGGAGCTCTTTTCCTCAATCTTTACCTGGTTTCCCTTATCGCCCTCCATCGAAGCCAGGAGATCGGGGAGAATGAAAAAAACGTAGAGCATTGAGGCCGTGATCATCATCGAAATTGACAGGGCAATTCCCGCGTAAGCCGTTTGCAGGCTATGCGGGGCAAAAATCAGCGGGAGAAAGACCGATATGGTCGATATCCCGGAGACAAGAATGGAATAGCGGCTGTAATGGGACTCATCTTCCACAAAAACGACTCCCGCATCTATCACCATACCCGTTCCTACGGCAAGGCCCGATAGGGTCATGATGTCCAGGGAAAAGCCGAAAACCTTCAGGCCCGCGATGGTGATGACCAGGGAAAAAGGGATATTGAGACAAATAAGTAAGGCTGGGGCCGCTCTTTTAAGAATCAACATGGTCAAAAGGGATACGGCCAAGATGCCTATCCCTATGTTGATTGCCACCTGCTTGAGCGCCGACTCGATATGTGCCCCATGATCATAGACGATGGTGGCATTGGGGATCGCTTTCGACGCCTCCCGAAGTCCTGCACATAGCCGGACGCTGTTCGCATCACCGGCCTTGGATACCGAGACGAGAATAGATGCCTTACCGTTGAAAAGGGCAAGGGATTTCCGCGGAGTCTGATCAAGGCTGATGTCGGCGACATCACCTATCCTGAGGTTTCTGCCGACCGGGAGTTGCGCTATATCCGAAATAGACCTCACCCTGCTGTCGACGATTGCCGGCAGATGATTTGCGACGTTCCATGAGCGAATCAAATTCCACGATCCGAGGGCATTGTTCAGATCGGAAAGGGTAAGCCCGCAATGGGCCAGCAGCCACGGAGAAAAGCGTATTTGTACCTCTTTTTGCGGGGCTCCACCGATCTCGACCCTTCCCGTTCCCTCAACGTTTTCGAATCGGGTACGTAGTTCCTCTTCGGAGATATCCTGATCGTAGTCGACAGCGAGAATAAAAACAGGCCTGGACTTCATATCGCTTTTCAGAAGCACCGGACGTTGTACCCCCTCGGGCAGGCTTGCATAAAGCCTTTCTGTGACATCCCTGACCAGAAGGTAGGAACGGTCAAGTTGAGCGGTATCATGGAAAAAAATCGTGATTGTTGCCGATTCTTGTTCGCAGACGGAACTGATCCGTTTTATTCCCGGGATGGATTGCAGTTCGTTTTCAAGGGGAGATGTTATGAGCCTCTCGATCTGCTCCTGGAAGACGCCCTTATACTCAATTTGTACGGATATTGCCTTCATACCGGATTCGGGGAGATAGCCCAGATCGATTGATCTTGAAAAGATCAGACTAAGCAGCATGAGCGTAATCAAAAGAAAGAGTTTTCGTTTCGGATGTAGGCTTCTTGGGCTATTATCGGTTTCCATGTTTTGTTACGTAATCAAGGGCGGGAAAGATTAACAGCGAAAGCACTGTTCCTATGAGCAGTCCTCCAATTACGGAAGTTGCGGTATGGGCCTGCAGGGTCGCTTCGGGAGAGCCGTTGAGCATGAGGGGCAGCAGGGCGGTCACGGTTGTCGCCGTGGTGAGAAAGACCGGGCGTAAACGCCCTCCGGCCATGCGTATCAGCTCTTCCCTATTCCTGCTATGGAGAAAAGAGGCCTTGAGGATGATCGTCGTATTGATGGCGGTTCCAAAAAGAATCAGTATTCCTATCCCCGAATTGATATTCAGACTCCTTCCCGTTACGGTAAGAAAGAGAAAACTGCCGCATGCAGAGAGGGGGAGCACGATCATAAGCAACAAGGGGGCAGAGAATGATTCGAACTGTGCTCCGAGGAAAAGGTACATAAGGACCAAGGCGATTGCAAAGGTTCCGATAATGGCCCGCATACTCTCGGCAAAGCTGCTTTGATCTAAACGTTCCCTTTTTATCCCTGTTGTGGAGGATTGCCCTGTCTGCACTGTATTGTTGCCGTCCTTTACGAATAAAAGAATGCTTGGCACCCTGTTATAGCGGTACAGATCGCGCTGCTTTGGCAGACGTTCGAAACGCACCATGTTTCCGAGTTTGACAAAGCCATTCTGTGTCTGTAACGGTATCGCCTCGACTTGCCTCCTGGATAATCTGTCATATCCCGCTATCTGTACGCGGATATCGATCTCCTCATCCCGAAGCGTTATGGTGCCGACGAGTGAACCTTCGACAAGGCCCTTCAATGTCCCGGCAATTGCAGAGGGGGTGATTCCCGAATTTCTGCAAGCCAATTGATCGGGAACCAGGCGCAGTTCGGTGTAGCCCCCGGATTCTTCCAGACGAGGATCCGATTCCGGGGCCTCTTGCAGCAATTGGGACCTATAGGCCCGGGCCTCTTGCAGTACGTTTTCCCTTTCCCTGCCTGAAAACCTCAGACGAATTTCCTTCCCTTTGGAAAGCAGTCGCGAGATAGGATCAGAACTGTCGGGCCAGGAGAGTTTTCCGACAGAAAGTATCGCTGCCTCCCGCTCTATGTGCGCTTTGAGTATCGCTTCCCTTTGGTAGGTTTGTGGTGCATAAAAGAAAGTGAAGAATATGTCGTTCAAAGATGATTCTTTTTTTGCCCGCTCGAGAGGGTTATCCGCCTCGTATCCGGTATATGCATAGCCGCCGCTGATTCCTTCGGCCTCTCCTACCGCTTGTAAAAACCTCTCTGCCGCCGCCTCCACCCCATCAAAGGGGGTATCGGCCGGAAGCGACAGGGAAAGTTGAAGCCTTCCTTCCGGGACGGATGGCATCGTTTCTTTCGGCAGCACTTTAGCGAGGCCGAAGAGGGCGGCAAAGCTGATGATGATCAGAAGGATTATCATGAAGGGTCTTGCTATGAGGGCGTGCAGGAGCTTTCCGTATACGCTTTCCGCACGGTCAAAGATTTTTTTTGAGGATGATTCTTTTGTCTTCGGGGAAATCAGCACATAAAGGGCTGGTGTCAGGCTCATTGAAACCAGAAACGAGAAGATAAGAAGAAGCGAGATCGTGATTGCCAATTCCCGAAAAAGTATACCGATGATGCCGGGTACAAAAACAATCGGCAAAAAAACAAGGAGGGTCGTCATGGTTGAACCAAATGTAGAGGAACCCATTTCAAGGACCCCTTCTGCAATAGCGGCGTGATCGCGCCGACCCTGGATTCTTTCAAGTACAACAATACTGTTGTCCACAATCATACCGATACCGATGGCGATTCCCGTGAGTGACATCACATTCAGTGAAAGACCGAAAAGATACTGAAAAAAGAAAATGGGAATGATTGCCGCAGGTAAGGATGATAAGAGTATCACGGCCGAAGAGAGCGACCGTAGAAAAATCACCATGACGAGAAAGGCCGCAGCACTGCCAAGTATCAGCGAAATGGCAAGCTCCCTGAAGGCTGACCGAATTCTCTCCGCACCATCTTCCAGAAAAATGATTTCGATATCGTTTGCATAGTTTCGTCGAATATCCGTAAGTTCCCGGCGTAAGGTCCTTGATGCATTCAGGGTCCCTTCTTCCGGACTTGGCCAAAGAAAGGCACCTACGCAGGGCTCGCCATTATAGGAAAAAAAGGAGGTCCGCTCTGCGTGGCCCAGCCGCACCTCGGCTATCTCTCCTAATGAGAGAAAGCTTCCGCTTTCGACCGGAACCGCTATGCGTTGTAAGGCAGAAAGATCGACGGTATCGGTGCTTGCCTTGATCAGGTGTTCTTTCCCTCCCTCGTTTACTTTGCCGATGGGTAATTCAAAGACCGATGATGCAAGCAGAGATGGAACCTCGTTCAGCGCAAGCCCTGCTGCCGTACAGGTGTCGGGATCGAGCAGGACCTTAACCTCAGGGGAGGTAATACCACGCAGGCGTACCGTGCCAATGCCCTCGACCTGCATGAGACGCGTTTTCAGGTCGTATCGTATGGTCCTGTCGAGCTCCTGGATCGAAGTACCCTCTTTGGGGCGCAAAACTAAAATGAATAGTGCCTCGTTTTCCCCACGTTCGGTGAATACCAGGGGCTTTTCGATACCATGGGGAAGGTATGGATATGCCGAATCAATCTTTTCCCGCACCTCAAGGGCCGCTTTATAGCTATCGGTTCCCCATGAAAATCTCAGCAGGATGGAGCTGATCCCCTGGCGACTGAGGGACTCGAGTTCCTTGACCCCGGATACCCCGGAAAGGACATTCTCAAGGGGAACGGTGACCTGCCGCTCTATCTCCTCTGCCGAGATATTTTCGAATTCGCAGACAACTCTTACCTCAGGGAAGAGAATCGTCGGCAGATACTCGCCCTTAAGGCGGGGAAAGGAGACGACTCCGAAGAGTATCAGGGCGAGATAGAGCATGAGGGTCGACAGGGGG
>JGI2924J29684_1077645_pt1 | contig 20021 bp, 16 predicted proteins | sample BenlonsequencITS_FD_29684 | JGI IMG/M metagenome (IMG submission 29684)
CCCGCCTCCGGCAACGGAAGCGGGTTTTTTTTTGGCCCTGCATTTCCCCCCCAGATCATATGGATCCCCTCGTGATGACCACCGACTCCTCCAGCACCGCCCCCCCGGGTGACGTAGCCAGCCAGCAGGTCCGCATCTTCGATACCACCTTGCGTGACGGCGAACAGGCTCCCGGCTTTTCCATGAATCGCCAGGCCAAGCTGCGGATGGCCCAGATGCTGGAATCGCTGGGCGTGGATGTGATGGAGACCGGTTTTCCAGCCGCCTCGCCGGACGACTTCGCCGCCGTCGCCGAGATCAGCCGCCAGTTGCGCAATACCACGGCCTGCGCCCTGGCCCGCTGCCAGGCCGCCGATATCGAGGCCGCCGGCCGCGCTCTGGAGGGAGCCCATCGCTCTCGAATCCATGTGTTTCTCTCGACCAGCCCGCTGCACCGCGAATTCAAGCTGGGCAAGAGCAAGTCCGAAGTGATCGATCTGGCCTGCAGCGGCATCGAACGCGCCCTGCAGTACTGTGACGAAGTGGAATTTTCGGCTGAAGACGCCTTGCGTACCGAGCCCGACTATCTCATCGAAGTCTTCAATGCCGCGATTGCTGCCGGTGCCAGCACCTTGAATGCCCCCGACACGGTCGGCTTCACCACCCCAGCGGAAGTCGAAGCCCTGTTCCGCCAGCTGTACCGAGAGGTCCGGCACCAAGGGCGGGCGATATTCTCGGCCCATTGCCACGATGATCTGGGCATGGCCGTTGCCAACAGCCTGGCGGCCGTCGCCGGCGGCGCCCGCCAGATCGAATGCACCATCAACGGCATCGGCGAGCGTGCCGGCAACGCCTCGCTGGAAGAGGTGGTGATGGCCTTGAAGGTCCGCTCGCCGCTTTACGGCCTGCAGACCCGCATCGACACCCGCAAGCTGTATCCGGCCTCGCGCCTGCTGAGCCAGCTGACCGGTCAGTCCGTGCCGCGCAACAAGGCCATTGTCGGCGAGAACGCCTTCGCCCATGAGTCCGGGATTCACCAGCACGGCATGCTGAAACACCGGGGCACCTACGAGATCATGACGCCGCAGGACGTCGGCATCGCCGAGACCCGACTGGTGCTGGGCAAGCATTCCGGCCGCGCCGCCCTGCGCCAGCGCCTGCAGGTGCTGGGCCAGCAGCCCGACGAAGCGGCGATGGAGGATATCTTCAGCCGTTTCAAAGCTCTGGCCGACCGCAAAAGCGAAGTGCACGACGATGATCTGATCGCGCTGGCCCTGGGCCAGGATCCGGACGCCGTCGGCCCCTGGCACCTTGGACGGCTGAGCACCCATTCGGATCTCGGTGGCCGGGCCCGCGCCACGATCGGCCTGCACCATGACGATGGCCGCCAGATCAGCGGCGAGGCCCAGGGTGACGGTCCGGTCGATGCCGCCCTGAAAGCCATTGCCGACGCCATCGGCCTCAGCCCGCAACTGACCGAATTCCAGATCCGTGCCGTCGGTGCCGGCAGCGATGCCCAGGGCCAGGCTCATCTGAGCGTCAGCCACCAGGGTCGCCACTGGCGCGCCAGTGGCGTCAGCACCGATGTCATCGAGGCCGCCGCCCAGGCCCTGCTGAGCGCCATCAACCGCATCCAGCGCAGCACGCCCGACCAGGTCGATGCTGCCGCCAGGCGAGCCGCGCCCTGATCGCCGCCCAGACCCCCAAGCCTTCCCATACACAGGCAGAACCATGACCTACCCCCGTACCTTGTTCGAGAAAATCTGGGACCGCCATGTGGTGGTTCCCGAAACCGCCGATACACCGGCCATCCTGTATATCGACCTTCATCTGATCCATGAGGTCACCACCCCGCAGGCCTTTGACGAGCTGCGCCAGCGCGGTCTGGGCGTGGCCCGCCCGCAGCAGGTACTGGCCACCCTGGATCACTCCACCCCGACCCTGCCGGCCAATCCCGACGGCAGCCATCCATATGTCACCGAACAGGCGGCCCGCCAGGTCGCCACCCTGGAACGGAACTGCCACGAGTTCGGCATCGAACTGAATGGCTGGGGTTCGGCCCATCGCGGCATCGTGCATGTGATCGGCCCGGAATACGGTGCCACCCAGCCCGGCATGACCATCGTCTGCGGCGACAGCCATACCGCCACGCATGGTGCTTTCGGTGCCTTGGCTTTCGGCATCGGCACCACCGAGGTCGGTCATGTGCTGGCCACCCAGTGCCTGCTGCAGCGCAAGCCGAAAACGCTGGCCATCGAGGTCGACGGCGAGCTGCGACCCGGCATCGGCGCCAAGGATCTGATCCTGCACATCATCGGCAGGATCGGCATCGGCGGCGGCACCGGCCACGTCATCGAATACCGTGGCAAGGCCATCGAAGCCTTGTCGATGGAAGAGCGTATGACGGTCTGCAATATGTCGATCGAGGCCGGTGCCCGCGCCGGCCTGATCGCTCCCGATGCGACCACCTATGCCTGGCTGCAGGGCCGTCCGAAAGCCCCGGCAGGGGCGGACTGGGACCGTGCCGTGCAGGCCTGGCACGAGCTGGCCTCCGACCCCGGTGCCCGCTATGACCGCGTGGTGCATATCGATGCCGGCGAGGTGATGCCGACCATCACCTACGGCACCCATCCAGGCATGGTGATCCCCATCGGCGAAGCCGTCCCCGACGCTCGTGACGAGCAGGAGCGCAAGGCGCTGGACTACATGCGCTTTCAGAGCGGCCAGAGTTTGCTGGGCGAGAAGGTCGATGTGGTCTTTGTCGGCTCCTGCACCAATTCCCGGCTGTCGGATCTGCGTGAAGCTGCCGCCGTGCTGCGCCACAAACCGGTTGCGACCGGGGTCCGCATGCTGGTGGTACCCGGCTCGGTGCAGATCAAGGCCGAAGCCGAGGCCGAAGGACTGGACAAGGTCTTTCGCCAGGCCGGTGCCGAATGGCGCGAGGCCGGCTGCTCGATGTGCATCGGCATGAACGGCGATATCGCCGGGCCCGGCCAGCTGGTGGTCTCCACCAGCAACCGCAATTTCGAAGGCCGCCAGGGTCCGGGTGTACGCACCGTGCTGGCAAGCCCGCGCATTGCCGCTCTGGCCGCCGTCCACGGCTGCATCACCGCCCCTGACGACGCCATGGAGATCGCCGCATGAAGCCGCTGACCGTGATTGATTCCCGTACGGCGGTATTGCCGTTTGAAAACATCGATACCGACCGCATCATTCCGGCCCGGTTTCTGACCACCACCGAGCGCCGGGGTCTGGGCCGGCATGCCTTCAATGACTGGCGCTATCTGGAAGATGGCCGCGACAACCCCGATTTCGTGCTGAACCAGCCCCAGGCCGCCGGCTGTGAAATCCTGGTCGCCGGGCACAACTTCGGCTGCGGCTCATCGCGTGAGCACGCACCATGGGCCTTGCTCGATTTCGGCATCAAGGCCGTGATCTCTTCGGAAATCGCCGACATCTTCCGCAGCAACGCGCTGAAAAACGGCCTGCTGGCCATCGTTCTGCCCGAGACCGAGCACGCCCGACTGATGCAGCATCCCGGCCAGCGCCTGCATATCGATATCCAGACCGGCAACATCCAGACCGCGGATGGCCGGAACATCCATTTCGAACTGGACGGCTTCGCCCGCCATTGCCTGTTGAACGGCGTCGACCAGCTGGGCTATCTGCTGCAGCACCGTCAACAGATCAACGATTACGAACAAAAGCGGGATATCTGCGCATGAACTACCGGATTGTGACCTTGCCCGGCGATGGTGTCGGCCCTGAAGTCTCCGCCGCCGCGGTCGAGGTACTGCATGAAATCGGCCGTCAGTTCGGCCACCAGTTCCAGATCGACGAGCAGCTGATCGGTGGTGCCGCCATCGATGCCACCGGCCAGGCCCTGCCGGAAGCCAGCCTGGAGGCGGCCCGTCAGGCCGATGCCGTGCTGCTGGGTGCGGTAGGTGGGCCCAAGTGGTCGGATCCGCAGGCCAAGGTTCGCCCCGAGCAAGGCCTGCTGGCCTTGCGCGCCGCGCTGCAGGTCTATGCCAATCTGCGGCCGCTGCAGGTACATCCGGCACTGGCCGAGCTGTCACCGCTCAAGAATGAACGCCTGCAGGGCGTCGATATCCTGTTCGTTCGCGAGCTGACCGGCGGCACCTATTTCGGTGCCAAGCAGCGCGGCAAGGATTTCGCCACGGACGAATGCCGTTATACCGAGGCCGAGATCGAGCGGGTGGTCCGTCGCGCCTTCGAGCTGGCCCGCGGTCGTCGCCGCCATCTCACCTCGGTGGACAAGGCCAATGTGCTGGAGACCTCGCGCCTGTGGCGCAGCACCGTGCAACGGCTGGCCGGCGAATATCCCGATGTCGTCGTCGAACACCAGCTGGTCGATTCGATGGCGATGCTGCTGCTGACCCAGCCCTCGCGGTACGACGTGGTGGTCACCGAAAACCTGTTCGGTGACATTCTGACCGACGAGGCCGCCGCGCTGGCCGGCTCACTGGGTCTGCTGCCCTCCGCCTCGCTGGGCGAAGGCCGCAATGCCTTGTATGAACCCATCCATGGATCGGCACCCGATATCGCCGGCCAGGGCATTGCCAACCCAGTCGGCACCATCCTGTCGGCAGCCCTGCTGTTGCGTCATTCACTGCAGCTCGATGCCGAGGCCTCGGCCGTGGAGAAGGCCGTGGATCATGTCCTGAGCAAGGGACCGCATTCGCGGGACATCGGCGGTGAGGCCGGTACCGACGAGGTCCTGACCGCCGTACTGAAGGCACTGCGCAACAACCGTCACTGAACATCACTCCCACTGACCCCAGCCCACTGCCTCTGCCACCGGCAGAGCATTTATCCAGGAAATCCGATCATGACCGATACACCCGCCACCACCGCCCCGCTGGCCCAGGCCCGCATCGCCGTTATCGGCTATGGCAGCCAGGGTCGCGCCCACGCCCTGAATCTGAAGGACTCCGGGCTGGACGTGATCGTCGGCCTGCGCAAGGACGGCCCCTCGTGGCAAAAGGCCATCGAGGACGGCTTTGCCGTCGCCGAACCGTCTGCCGCCGTGGCCGAAGCCGATCTGGTGGCGGTCCTGACCCCGGACATGGTCCAGCCCGAGCTGTACCGCACCGCGATCGAACCCAACATCAAGCCCGGTGCCACCCTGTTGTTCGCCCATGGCTTCAATGTCCATTTCGGCCAGATCAAGCCCCGCGCCGATATCGATGTGGTGCTGGTGGCCCCCAAGGGACCGGGTGCACTGGTCCGTCGCGAATTCGAGATCGGCCGGGGCGTGCCCTGTCTGTTCGCGGTCTATCAGGATACGACCGGCCATGCCGAGGAGCGGGCCAAGGCCTATGCCGCCGGCCTGGGCGGCGCCCGCGCCCTGCTGATCCGCACCGACTTCAAGGAAGAGACCGAGACCGACCTGTTCGGCGAGCAGGCCGTGCTGTGCGGCGGCGCCAGCGAACTGGTGATCAAGGGCTTCGAGACCTTGGTCGAGGCCGGTTACCAGCCTGAAATCGCCTATTACGAAGTGCTGCACGAGCTGAAGCTGATCGTGGACCTGTTCTATGAAGGCGGCATCAGCCGGATGCTGGAATTCATCTCCGAGACCGCGCAATACGGCGACTACGTCAGTGGCCCGCGCATTGTCGACGATGCCACCAAGGCGCGCATGAAGGCCGTGCTGACCGACATTCAGGATGGCACCTTCGCCCGCAACTGGACCGAGGAATACAAGGCCGGACTGCCGAACTACAAGCGCCTGAAGCAGGCCGATCTGGATCATCCGATCGAGAAGGTCGGCAAGGCCCTGCGTGCCCGCATGCCCTGGCTGTCAGCCACAGCGCCGGCCGCCAAGCCCGCCTGAGGTCGTCTCCGCCTTGCCGCCGGTACCTTGAAGGGACCGGCGGCAAGGTCCTCCCATTTCTGTCTTGACCATGTCAGGAGCCGCGCTGTGAATGTTGTTGCCCCGCCCCGCACGACCACCGAAACCGCCACCGAGGCGGTCCATCCCTGCCATGGGAAAACGATGAGCGGGGCCGAGATCGTGGTCCAGGTGCTGGCCGATCAGGGCGTGGATATCGCCTTCGGCTACTCGGGAGGGGCGATCCTGCCGGTCTACGATGCCATCTACCGCTACAACCACGAACATCCGGGCACCACGGAGGCGCTGTCACTGATCGTGCCCGCCAACGAGCAGGCTGCCGGCTTCATGGCCTCCGGCTATGCCCGCGCCTCCGGCAAGGTCGGTGTCGCCATCGTCACCTCGGGACCTGGCGCCACCAATACCGTGACACCGGTACGCGATTCGATGTCCGACTCGATTCCCATGGTCGTCATCTGCGGGCAGGTCGGTACTGCCGCCATCGGCAGCGATGCCTTCCAGGAAGCACCGATCAGCAACATCATGAGCGCCTGCGCCAAGCATGTCTTTCTGGTCACCGATGCCGACAAGCTGGAAGCCACCCTGCGCAGTGCATTCGATATCGCCCGCAGCGGCCGTCCCGGACCGGTCGTGATCGACCTTCCCAAGGACATCCAGAATGCCGAAGTACCCTTTGACGGAAGCAGTATGCTGCCGCTGCCAGGCTACCGCGCGCGATTGCTGGCGTCCGCCCGGCGTGAGCTGGGCGAGGCCGCATGCAACGACTTTCTGCAGGCTCTGACACGCGCTGAACGACCACTGATCTATGCCGGCGGCGGCGTGGTCGCCGCCAATGCCGCCGATGCACTGCGTGCCTTTGCCAGTCACTTCGGACTGCCGATCACCACCACCCTGATGGGTATTGGCATCACCGACACCGCCGCACCGCTGGCCCTGCATATGCTGGGCATGCACGGTACCGCCTATGCCAACTACGCGGTGGACGACTGCGATCTGCTGATCGTGGTGGGTGCCCGCTTCGACGACCGGGTGGCCGGACTGCCGGACCGGTTTGCCGCAAACGCCCGCTTTATCGCCCAGTTCGATATCGATCCGGCCGAGATCGACAAGGTCAAGACCGTGGACTGGCATTATCTGGGCGCATTGGCTCCGGCACTGGACCAATTACGCCATGCCGGGTCCGACATGAACACCCGCAAGAAACTGGAACCATGGCATCGGCATCTGGCCGAACTCAAGCGCGTGCATGCCATGAACTACGACCGCGGCAGCGATCGGATCCAGCCTTATGCAGTCATCGAGGCGATCAATCGCGTCACCCGCGGCGAGGCCATCATCAGCACCGGCGTCGGCCAGCACCAGATGTGGGCCGCCCAGTATTTTGACTTCCGCCGGCCCCGGCAATGGCTGACCTCAGGCGCCATGGGCACCATGGGATTCGGTCTGCCGGCGGCCGTCGGCGCCCAGTTCGCCCGGCCGGATGCCATGGTGATCGATATCGACGGCGATGCCAGCATCCGCATGAACATCGGCGAGCTGGAAACCGTCACGACCTATGGTCTGCCGGTCAAGATCGTAGTGCTCAACAACTGCGGTGACGGCATGGTCCGGCAATGGCAGAAACTGTTCTACAAGGGCCGCTTCGCCGCCTCGGACAAGAGCCTGCACAAGAAGGACTTCATCAAGGCGGCCGAGGCCGACGGCTTCGAGTGGGCGCGCAGACTCAGCCGGCCGGACGAAATCGAAACCAGCATCGCCGAATTCCTGGCTTTCCGGGGACCGGCCTTTCTGGAAGTGATGATCGATCCGGATGCCGGCGTCTACCCCATGGTCGGTCCGGGCGCAGCCTATGCCGAAATGATCACCGGCCCGTTCATCCCGTCCCGGTCGCCAGCGGCGGCCGACACTGATCGCGACATCCCCAGCAACATGTTTTGAAGCCCCGGAGCATGACATGAAAACCCAGCTGCAGCCCCATATCATCACCATCCTGCTGGACAATGAAGTCGGCGCCCTGGCGCGCGTCGCCGGACTGTTTGCCGCCCGCGGCTACAATATCGACTCGCTGAGCGTCGCCGCGACCGCCGATCCCAGCCAGTCACGACTGACCCTGACCACCCATGGCGATACCCGTATACTGCATCAGGTCGTGAGTCAGCTGCGCAAGCTGGTCGATGTGCTGGAGGTGCAGGATCTCACCGGACAGACCCATCTGGAATCCGAACTGCTGATCATCAACGTCCGCTGCCCGCAGGGACGAAGCGATGCTGTCGATGCCTGCCTGTACCGACATCGGGCCTTTCCAGTGGCAGTCAACGGTGACGTCTCCAGCATTCAGTTCGCCGGCACAGGCAAAGCGGTCCGTGCCTTCCTGGATGACATCGAGGCCGTCGCCGAAGTACTGGTACTGGCACGCAGCGGAACGGCGGCCCTGCAGCTGCATTGAGTCTTCAGCGGGCCTGAACAGTCATCCGGCGGTGCCCTTCACCTGATCTGTGGATGGGCTGCAGCCAGAGCCAGGACGGGTTGTTCAGAACAGGTCGACACTGCCGCTCATCACTCCGCCATCCAGCGCGCCCGCATGGATCAGCCCCTGATAGCTGCGGACCTGGTTGCGGCCATGCTTCTTGGCGTAATACAGCGCCTTGTCGGCCAGATCCAGCGCCTGGGTCGAAAATCCCGCCGTGCTGACCTCGACAAAACCGATGCTGACGGTCACCGTTCCGATCTGCGAAAACACATGTGCGGCCATCCGCGCCCGAAACCGCTCCAGCATCGTCTCGACACCGGCCTCGTCCGGGCCCAGCAGCAAGGCCACGAATTCCTCTCCGCCGAAGCGAAACAGCGCATTCGGCGCGGGAAAACTGGATCGCAGCTGCTGCGCCAGCCACAGAATCACCTCATCACCGTATAGATGGCCATACGTGTCATTGACGCGTTTGAAATGATCGATATCGAGAATCGCCAGCCACAACCGCTCCGGCGCCACCCCCTGATGAGTCAAGCCGACCCGCTCCAGCAGTCGTTGCAGCTGGCGATCCAGCGTGCTGCGATTGAAGAGTCCGGTAAGCTTGTCCCGTTCAGCTTCGCGAATCAGGCTGACATAATTGGAGTAGATTCGACTGAAGCCATCCAGAACCTTGGATATGGCATCGAACGGCTCGCCACCCTCGACCATCAGGGCGCCTGCAACAAGTCCATCTTTATGGATAGGCGTCCATACGTAGTGATATCCATCCGCGCCTGCCGAGTGACCGGGGCGCTGGCCATCTTGACAGGCCCGCAGCCGAGTCTGCCAGGCGGCTGTCTCGACTGGCAGAGCTGGACGAACCGCGTAATGCCCTGCCTCCATTTGACGGCAGGACACCCAGGACTCCATGACCCCATCGTCGCCCATGCATTTGTACAGAAGCACATGGCGAGCACGCAGCAACTCGGCCAGGGACAGGGTCAGGCTGTGGTCCAGGGCGTCAATATCCCGGTGCAAGGTCAGCTGGGCCACGGAGTCGACGAACCGCTCCTCCGGCCGCAGCTCGTGCACAGCCGGATCCGCAGACATGGACGGAGCTTCTTCGGAAGCCGCCGTACTGGGCAACCTGATTGACACAGCATCTCCTGGGCAGGCTGCGGCATGATCCGGTCATCACGTGGAACGACCCGGGCGCAGATCTGCATGCCCACAGGAACCCACATGAACAACACCTCACCAACACACAGCCTTCATGGACCTGACCTCGGCCCGGACCATAGGCGGGCGTATGCACCACCTCTTGTGCGAAAGATACTAGCGCGGCTCATGTGACAACACCAATTCATATCGCCGCAGCCGATCCTGCAACCGGCTGATGCCGGTCCCGTCCATCCACGGCCGCCGCGGATCAGGCCTCGTAGCTTCGGCCTTTCCACAGTGAGCGGGTGCCACGCCAATAGCGGATGGCCGAACTCCAGGTCATGGCCAGATACAGACTTGCACTGATCGGCAGCGCCAACCCCCACCACGGCGCCATGCGGTAATAACGCAAGGTGGGAAGGTAGCTGACCCACATCGCCAGCAGGGCCGCAACGGCCAGATCGCGAGTACCAGGCAGGGCCAGCAGCAGCAGCGGCAGCCAGTAGGAGGCGGCGAACACGAGCGTGACCAGCAGCAGCAGCAGGGTCGAATAACCCAGCTGGGTGAAAGCCGACCTGGCCACCATGTCGTGAATGGAACCCAGCGTGCCGTAGGGCCGCAGGCTGATCACTCCCCGACTCAGGCCGGTCCAGGTCCGCAGGCCGGCACGCTTGATCTGGCGTGCCAGGGTGCAGTCGTCTATCAGCGCGTCACGCAGACTCTCGAAGGCACCGACCTGCCGCAGCGCCGTCGTCTCGACAAGAATGCAGCCGCCCGCCGCTGCCGCCGCCCAGCGCCAGCGGCCATTGGCCAAGGCGAAGGGGTACAGCAGCTTGAAGTAGTACACGAAGGTCGGCAACAGCAGGCGGTCCCAGACACTGGTCCGACGCAGATCCGCCATCAGGGAGACGAACTGCACACCCTGCTCGCGCTGCTTGGCCAGCAAGGCAGCCAGCATCCCCGGCTGCAGCACGATGTCGGCATCCAGCAGCAAGGTCCACGGAGTCTGCACTTCGCCCCGTCCCTGTTCCAGCGCCCACAGCTTGCCTGCCCAGCCCTTGGGCAGCGGCTTGCCGGAGATCACCGTGACACCGTCGAAACCCAGCGCTACCTCCGCGGTGCCGTCAGTAGACTGGTCATCGATCACCACGACCCGCAAGCCCTGGCCCTGGGCTTGCAGCCCGGCCAGGGTCTGACCGATCACATCGGCCTCGTTGCGAGCGGGGATCAGCACGGTCAGCTGATCCAGACGCAACGGCTGCGCCGCTGGCGGGGCCGGCTCCAGATGCTCACGGACCCGCCAAGGGAGCCAGGGCAGCAGCAGCAGCCCGAACCAGATGAGGACCGGGGGCAAGGCCCACAGCCATGCCGCATGGGCTTGCCAGAACACGCCAGTCACTCCGGTTTCTGTCAGTGGCTGCTGCTGTCGACGTCAGCCGTTTCCTGCGACGGACGCTTGATCGAGGTGATCGGCACATGCACCGCGGTCGCATTGGCGCGGTCACCATAGCGGATCGGCAGATCCGGAGCCATCGAGCCTTCGGTGCGAGGACCGAACATGGCGACCTTCAAAGCTTTCAGCGGGTGGGCAAAGGTGTCATCCACCGAGGTGCCCTCGAAGCCGCAATGGGCCATGCAGTTGTCGCACTTCGGATTGTTGCCGACGCCGTACTTGTCCCAGTCGGTGGTTTCCATCAGGTCCTTGTAGGACTTGGCGTATCCCTCGTCGACCAGCAGGTAGCAGGGGCGCTGCCAGCCGAACACGTTGTAGGTCGGATTCGACCACGGAGTGCACTGATAGGACTGGTTGCCGGCCATGAAGTCCAGGAACATGGAGGACTGGTTGAAAACCCACTTTTCCTTGCGCTGCTTGCCAAGGCGGAAGATGTCGCGGAACAGGTTCTTGCTCTGGGTCCGCCCCATGAACACGTCCTGGCGCGGGGCATGCTGGTAGCTGTAGCCCGGCGACACGGTGATGGCCTCGATACCGAGGGTCATCGCGTAGTCGAAGAACTCGGCCACTTCCTCGGGCTTTTCGCCGGAGAACAGGGTGCAGTTGATGGTGACGCGGAAACCGCGGGCCAATGCCATCTTGATGGCCTCGACCGCCTTCTCGAACACACCTTCCTGACAGACGGAATCATCGTGGCGCTCTTTCAGGCCATCAAGATGCACCGACCAGGTGAAGTACGGGGAGGGCTCGTATTCATCGATGTGCTTGGCCAGCAGAATGGCGTTGGTGCACAGATAGATGAACTTCTTGCGCTTGATCAGGCCCTGGACGATCTGGGGCATTTCCTTGTGGATCAGCGGCTCGCCACCCGGGATCGAGACCACCGGCGCACCGCATTCGTCCACCGCGGCCATCGCCTCCTCGACGCTGACGCGCTTCTTGAGGATTTCCTTGGGATAATCGATCTTGCCGCAACCGGCACAGGCCAGATTGCACTGGAACAGGGGCTCCAGCATCATCGCCAGCGGGTAGCGTTTCTGGCCCGTGAGCTTCTTGCCGATGATGTACTTGGCAACTTTGTATTTTTGGATCAGCGGAATACCCATAGGGTTTTCTCAATCTCGCATCAGGGGAGCATGGGGTGCCCAATACTCGGAATTTTAACTAGTTTGCGTCGCCGCAGCGACTCCACAGTTCGGAATGGTCCTGCCGGAGACGTGCCCACTCCAGCTTGAACCAGGGGGTGAATGTCTCAGGCTGATCGTTGATCCAGCCATCCAGGGCCTGAGGATCGATATAGCGCAGCTCCGCAACCTCGTTCGGATTGACCTCCGGCATGGCATCCGCCTGGCCGGCATAGACCCAGCACAATTCGTGTTCGGCACCATCCTCGTCGAACTGTGCATGATATTCGAATTTGTACAGATAGCGCAGGACAGCAACCAGTCCCAGCTCCTCGTCCAGCCGGCGTCGCACCGCCGACTCCATCGACTCGCCACGACGTGGATGGCTGCAGCAGGCATTGGACCAGTAGCCCGGCCACAATCGCTTGGCTTCAGCCCGACGCTGCAACAGCACCTCGCCGCGGCTGTTGAAAATAAAGATCGAAAAAGCCCGGTGCAAGGTTCCTTGACCGCGATGAGCCGAGGCCTTGTCCAGAAAGCCGAGTTCGATATCCGCGGCATCGACCAGCACCAGCGGCTCATCGTCAAACGAAACGATGGGTGCCGATGCCTGGGCCGTCCGGCCTTGGCGGGTTGAACATTCGACAGTCAATGAAAACTCCTGAATCTGGCCGCTCGGCGGAACCTGACTCCATTGGCGAGTGGCTTCCGCGCCGGTTCACTGGTGCAGTGCGGCATTAAAAACTCGTTTAGTCTACATCTTTAACCGGTCTGAAATCAGACTGTCACCTTAACCGTTCCTGGCACCCTGCCGGCGCAGCCGATCCCGGCCGTGTTATTCTAGGGGAATCATGTTCACCCTTACCGTACTGCCAGAGGCTCTCGGCACCGCCCTGATCCTGGCGGCATGCGCGTACGCGCTGCTTGCGTGTATTGCGCTGCACAAAACACGTTTGCAAAGCCGGGCCCGCCCCGTCGGCGCCACCCGGCCGACAAGCGTGCTGAAGCCACTGTGCGGAGCCGAGCCGCGGCTTTACGACAATCTGCGCAGCTTCTGCGTGCAGGACCACCCGCAGTACCAGCTGGTATTCGGCGTACGCGAGGCCGATGATCCTGCGATCGAGGTGGTCGCCCGCCTGCAGCATGAATTTCCGGATCTGGACATGCAATTGGTGATCGCACCGCAGGTGCATGGTCAGAATCTGAAAGTCAGCAACCTTATCAACATGTTGCCAGCCACCAAACATGACTGGCTGGTGCTGGCCGACAGTGACATCGATGTTCCGATCAATTACCTGAGTCATGTTGTCGCGCCCCTCGCCGATCCGGCGACCGGAATCGTCACCTGCCTCTACCGCGGCCGTCCCGCCGCAGGCCTCTGGTCCCAGCTTGGTGGCCAGTTCATCGACGAATGGTTCACCCCCTCGGTGCGACTGTCCCAGCTGCTGGGCTCGCAACGCTTCGGCTTCGGCGCGACCATCGCCCTGCGTCGTGACTGTCTGGCAGGTCTTGGCGGCCTCGAGGCTCTCAAGGACACCTTGGCCGATGATTACTGGCTGGGCGAGCTCAGTCGCCGCCAAGGCCTGCGCAGCGTGCTCTCCGATGTGATCACCACCACCGATGTCACCGAGACCAGCCTGGCCAGCCTGTGGGCGCACGAAATGCGCTGGCTGAGAACCATCCGCTCATTGGCGCCGTTCGGTTTCGCGATGACGTTCGTCTGCTTCACCCTTCCTGTTTTGGGTATCGGCCTCATCTTGGCGCATAATAGTTATAATTTTGTCATGGCCGGTGTCGGCGCAATGGCCCGTTGGTGGATCCACTTCACCCAGCGACGGGGCCGCAGCTGGCAAGGCGCGAAGTACGAAGCATGGTTGGTACCGGCTCGTGATCTGCTCCTGTTCATCGAATGGACAGTAGCGCTCACCCGCTGGCAGGTAAGCTGGCGTGGTCAGGTCATGAATGCCAAAGGCCAAGATCCAGCATAATCTCTCACCGTCATGGGTGCGCGACTCAAGTTCGCGTCCTGTCACTTAGCCGAACACGATCAAGTTCACTCCTATGAAAACACTCTTTCTTCAGGCCCCTTCATTTGACGGCTTCGATGGCGGCGCAGGCTCTCGTTACCAGGCCAAGCGCGAAATCAAGAGCTTCTGGTATCCGACCTGGCTGGCCCAGCCTGCCGCGCTGATTCCGGACTCCCGCGTGCTGGATGCTCCCGCCGACGAGATCGGCGTCGAGGAGACGCTGGCCATCGCCGAAAAATACGATCTGGTGTTCATCCACACCAGCACACCGTCGTTCCCTACCGATGCCAAGTTCGCCGAGCTGCTGAAAGAGCGCAAGCCGGGCATCATCATCGGTCTGGTCGGCGCCAAGGTCGCCGTGGATCCTACCGATTCGCTGACGGCCTCGGCCGCGATCGATCTGGTCTGCCGCGAGGAATTCGACTACACCTGCAAGGAAGTCGCCGAAGGTCGCCCCTTCGCCGATATCACCGGCATCAGCTACAAGCTGGCCGATGGCAGCGTGAAGCACAATCCGCCGCGCGCCATGATCGAGAACATGGACGATCTGCCGTTCGTGGCGCCGATCTACAAGCGTGACCTGAAGATTCCGAATTACTTCATCGGTTACCTGAACTACCCCTACATCTCGATCTACACCGGTCGCGGCTGCCGCTCCAAGTGCACCTTCTGCCTGTGGCCGCAGACCGTGGGCGGCCATCGTTACCGCGTGCGTTCGGCCGACAACGTGATCGCCGAGGCGAAGTGGATCAAGGAGAACATGCCCGAGATCAAGGAGCTGATGTTCGACGATGACACCTTCACCGACAGCTCGAATCTTGAGCGCGTGCATGACATCGCCCGCGGCCTGGGCAAGCTGGGCTGGACCTGGAGCTGCAACGCCAAGGCCAATGTTCCTTATGAGTCGTTGAAGATCATGAAGGAAAACGGCCTGCGCCTGCTGCTGGTCGGCTACGAGTCCGGCGACGACCAGATCCTTCACAACATCAAGAAGGGTCTGCGCACCGATATCGCCCGCAAGTTCACCGAGAACTGCCGCAAGCTGGGCATCCAGATCCATGGCACCTTCATCCTGGGCCTGCCGGGTGAAACCAAGGAAACGATCGCCAAGACCATCGAGTATGCGAAAGAAATCAACCCGCATACCATCCAGGTCTCGCTGGCAGCGCCCTATCCCGGTACCGCCCTGTACAACCAGGCCATCGAGAACGGCTGGCTGGAAAAGAACCATGCCGTGAACCTGGTCAACGAGAAGGGTGTGCAGCTGGCCGCCATCAGCTACCCGCATCTGTCCAAGGAAGAAATCTTCCACAGCATGGAACAGTTCTACCGGGCCTTCTATTTCCGCCCGTCCAAGATCTGGGAAATCGTCCGCGAGATGATGGCCAGCTGGGACATGACCAAGCGCCGTCTGCGTGAAGGCGTGGAGTTCTTCCGCTTCCTGCGCGCTCACGAGTCCTGAGTGCCCCCGACCGGATGTCTGCCAAGGCAGGCATCCGGTCTGACGGAATTGCAAACATGAGCATGAAGGACGCCCATGCGGCCAGGCCCCGCCTGATCGTGACGGCTGATGATTTCGGCCTGCACGAAGCCGTCAATGATGCCGTCGAGCAAGGTTGCCGCAACGGCGTGCTGCGGGCCGCCAGTCTGATGGTGGCCGCTCCTGCGGCGGCCGATGCCGTCGCCCGCGCGAAACGACTGCCTGAACTGGCGGTAGGCCTGCATCTGGTGCTGGCCGATGGTGCGCCGATGCTGCCGCCGACTCAGGTGCCCGATCTGGTCGGTGCAGATGGTCGTTTCGGCAGCAACATGGCCAAAGACGGCGTGAAATTCTTCTTCCTGCCCCATGTCCGGCGTCAGCTGGAAGCGGAGATCCGCGCTCAGTTCGAGGCTTTTGCGGGCAGTGGCCTGGTACTGGACCACGTCAATGCCCACAAGCATTTCCATCTGCATCCCACCGTCCTGTCGCTGATCCTCTCGATCGGCCGCCAACACGGCCTGAAGGCCGTGCGCCTGCCGGTGGAGCCGAGCATGCCCGGCTGGCTCAAGCCCTGGCTGAACCTGATGCGCTGGCGCCTTCAGTGCAACGGCATCGCCCACAACGATCATGTGTTCGGCATCAGCCACAGTGGCGGCATGGATGAGACTACCGTGCTGGAAATCATCGACACCTTGCCGGCCGGCGTCTCGGAAATGTACCTGCATCCGGCTGCACGCAACCAACTGACGCCGAGCATGGCCGAATACCGCCATACGGATGAGCTGGCCGCGCTGATTTCCCCGGCGGTGGGCGCGCGGGTAGCCGAACGCTGCGAGCTGCTGTCCGGCTTCGGTGGACTGCAGGCAGCACGCGCATGAAGTGGATCAGCTATCTCGCCGGTCTGGCCGGCCTGGTCACCGTCATCGTGCTCGGCTTGCAGCAGAACTGGACCGACATCGGTCAGGCTCTGGATCATGCCGGCTGGGCCTTGCTGTGGCTGCTGCCTTTCCATGCGTTGCCGCTGGGGCTGGATGTGATGGGTTGGCGGGCACTGCTGCGACCCAGCGATCCCGAGCGCCGCGCCCACTTCAGCTTTCTGTTCTGGGTTGCGGCGATCCGCGAAGCCTGCAATCGATTGTTGCCGGTCGCCAATGTCGGCGGCGAGCTGATCGGCATCCATCTGGTCAAGCGTCGTGGCATCAGCGGTGCCGCCACCACCGCCAGCGTATTGATCGAAGTGCTGCTGACCTTGTTGAATCAATATGCCTTCACCGCTCTGGGCATCGTGCTGCTGGTCTGCACCCAGCAGGCCACCGGCAGCGCCACCACCGTGATGATCGCCCTGGCCGCCAGTCTGCCCTTGCCGGTCGGACTGGTGCTGCTGCTGCGCTTCGGCAATCTGTTCTCCCGCATCGGGGAAATCGCCGAGAAGATGTTCGGCGGTGAGTCCAAGCTGGCAGGCCTGCTGGATGGCGCCCAACTCGACATCGAGGTCCGCAAGCTGTTCGATCAGCCGCTGCGAATGGCCGCTGCCGGCGGCTGGCAGTTCGCCGGCTTTGTGGTAGGCAGCTTCGAGACCTGGCTGGCGGTCAAGTTGCTGGGGGCGCCCATCACCATCTGGGATGCCGTCGCCGTGGAGGCGATCACCCAGGCGGTGCGCCATATCATCTTCTTCGTGCCGGCCGGTCTCGGCGTGCAGGAAAGCGGTCTGCTGATCTTCGGCCACATGATCGGCCTGCCGGCCGACATCAGCATGACCCTGTCACTGATCAAGCGGCTGCGTGAAGTGCTGTTCGGGCTGCCGGCCCTGCTGTCCTGGCAATGGCTGGAACGGCACCAGAAGAATCTCCCGCCGGAACAGGTGGCCGAAGGAGCCTGAGCTCCTTCGGATGCTCCGCCGGCCGCTCAGGCGCGCTGGCGGAACCAGTTCACGGCATCTTCCAGCGCCTGGCGCGCCGGACGCGGTCGATAGCCCAGCTCGGCCTTGGCCCGGGCACTGGAGAAGAACATCATCTTCTTCGACATTTTGATCTCTTCCACCGTCGCCACCGGTGCCTTGCCGGTGATCCGCGCCAAAGCCTCGGAAACATAGGCCACCGGCAGCACCAGATTGTGTGGCAGGCGGATCCGCGGCGGCGGTCGACCGACGATATCGGCGATTTCGGTCAGCAATTCGCGCAGGGTCAGGTCCTGGCCGCCCAGAATATAACGCTGTCCGGCCACACCCTTCTGCCAGGCCAGCCAGTGACCTTCGGCCACGTCATCGACATGCGCGATATTGAGGCCGGTATCCACATAGGCGGGAATCTTGCCCAGCATGGCATCACGCACCACCCGCCCGGTGGGCGTGGGCTTGATGTCACGCGGTCCGATCGGGGTCGAGGGGTTGACGATCACCAGATCCAGGCCGGCCGCGGCGAATTCCGCGGCCACTTCCTCGGCGAGGAACTTGGACCGCTTGTAATGGCCGATCATGTCGGCCACGGTCACCGGCGTGAATTCGGTGCCGGGGGTGTGATCCTTGGGAATGCCGAGGGTAGCGACGCTGCTGGTATACACCACCCGCTGCACGCCGTTGTCACGTGCTGCCGTCAGCAAGGCCCGGGTGCCCTCGACATTGGCCTGATACAACTCGGCCGGTCGCGGAGTCCACAGCCGGTAGTCGGCGGCCACATGAAACAGTGCATCGCAGCCTCGGCAGGCCGCAGGCAAGGTTTCGGCCCGGGTCAGATCGCCCTCGGCCAGCTCGACGGGCAGCCCCTGCAGATTGCTGCGATCGGAGCGGGGACGGACCAGAACCCTAACCGACACCCCTTCATCGAGCAATCGCCGGACCATGGCGGACCCGACGAATCCGCTCGCGCCTGTTACCAGTGCTTTCACGACAACTCCACAATTTACGCGCTTATATCGCCACGGCCCAGAGCAGACCGGAGCGAATCTGAAAGATGGAAGACAGCAATTATCCCCGAAATTCAGGGTCTGCGCCGATGCAGTGCACAAGATATCACTTGCAGCCGGGGCGTCTCTGGTAGAATCCGCAGCTAGTCCGGGCGGATCCGATGCCTCCCGACCTCCCAATTCGCTTATTTGCATCGACTGGCATGACCCTGTTTGCAGTGATGTCGAAGTCGCAGTCGAAGGCATGCCCATGACAAGAACCGATACTGCCATTCCATCCACGACCGACGCCGCCGATCGCTTCCAGGACGCGATATTGCCCAAGGTGTCGCGTACCTTCGCCTTGACCATTCCCCAGCTTCCGCCTTCGCTGTGCCGGGCGGTGGGCAATGCCTATCTGCTGTGCCGGATCGCCGACACCGTCGAAGACGAGCCGGCCTTGTCGGCCGAGGACAAATGCAGGTACGAAGAGGCGTTGATCGATGCCGTCACCCAGCGCATCGATCCGGCACCGCTGGCAGCCGAAGTCGCCGCTCGACTGTCGTCGGCCACTCTGGACGCCGAGCGCGACCTGTTTGCCCAGCTGCCGACCGTGCTCGAAGTCACCCGTACCCTGCGCCCTGCGCAGCAGGCGGCTATCGAGAGCTGCCTGCGGATCATGGCTTCTGGCATGCACGACTTCCAGACAGACGCCGGTGTGCAGGGTCTGGCCACGCTGCAGGAGCTTGATCATTACTGCTATATCGTCGCTGGCTGCGTCGGTGATCTTCTGACCGACATGTTCGTCGATTTCGATCCCGAAATCGCCGCGCGCGGCGCAGCCATGCGTCGACTCTCGGTGTCCTTCGGCCAAGGCCTGCAGATGACCAATATCCTGAAGGACCAGTGGGAAGACCGCACCCGCGGTGCCTGCTGGCTGCCGCGTGATCTGATGCGACGCCATGGCGTCGATCTGGCGACCCTGGCGCCGGGCAGGACGCCGGCCGGATACAAGGCCGCACTCGACGAGCTGATCGGCGTTGCCATCAGCCATCTTGGCAACGCACTGGAATATACCCTGCTGATACCAGCACGGCATGCCGGCATCCGGCGCTTCTGCCTGTGGGCGATCGGCATGGCGGTACTGACCTTGCAGAACCTGCATGCCTCGCCCGATTTCTCGGGCGGAGCCCAGGTCAAGATCACCCGCAAGATGGTCCGCCGCACGATCATGCTCAGCAATCTGGGCTGCCGTCACGACTGGGCCCTGCGCGGCATGTTCAAGTGGGCGACCCGCAAGCTGCCCAGAACCCCGCTGGCCGCCGAATGGACGGGCCCGGACGATATCCGTCAGCTGTGGATCCGTTCTGCCGCAGCACGACCGGCCGATCGCGCCCGTGATCTGGCGGACGCCACCCACGGGGCCGGCTGATGGATACGCGGGTGGAACTGCGGCCGACGGGGGAGTTGCGCCAGTCGCCGCTGACTCGGGCCATGGAGCAGGCCCGCGCCGCGTTGCTGGGCCGTCAGGCCGCTGACGGCCACTGGTGCTTCGAGCTGGAATCCGATGCCACCATCACCGCCGAATACATCCTG
>JGI2924J29684_1077644_pt1 | contig 19998 bp, 12 predicted proteins | sample BenlonsequencITS_FD_29684 | JGI IMG/M metagenome (IMG submission 29684)
AGTCCTAGGACTATAAATTTTCTTTCTTTCATCTTTTTCTCCCTCAATATTATAGGATTCTTCTTATGGCTGGACGAAGATAATCTTCCCAAGTGAAAAGCCTGGTTTATTCATAAAACCAGGCCGGTTGCGCTACTTGTTCCACATGTATAAAGCGCCCAAATTATAATACATGTTTCTAAACTTCCTAATTTGTATTAAATTAGCAAAAAATAAACATTTTTGTTCTAAAACTCTTTATGTGTAGTATAACATAGATATACTGTTCTAATTTGTCACATTATGTAACTAGTGGAAGAAAAAGTTTTGTTTGATTAGTATACGACTTATATTAATACTTTATTTTAGAGAAAAGCATACGCTGCATTAAAAAAAGTTTAATGCAGCGTACTCCATTATTAAATATTAAAGTATAACGGTATTGTAATGGTAAAAGGGATAGTGAAAGGTCTAATATACGATAAATGTAAAGTACATCGGATAAACAAAGAACCTTTTTGTCCCCCTGCATACAGCAGGAACACTATTACATCCCTTTAAGTTTAGAATTTAATGGTTTTGGGCTCAGTTGTCATAAATGTTGCCGTTGCATCTTCAAAATACAGCACCTCAAAAACTCCATCATCAACTTTGTACATTTTTGTAAGTGAAGGATTCTGGTCAAGCATAGCTTGTTTTGCTTCCGGTCTTTTATCAACGATCGCCTTTGCTTCTAAGCGAAACCAGCCGCCATCTTTGTTTAAGGCAGCAATTTCGATTTTAGTGTTCTTTTCAATTTGTTTAAATACGTTCTTTGTATTGTTTGTGCATATATACAGCTTGCCCTCAAATTTTGCTACCGCTCCAAAGGGGCGGTTTCTCGGCTGATCACCATCCATTGTTGCAATAAAGAAAACCTGGTTGTTTTTAAAAAACTCGAATACTGTTTCCATTGATCTTTACTCCTTTCAAGCCATACCTCTATAATGCATTTTATGACGGTAGAATAATTTATACAAGTACGATCTTTTATGATAGTATATTTCATTATTGATACTATTACTACAGGAGGGCCATATGAAAGAGAATGAAAAATTAGTAGGGCGATGTCCCTATGTAACAGCACAAAAAGTATTATCCGGGAAATGGAGTCTCTTAATTTTACATTATATAAGTGAAAAAACTCTGAGATTCAATGAGTTACAGCGTTTAATGCCGGATTTAACACAAGCAACGTTGACAAGGCAGTTGCGGGCACTGGAGGAAAATGGGCTTATCCTTCGCAAGGTCTATCACCAAGTTCCCCCAAAAGTAGAATACTCACTAAGTGACATTGGTATTGAATTTAATGAAGTCCTAGAGAAATTGGAAGTATGGGGTAAAAAATATATACAAAGCCATTTTCAGGCACACCTTGAACCAGATATTTGAAAACTACCTTTGCTTGTATAGTAAACCCAAAGAGCATTTATGAAAAGCAATATACTCGTGGAAAAGAAGACATAATGGAAACCCCAATAGGCGGCCATCTGACCTCCAATTACCGGGCCAGCGACGTTGCCTAAATTTTGAGCTGCATTATTATATCCGAATATTCTTCCTGAAATCGTTTCCGGGATGTTGCTTTTAAGAAGTGAATTAATAGCCGGCAAAAAACCAGCGGTAGCAATACCCATCATAAAGCGCAAAATTATCAGCTGCCAGGCGTTCCGGACATAGGCCTGGGGAATCAAAATTATGGCTGCCGCAAGAAGACAAACAAATAATACGGAATAAGGCCCTATCCTATCGGATAATTTGCCGAGAAAAGGGGCGATCAATACATTAGCTAAACCCACTGCTGAAACAACTGCACCGGAAATAATTGCTATATGGCTTGCATTGTTCATTAATAATTTTACATAAATGGTAACAATGGGCTCGATAGACATGCTTGCTAATTGAAGCATAAAGGAAGTTATAAACATAGCTATGAGTATTTTCGGTTTGTCGATGATCTTCCACACTTCCCGGCCGGACAATCGAGCCGAATTGTTTGGAATAAAATCTTCGCGAACAAATACCCAGGCAATGAGAAACGCCAAAAGCAGAAATCCCCCGGTGATGTAAAAAACATGACGCAAACCGATAATTTCGGACAAAGTACCGCCAACAAGAGGGCCGATCAAGGAGCCTCCTACTGAACCGGAAGTAAGAGTCCCTAAAGCCCAACCCGCGTGTTCTCTTGGAGTTTGAGAAGAAACCAGTGTAATCGCTGCCGGTACGTAGCCGGATATAGCACCCATCAAAAGACGAAGACCGACCAGTTCATAAACATTATGGACGAATCCTATTAAAATCATTATGATTGCCATTCCTAGGCTAGCTCTGAGCAGCATAAGCTTCCTGCCATGTATGTCGGCAAGCTTTCCCCAAAGCGGAGAAACGATAGCGGCAGAGAGCGCTGTGGCACCGAAGGCAACCCCAGACCACTGTTCGACTCTGGCAATATTGTGAACACCCAGTTGTTGAATATAAATGGGAAGAAAGGGAATTACGAGATTCATTCCCGCCATGGTAGCAAAAGATCCGAACCAGCAAATAATTAAGTTTCGTTTCCAGATTGGCATCGTTAATTCCTTTCAGATATCGAAATTTAGCATACTAAAATATTTTAACGTCATTTTAGTAAAGTTACAAATGGTGCACGAAGTAGCTTTAGCCCATTAAGGTTTACTTATGATCAACAGACTAATTATAGACCTGAAAGCCAATCTACTTAGAGTTCACTACCTAAATTACTACTGAACCTATAAACACTGAAAAACCCTTTCAAAGATCTTCGTCTTCGAAAGGGTTTTTTTAGTAAATAATTATTTTTGCATTTATAGAAGATTCACTCTAAGTAGTATGATCTGGAGATACCTCGGTTTTAGTTTTCCGGTGAAACTTCTGCTTCAAATCATCTAACAAGGAATAAACCACGGGGACAATAAAGAGAGTTAAGAGGGTTGAGGTAATTAACCCACCGATAACTGCATGCCCCATTGGCGCACGCATTTCTGCCCCGGATCCGGTTGCCAAAGCAACAGGAATCATACCAAAGATCATAGCAAGGGTGGTCATAAGAATAGGCCTTAACCGGGTGCGGCCTGCTTCCTGCAGGGCCTCCTTAATCCCTAGACCTTCCTTTCTTCTCTGTTTAGTAAAGTCAACAAGAAGAATACCGTTTTTAGCCACTAATCCCATGAGAAGAATAACTCCAATGAGGGACATGATACTTAGCTCGCTTCCGGCGGCATAAAGACCCAGAACAGCACCAATGAGGGCCATAGGCAGAGAAAACATGATCGCAATAGGATCTAAAAAGCTTTCGAACTGCATGGTCATAACCAGGTACATGAAAAGTATCCCCATCAAAAGCGCCATCACTAGACTACTGAAGCCCTCGGACATGACTTCATTCATGCCTCCGACCTTGATAAAAACCCCCTTAGGAATATCCGGATCATTCTGAAACTTTTTTGTATACTCGTTTAAAAAATCTCCCGAGGCCATTCCCTCTACATTGGCAGAAAGCTCGATTTGCCTCATTCTATCGTATCTGTGGATGGTGGAAAGAGAGGTGGCAAGAACTTTATGGGTGATACTTGAAATAGGAACCAGTTGATTGTTTGACCCATTAACATAAATGGCATTAAGATCATCCAACGACTTACGCTGGTCATCTTTTAAAGATACCCTTACATTAAAGCGATCTCCGGCATAATCAAATTTTCCAGCATCGATGCCGTCAAAAAGTGCCCTTATCGTATTGGCTGCAAGGGAAACATCGACTCCAAGATCAGAAGCTTTGTCTCTGTCAACCTCTAATTTAGCTTCCGTTGCACCATTTTTTATATCGAGGCCTACATCTTTGGCATGAGGATCCTCACTCAGCTCCTTTTTGGCTTTCAAGGCAAAATCCTCCAATGTCTGCTGATCGTTGCCCATAATAACAAAGGAGACATCCTTGCTTTCACTGGGGCCAAATGAACCTGCTTGTACTGATAAATCGAGTCCGGGAATTTTACTTAAATCATTCCTGATTTCGGAAGCAAGCTCTTTGGAAGTCTTTTTTCTTTCCTGTTTATCCGTAAGTTTCACATAAGTGGAAATATCATCGGAACTTACGGTGGTATAAAGATGTGTGATTTCAGGATATTTCTTAAGGCTCTTTTCAATTTCCTTAGCCTTTTCTCCTCTTGCCTCAAGGGTCAACCCTGAATCTGTCGTGGCGCTGATGTTAATGGAGCCATTATCGGAGGCGGGTATAAAGCTAAAGCCCAACATAGGAATCATCCGCATACTGGTCACGAAAAGCCCAATAGTAATAACTAAGGTAATAAAGCGATGGCTTAATACTACCTTCAAAAATCCGGCATAAGTCAAACCTAATAAATTAAATTTATCATTAAACCAATCTAAAAAGCTCCCAACAAAGGTCCTTTTGACTTTTTTCTCTGCCTTTAATAAAAGAGAGGCCATCATCGGTACCAGGGTTAACGATATAAAAAGAGAAACAAGCATACTAAAAGCGACAGTGAGACCAAATTCTATAAAATACTTCCCGATGATCCCCGTAACTAAGGCAATAGGTACAAAAACCGCCACCACAGCGAACGTTGTCGCTAAGACTGCTAAGCCAATTTCCGAGGTCCCTTCCAGGGCCGCCTTTATTGGAGGTTTACCCATATGTAAATGCCGGACTATATTTTCAATAACCACGATAGCATCATCAATTAATAAACCTACAGCCAGCGAGAGAGCCATCAGAGACATGGTATTAAGTGAAAAATTCATAGCCTTCATAGCGATAAACGTTGTAATAATTGAGGTCGGAAGAGAAATCCCGCTGATTAACGTGCTTTCCCATTCGTTTAGAAACAGGAATACAATAATGACGGCCAGTATACAACCTTCAAGGATCGTTTTAACGACCTCGTTAACCGAATCACGGATAGAAACAGAATTATCCACAACTACGTCAATGTGTAATCCTTTGGGAAGAAGTCCCTTAATAAGCTCCAATCGTTGTTTCACATTGTCGGCAACTTGAACTGTATTTGCCCCTGATTGTTTGACGACATCGATCCCGATAGCCTCTTTCCCATCATAATAGGAAATACTTTTCATATCTTGTATCCCGTCCGACACTGTCGCAACGTCGCGAACTTTTATTTCCCGGTCTGAACGGTTAGCTACCGTTATATTGTAAAAATCATTCAGTGATTTAACTTTATTGTCGGTTCGCAGTGAAATCTCATTTTGCCCTTGCTTAACCTTCCCGCCCGGTTCTTCCATGTTCCCGCTCAGGATGTTACCTACCATCTCGGCCGGAGTCAGTCCATAAGCTGCTAACTTATCCAGATCCAGCTTGATTTTGATTTCCCTCTCCTCTTCACCATAAACATTAACCGATCCGACGCCGTTTACAGTATATAAGCTCTTAGTAATCACATCATCAACAATTTTGGAAATGGCCCGGTTATCCATTGAACCGCTGACAGCCAACGATAAAATTGGCTGAGCGGAAAAGTCATATTTGGCAATGACCGGCTCATCAATATCGTTGGGAAGACTTTTTCTCACCGAAGAGACCTTGTCCCGAACTTCCTGGGCAGCCACGTCCGGCGATTTTTCCAAGACAAACTCAGTAATAATATTGCAAGATCCTTCACTGATATTCGTATAAACATGCTTTACACCGGATATTTGCCCAATAGCTTCCTCTACCTTCTTAGCGATATTTGTTTCAATTTGGTCTGGGGCAACTCCATTCTCCGTTATGGAAACTGTTACATAAGGAAAATCCGCTTCAGGCATGTCGTTAATGCTTAAACTTTTAAAACAGATAAAACCTACCAGAATGAAGGTCATGATTATAACGGTAATTACGACCGGTCGTTTAACACTAACATTTGTCAATAACATTCCTTAGCCCCCCTATTTCGAAGCCACCGTAACTGAATCACCATCCTGAAGCACGTTCAGGTTTGTTGAGATAATTGCTTCATTGCCTTGAAGTCCTGTTTTAATCTCAGCCTGATTGCTGAATAAGTTCCCTATCGTCACAGTGCGTTTGCGGGCGATTCCATTTTCATTAATAAATACGTAATAGTTGCCATCCTGACCATTAATCAAGGAAACGGGGATAACAAAACTAGGGGCTTTAGTATTATCTATAAATCTCACTTTAGCAGATACCCCCGGCTTTAAGGACTGGTCCTTATTAGCCAATTCGACTTTTACTTTAAATGCCCTTGAGGATGAATCGGCAGACGGGTCAATACTCTTTACAACCCCTTCGTAACTTTGACTTTCATCTTCATTAAGGATCACTTGGGCCTTTTGACCAATTTTAATGTTTTGTATCAGCGCTTGGTCAATCTCAACAACTGCGTCAATTGCCGAAATATCTAATACTTTACCCAAAACACTTCCTTGATTGAGAAACTGTCCGAGACTTACATTTTTTCCATCAATAACACCGGTGATTGGGGCTCGGATGATCGTATTGTCCAAGGTAGTTTGGAGGTTGTCAATATTGGTCTGAGCTGTTTGTATATTCGCCTGATTTGCAGCAACATCAGCCTGAGTACTTTTCAAAGAGGTCTCCGCATTTTCCAGATCAGCCTGGGCGGCGGCACCTTGTTCAACCAATTCTTTAGTCCGGTTATATGTACGTTGAACATTTTCGAGATTTGCCCCCGTTTTTTGTAAAGACGCTTTGGAAACCTCCAATTGACTTTCCGCCGATTTTAATTGGTTTTGAATGTCCTGATCATCTAAAACAACCAGCTCCTCACCTTGTGCAACTTGCTTACCATCATCAAATATAATATTGATAACCTTTCCGCTGTTTTTGGAACTGATAATTCCCTCCTGCTTGGCTTGTAATGTGGCTTTATAAGCTGTCCCTTGATTTTGGCTCAGCTCCGTTGGCTTAATGACTCCTACGCTCAACTTGTTACTTACCACGTTTGTCCCGCCTTGGGTCGCCTTGGCAGCAAAGTTTAACTGCAGTTCTTTGTAACGAAACAGGACAACCCCAACAGCAAAGGCAACGACGATGAGTGCAACTAAAACCATTCTTTTTTACTCATAATTTCACCTTTCTCTTGAAAATAAGTTTCTTACCTTGAAAAAAATCAGATTCCATTCTTCATTTATCCCCAATTCCATGAAGTATAAAGTCAATAATCTTCTCCCTATCCGAATCTTTTTCTTGCCGAATACTGTAAGCGTCCAACGCATGACCTTTATGGCAGCAAAAGGCCGCTATCATATCAGTTGTGAAATTTGCCGCAAATTCAACATCAATTTTCCTGAGAACTCCATCTCTAGCCCCCTTTTCAAAAAGATCCCTTAAGATATCAACATATTTCTCTCTATAACTCATCATTATTTCTTGAAACATTTGCTTTGTTTCGAAAGTCAATTCAAAGAAATCACCGAACATTACAAACTTAAAGAAAAAGTCAACCGCTTCGCTGGTTTCCTGGGTTATTTTTACGATCTCGTTTATTTTAGCTCTCAACGTAATTTTCCCGCTCATTCTGCGAATAACTTCGGCAAAGAAATAACTCGCATTTTCTTTGACTACATGAATGAACAAATCTTCCTTGTTCTGAAAGTATTCATAGAGGGTCCCTTTCCCAAGTCCGGCCTTTGCAGCGATATCTTTCATGCTGGCATTCGTAAAACCATTCTCCCGAAACACCTCAAAAGCCGCACCTAAAATTGTTTCCTCTTTATCTTTTTGTCTTGCCATATTATCCTCCAACCTATACTCCGGGAATCAATCATAAATCTGTAATGCCCGACCGTTCGGTCAATATAAATGACGCTGCAAATTCCCTCGGGAACCCTTAACTATTAATGTATTACTGAACTTATGCTTACTTATAGCTTCTCCGGAGACTCTGCAAACCATTGAATATATCCACATTTGGTACATATGAGTATAGTGGCTGACTTATTAAGCCAATCAAGATTTAGAAACGTGGCTCCGGCAGTATTCAATTGCGCTGAGCCATCTTCAAAGACGTCGTTTTGGCAATGAGGACATATTACTTTAATCTTAGCGACTTCATATTGGCTTGGCCCGAATGATTCTTTAATAGCTTTGGCGCCTTTTTTATTCCTTCTATGAAACCTGACATTTGTTCACCACCTAAACAAAAATAATACTTTCCCAAGGCTCTGGATTATAATCTCTTGCAAGACTCCCCTTTTGGGAAAAGGGAAATCAATTTCGTCATAGCACAACAAATCACAAGTGGTTTGGAGATTGTTCTCAGGGCGATTATTAGCCTTCCAAAAGCTTATTGAATTCTTTTACACTAATAGTCTTGGTTTTTTCTGGCACTCTAAGAAATAAATCATTGAGAATCCCTTTCTGCAAGAAAAATGATATGATACTCAGGATACTAACCATTAGCCAAAATCCCACCATCAACTGCGAAACAATCCTATACGTCAGAGGACCATTATCCAAATATAAATAGAGCAATAATAGGAACCCAATAAAAGTGGACAAATAGTTGATGATCCTATCAAACACATTGGAAAATTCCAGCGATATCAGCGCAAAGGAGTTCTGAAACGAAAATGTTCCTTCAAAGGAAAAGTCCCAAAGTATCGGAAGGTAAGACTTCTTTCCAGAAAAGAATATAACATCTTTCCTGACAGACACTTTGTAGTCAGAAAGCTTATTCTCGCCGCCGAAGTCGACAAGAATCTTTTCAAATTGATCAAGCGGAACAGGAGGAATCTTAAAGTATTTAGTTCTGGTTTCCATGCTTTTTCTCCCTTGGTAAACATTAAACAGTGCTGGCCATTGATGGCCGAGTGTCTCTAAAGCCAAACAAGTGCGATACTCTCCACGGAGACAATCGGGATAGCGAGAAGAGACTACTGCCATGACGATAAGCGCGCGGGCTTATCGCCACACTGCGACTCATAACGCATACCTCTGCAGTGTGGATTGGCCGAATATTACATCTTCGTACTTATGGATGTAAGAATATTATTCAATTCCCTATCTGGCTATTACTCCACGATGGTTGGGGGCATATCAAAAGAAATTCCATCCGAAGATACTAATTCCACAACCTTCCTTTATTTCCTCCCTATGTAATTACTTCCTAATAATAAATTTGTTTTAATTCTCTTTCAATTCGTATGCCAATAAGGCATTGCCAATACTGTAACTAAGTTATTCCCGTATCGATATTCCCTATATTTACTATGCTTGTTAAAATTAAAGCTGGAGCCCCACAAAAGATAAACTGGATTTTTACAAAGGAGTACGAAGAGTGAAATATACATCCATTAAAACTGCCGAATTTATAAGCCGTCCAAATCGATTTACCGCTCATGTAATAGTTGATAATCATGAGGAAATTGTTCATGTTAAAAATACAGGACGATGCCGGGAAATACTGCAAACAGGAACCACAGTCATATTGCAAGAATCCAAAAATGAAAAGCGAAAAACTAAATATTCAATCATAGCTGCCTATAAAGAGGATGTGTTAATCAATATCGATTCGCTGGTTCCCAATATGGTTGTCTACCAAGCCATCAAAGAAAAGAAAATTGAGCACATTCATGATGTTACAAAGCTATCAAGAGAAGTTGTTTACGGCAACTCTAGATTCGATTTGTATTTTGAAGCGAACGACAAGAGAGGGTTTATTGAAGTAAAAGGTGTAACTCTTGAAAATGAAGGTGTTGCCCTCTTCCCTGATGCTCCCACTCAGAGAGGTTGCAAACATATTTATGAAATGATGAACGCAGTGAAAGAAGGTTATGCGGGTTATATTTTCTTTCTTATTCAGTTGAAGGGCGTAAAGTATTTTACTCCCCATGAGATTAGAGATCCGGAATTCACCAAGGCACTACGCTTGGCCATAGCAAATGGAGTGACAGTCCTGGCCTATGATTCTCTAGTCTTCGAAGACGAGATAATCATCGGAGATCCGGTAGAAGTCCGCCTCTAAGAACGTGTTAGGGGGACGGTCCTTTTGACACATTTTGATGTGTCAAAAGGACCGTCCCCCTTTCTCACGTTTTCATTTAGATTGCATCAAATAGACTTAATTGATCACTTTCAGGCAGACCTTTTAAACAGCCAAATCCTCTGAGCAGCTCTATAGCCGAATTCCCGATCTTAGCACGCTTCTTGATATCCTCTACAGAGTTGAAGGGTTTTTCTTGGACAGCGTTAAATACACCTTCCGCAGCAACGGTTCCCATGCCGGATATACTATTGATTGGAGGCCTCAAGCCCTCTTCTTCAACGAGAAATCTTGTGGCGTGGGATTTGTATAAATCAATCGGCAGGAAATTAAAACCCCGTTCGTACATTTCCAAAACCAATTCCAAGTCATCATACATATCTTTATCCTTTGGAGCAGCTTGCTTGCCCAGCATTTCAATTTCTTTCATCTTTGCTTTGACTTTTTCTTTTCCGAAAATCATAAATTCGGCATCAAAGGCCTTAGCTCTGATGGTAAAGTAGGCTGCATAATAGGCCTTAGGTATGTGTACCTTAAACCAAGCAATTCTGAAGGCCATCATGACATAAGCCGCAGCATGAGCTTTAGGGAACATGTATTTAATTTTCCTGCAGGAATCAATATACCATTCCGGCACTTCGTGTTCCCTCATCAAAGCCTCATATTCTGCCCATTTTTCAGGGTCCTTTAATGCCTTTCCTTTACGAACCAGCTCCATGATCTTAAAAGCCGTATTAGGCGGCAAACCCTTTTTAATAAGATAAATCATGATCTCATCTCTGGTACATACTGCTTCGCTTAGGGTAACCGTTCCCGCATCAATTAAATCTTTGGCATTTCCCAGCCATACATCGGTACCATGGGAAAGACCTGATATACAGATTAAATCAGTAAACGTCGAGGGCTTTGTGTCTAAAAGCATTCCTCGTACGAATTTCGTACCAAATTCGGGGATACCAAAGGTTCCAACTTTAGAATTTATCTGCTCCGGTGTTACCCCCAGAACCTCTGTCGATGAGAATATCGACATAGTATCCTTATCATCCATAGGGATCGTTTGAGGGTCAACCCCGGTAATATCTTGAAGCATTCTTATGACTGTTGGATCATCATGGCCTAAAATATCCAGCTTTAAGAGGTTCTGATCGATAGAATGATAGTCAAAATGAGTGGTTATGATATCCGAATTTGGGTCATCAGCAGGATGCTGCACCGGGCAAAACTCAAAGATTTCCCTTCCCTTTGGCACCACTATAATCCCACCTGGGTGCTGCCCTGTAGTTCTCTTAATCCCTGTACAACCCCTGGAAATTCTGATAATTTCAGCCTTGTTTACTGTATGGCTCTTTTCCTCATAATATTTTTTAACATAGCCAAAGGCGGTTTTATCAGCTATGGTGCCAATCGTTCCGGCCTTAAACGTTGTCCCCTTGCCAAAAATAACTTCTGTATATCTATGAGCCTTAGCCTGATATTCCCCGGAAAAATTCAAATCAATATCCGGCTCTTTATCGCCATTAAAACCCAGGAAGGTCTCAAAAGGAATGTCTATACCATCCTTAGCCAAGGTCTCTCCACAAACCGGGCAAACTTTATCCGGCAAGTCAAAGCCGATTTGGCACCCATAATCGGAAAAGTCCGAGTACTTGCAGCTAGGACATCTATAATGAGCAGGCAGAGCATTCACCTCTGTTATACCCGTCATATAGGCAACAACAGAAGAACCTACTGACCCCCGGGAACCAACCAAATAACCATCCTCATTGGATTTCCATACCAACTTTTGTGCAATGATATACATGACAGAAAAGCCATTTTTAATGATAGAATCAAGCTCTTTGTCTAACCGTTTCTGGACAATCTCCGGCAAGGGATCTCCATAGAGCTCGTGAGCTTTATTAAAAGCTATATCCTTGATCGTCTGCTCACAGCCTTCGATATGCGGCGGGCATTTTTCCGCAGAAATGGGACTGATAGATTCACACATATCAGAGATCATATTGGTGTTGGTAACCACCACCTCATAGGCCTTTTGAGTTCCCAAATAGGAAAACTCATCAAGCATTTCGTCGGTGGTTTTTAAATACAAAGGCGCCTGATTATCCGCATCTTTAAAGCCCTGACCTGCTTCCAGGATTCGCCGGTATATCTCATCTTCAGGGTCCATAAAGTGTACATCTCCTGTAGCAACTACAGGCTTGTTTAACTTTTCACCCAAAGCAACAATCTTTCTGTTAATTTTCATCAGATAATCTTTGTCCGGCACCTGCTCAGTTCTTACTAAATAATCATTATTGCCAAGAGGCTGGATCTCTAAATAATCGTACTCCTCCGCAATAGTTTCGATTTCTTCATCGGATTTTCCCAGCAATATTGCCTGATAAAGCTCCCCTTCACTGCAAGCACTGCCCAGGATTAAACCTTCGGAGTATTTTTTATAAAGGCTTTTTAAAATTCGCGGTTTCTTATAAAAATAATCCAAGTGTGAATAGGAAACCAACTTATATAAATTTTTTAATCCTGCATAATCCTTGGCTAATATGATGGCATGATAGGTTTTAAGCTTTTTATATTCTTCTTTCTTGGCCTCTTCATCAGAGCTGAAGCGATCTATATCCATAAGGGTTTCGGTTCCTCTTTGCTTCAGCTTTTCAATCATTACATTAAAGACTTTAACGGTAGTATCCACGTCATCTAAAGCTCTATGAGCAACCTCGACCTTGATCCCAAGGTTCTTAGCAATTCGCCCTAATTTGTACGTTTTAAAATCCGGAAAAAGTTCTTTGGCTAAGGATAGTGTATCAAGATAGGTAAAATCAAAATCATAGCCTAAGTCTTTAGCATTGTACTTTAAGAAGCCAATATCAAATTCAGCATTATGGGCTACTAAAACACTTCCGTCAATAAAATCCAGCATCTTAGGAAATACCTGGTCTATGGTTTCGGCATCCTTTACCATCTCATCGGTAATGTTTGTAACCTCTACGACCCTTGCCGGAATAGGCTTTTCAGGATTGACAAAGCAACTGAATTTATCGGTGACTTTTCCGCCTTGAAGTTTCATGATCCCAATTTCAGTTATTTTTTCAGTTACCGGTGAAAAACCGGTGGTTTCCAAATCCAAGACGCAATAAGTGGTGTCAATACTCTGTCCTTTGGAATTTGTGACAGATGGCCGTTTATCCGGTGCCAGATAGGCTTCTACGCCATAAATAATCTTCATATTCGGATTATCTCTTCCGATGAGTTTGTGGGCCTCAGGAAAAGCCTGAACCACTCCGTGATCCGTTATGGCGATAGATTTCATGCCCCAGCTCATAGCTCTTTTAATTAAGTCCGCGGCACTGGTCATAGCATCCATCTGACTCATTTGGGTGTGGAGGTGAAGCTCTACCCTCTTTACTTCAGTCCTATCCAGTCGCTTAATCTTTTTCAGGCCTTCTGTTTCAATGATAGTATTGGCAATAAGTTCGACTTCCCCGGAAAACTTACTGTAACCGGCATTTCCGGACAGCCTGACCCCCTTGGATTTTTTAAGCCTGGCTAATACCTCGCCGTCTTCACCCGGTTTGAGGAAGGCCTTACAAGTCATAGAGCTTGAACTGTCATATAAATCAAAGGAAATTAGTGTTTTTCCGCTTTTTAATTCTTTAGCTTCTATATTAGACACGTCACCCTCTAACGCTATCCTGCCCTCATCCGGCGTGATGTCGGTGATTTTTATAACGGGTTCTTTTATATTGGCGTTTCTCCCTAATATAAGGTTGGAATTTTCTTTTTTCCCGCCGGTTTCACCAGGTATCTCCCGCTTAATCTCAACATTTTCCTTTGGTACGTTATTGATGAGTGCAGTCCTTACTTCCTTTTGCAGAAGCAACATCTCATTGACATATGTATCCTCTTGCAGCTTTAAGGATTCTTCGATGCTTACATTGTCAACAAAATTTATTTGATAGACCATGCCATAAAGGTTTTTCACAGCCTCTTGGATTAATTTGTCACATCCCTTAGCCTTTAATAGGTAGGATATACCAATATTAAAATTAAACGTAATTGTATTCTCGCCTATCTCATAATCACAATGATTTAAAGCTGATTTTAAGATGGGGCTTTTATCTACTAACATTAATACAATGTTTTTCAGCTCCGCTTCCAGAGGTTTTCTATCGGTTCCCTCATGATACTCAATCGTTATGATTGAATCATTTAAAGCTAACCTTTTTTTGATAAACTCGTTGATGCCTTCAATCTCACTGACTTCAATATATTTATCAGAACTGATTTTCATTTCCAAGGTTTTGGTATTTTTGTTTAAAACTACAGCTTCTACAATTGCAGTCTTGAGGTTGCCCCTTGTTTCATAATCGCTAAAAATTTCATTAATTGTCTTCATATCTATAACTCCTAATTTTCAACAGAAAATAGTCAGTGTAAATCAAAAAAAGATTGTTCATCAATCTCCAGTGAACTCGTTCAGCTAAAGCTGAACATCGGGGACCGCTCCCACTTATAGAAGTGTGAGTCTCACGATTGGATGAAAACGAATAATTGCCGCCTAAATACAGGATCGACAAGTGAACTAAATTACTCTCAGAATAATATTATACCAGTTGTTAGTGTTCTTTTCACCATCCAGAGCACTCTTGCCTACAGTCTTAAGACTACCTGTCTTTAGTCTATATCAATTCCTCTTAAGATATTGCATTGAAGGATTTTTCCACTTTTCCAAGGGCTTTGTCCAAAAATTTAAGGGACATTTCAGCCCTTCGCTAACTTTGTCCCTTAGATGGTCTTCAATATTCCAGCTATTCTTTCGCTAAGACTTTAATGAATATCTCGGCAATTCCCGGATCAAATTGTGTACCAGAGTTTTTCTCAATTTCTGCTAGGGCTTCTTCCTTGCTCAGAGCATTTCGATAAACCCTTTCACTAATCATAGCATCAAAGCTATCAGCAAGTGCAATAATTCTTGAAATCATCGGAATATTTTCGCCCATTAATCCCCTTGGGTAACCCTTACCATCCCAGCGTTCATGATGTGCCAAAATGCAATCCGCCAAATCTGACATTTCCTTTGAAGTACTTAATATTCTATAGCCAATCTCGGGGTGTCTCTTGATCTGGTCCCATTCAGTCTCTGTAGGTCTTCCGGGTTTGTTTAAGATACTTTCTTCGATGGCAATTTTTCCTATGTCATGAAGGAGGCCGGCGGCTTTTAGTTTACCGACTTCAGATTCAGAAAGGTTTAACTCCCTTCCAAGCATTTGACAAATTTGACTGACCCTTTTGGAATGTTGTTCCTCTCTTGGATTCTTTTCGTGCAGGGTATTAATAATTGTATTTATTAAATTACCCATCATTCCATTATTGGCAAGGACTTTATGTTTGTACATAGCATCTTCAGCTCTTTTTAGAACTTCGTGGATATTTACATTATTCTCCTCTTTGGTTTCCAAGCCAAAGGACATGCTCACCTGTATTGTGTTAATTTTTATCTTGGCAAACCGGTCATTAATCCTTTGGACGACCTGTTCGGCCTCTTCTTTTTTGGTTTTGGGAAGAAGGATAACAAATTCATCGCCTCCCCAACGAGCGACGATGTCATCTGCCTTACAAGACCTTTGGATGGCTTCTGCCGATTTCTTTAAAAGCTCATCCCCTTTATCGTGTCCAAAAGCATCATTAATGACTTTAAGGCCATTCACATCCCCAATAATAATTGAAAGGGGAAGATCTCCATTGATATCCAAGCGTTTGATTTCTTCTTCATAAAATCTTCGGTTATAAAGGCCCGTTAAAACATCATGATAACTTAAATAGTGATTTTCTTCTTCCCTTCTTTTGCGGTCAGTTATGTCGATCCCTACCCCGGCAAAATATTGCTTCCCATCAATAAAAATTGAACCGGCAGTAAAGTACATCGGTATTTTAGTCCCGTCCTTTTTCTGAAGATTTGCTTCAGCCTCGCCAAACCCGAACCGATTCGCCCTTTTGATTCCTTTGGCCACGGATGTTTGACTTGCTTTGTCTCCTTTATACCAATCTAATAACTTCATATGAGCCAACTCTTCAGAAGAATAGCCTGTCATTTCTTCATGTTGCCTGTTCCATCTCACTAAGTTGCTATTCTCATCGTAGAGGTATATCATCCCTGGAGCGCTGTTAAATAAGGCATCAGTTAATACCTTTTCCTTCTTCAGCTCATTCTCTGCCATGGTCTTCTCCATGATTTCTTCTTCCAAGATGGCATTCAATTCCTGAAGTTTTCTTGTACGTTCTCCGACCTTTCTTTCCAGTTCCTCATTTAATTTGAGAACTTCCTCCTCGGCCTTTTTGCGTTTGGCAATTTCCTCCTCCAGAATCGTATTTATTTCCTCTAACTCAGCATTATTGTCTTCAAGGGTCTGAACAGTCTCCTGCAGTTGTAGAGTTCTTTCTTCTATCTTTAATTCAAGATCATGATTAAGGTTTTTGATTTCCGTTTCAAAAATCTTCCGCCGGCCGATTTCCTGGATTAGTAAGAGATTTTGAGCCGCGTACATCGAAAGCTGATTGGCATGAAAGAAAAGGAAACGACAAATATTTTCAAACTGAAGTTTGGACATGCGTTTTACATCTTTTAGAGCATCCATAGACACTTCAGGTTTGACGCCAATTTCATCCGTGTATTTCATGAGATCTTCCATTGCTGCGTCCTCGTCAAGTACCTGACCTATCAGCCAATTAGCAATATGAATTCCGTCAACAATAATACTTGCTCCTGCATCAAGAAGACCTCCGCTCGAACACCGCCGTATTTTAGGCCCATCTTTTTGAGGACTTCCCATCATTGAATCTGATTTTCGACAATTGTTCAGTCCTTTTTCAGTGCTTCTTATAGCCAGACACAAGTTGCAAAAGCCACTTGGTTCCGTTATAGGTGTTCCATCAGGCTCAGTTATGAGTGAGGCCACACCAGTCGCCGCAGAAAACAAATCCTGAAGCTTCTGAATTTCGCGCAGGTCAAAGAGATTTGACAATTTATAAATGTTATGATCACAAGAAATAAATGGTTGAGCCATCTCCTTCACCTATCCTTATTTCATTAGTCGATTACATGTCAAACAGATCAAAGGACTAAGAAAGCAGTGAATCCAAGCGCTCTTTGTTCTAAGTTTTTTCACTTTATATTTCAATAAATTCGTTCTCATAAATTCCTGTTAGCAAAAGCGCATCAAAACTATATCGCTTATCTCTTCAACAAATAATTCTATCTTTCCTTTTATTTTAACAAATTATTTTAGAAATTTTTATATTAAGACAAATCATAATAACTTTTTCCTTTATAGGGCACTTTAGTATAAGAACAAAAACTTCAAGGAATGGATTAACCAAAAGGGTTAAAGATGATTTTTCAATCTCTTTAACCCTTTTGTAAATTTTGTCCCCAGATTCTTTTTTGAAAGCTCAAATATCAACTGTGACTTTCGTCAAGTCTAACGGTATGTTCCGGCAGCAGACATAGAGCGCCTAAGCACGCAAGATTTGAGAAAAGGAGCGGTCCGAGCAGTGGATTGCGATAGAGAATTCTTGCCCAGACTATACCCTGAGTTCCAGCCAAATCTCCAAAAACATGAAACCCAAAGCCTAATAAACCTACAAACAAATTAAAGGCCAAAACGGATAGGAGTATAGAGGTTTCGGTGTTGGTAAGTTGGGAAAAGGCTGCATAGAAACAAGCAATGGTGGCAAGCGAACCCGTTACTATGGGAATCAGGGTGTATCCCGGAATAAAAGCTAACCGAGCGTGATCTAAAAACGCAGCCAAAACCGCACCCAAAAAACCCAAACCAACCAGGACTAACAATTTAGAACGCCGAGATGGCCCTCGATAACGTTCACTTACCAAAGCGTAACTGGAAATCCCGGCAAAAGCTATAGGAGCCGCTACCGGAGATCCTTCAACCAATAGCTGATAAAGACTTTCACGATTGAAAGTGGCATTGCCTAAGATGTGAAAAATTGTACCCAAAACGCCAACGCAGACACCCAGCCACATCACAATTCTAAAGACTCGACTCACAAGATTATTAGATTTTAGGATGAGTTGAGTAAAAATCACTAAAACTGCCAGCGGCGTATAGATCAAGGGAATGAGCTCCCAGCGAAAAAAGTCGTTTTGCGAATGGGCAATTAAAACATCCACGCCTGTCAGTAAAAAGTTGATACCCATCATGCCAAGCAAGAGAGGAGTTTTATTGATAGAAGCTATCCGGATGAGACGATTCATCATTCTCAAATCCTCCTAGTGCTTTGCTTTTAAGGCGTCCGCTTTTGATTGCAGATCTACTAAGGCTTTCTCTTGCTCATAGATTCCATTCCAGTTTACATAGTCAGCTCCTCCCATGACAGCCCCGAATCTTGCTCTGCGGCCTTCATGATGCCACAATTCGAAATACTCAAAGTCGATGGGTGTGCCAAAAGGTTTAGTACCCAACAGTCCTGAGTTGCGCAGATCTTGGACAATTGATTTGCCCTTTTCAATATTCTGATTGCTAAGGGCAATGTTTTTTTCCGCCTTACTCATGACATCATCAATGAACGGTTGGGTGTGACAATTGAGGCATACCGAGTTCATTATCTGCTCGTGCGCTGCTCCGTCCTTGCGAACCGAAGCGATTTCAGGCGTCAGATTCCATTTAAGACGTTGACCGACGTCGTGTGTTCCTGGAACACTGCCAAAGGCCGACATATGACAGGTGGCACAAGTGGGGGCCGGAAAATCTTTGACCGTCAGGGTTCCTGGCGGAGCGTCCATATTGTATTTTGACTGGTTTGCTTGGTAGTAAGTCCCATGAGCCGATTCATTATAGATTTCAGCCTGAGGATGATCCGGACCTAAATGGCATTGTGCGCAAGTTTCTGGCTTGCGGGCCTGAGCAACATCAAATGTGTGTCTTAGATGACACTTTGTACAATCTCCAAAACTTCCGTCACCGTTCTTTTGACCAACGGCATGGCATACTTCGCAGGACTGTGCACTGGCGTCTTTGCCGATAAGATTATACACTGCATTAGCGTTTCCACCATTAAGTGGTTTGCCATTAGCGTCCAGCAGGTGATATTTAGCCAGTTCTTCGGGAGTAAAATTTTTGGCTCCCTGGACGGCATACCATGATTTGGCCGAATGATTGCTTGCTTCAAATTGTTTGACCTCTGTTGCGTGGCACTGGGCGCAATTATTCGGTGTCGGCTTGGCAATGATAGCCACATTATGATGTTCCGAAGTAAGGCTTTCTTGACCTTTAACGGCTTTGTGACAATCAAGACATAGAACGCCTCGGCCTGAGTGTTGACTGTCATGATATTGTTGAATGATACCCGGGTTTTCTTTTTGATGACATTCAACACATGCTTTGTTTTCTCCTGTAGCCACAACACTTAAAGCCGGCATACTCGTGCTTATTCCTTGTGGTCCGATGACAGAGTGATACACCAGGAATAACAAAGCACAAACTAAGACTGTACCCATCCCCAATAGGATAATCATACGTGATGTTGTTGACTTCATCTTTCTCTAAATCCTCTCCTCCTTATTTTTCATCAGCGACCGCTGACGAAGGATGAACAACCGTTAAAATTTTGTTTATATCTGTACAGTAAAAAATAACATTCTTCCTGGCTAAGCGAATTAAACTTCTATTCCGTGATATGTAATGCTTAAGTATGATATCTTAAGTATGATATCTTCAGTTTGAAATTTAATTCACTTATCAATAGACGATTAACCTTCAGATATAACGCTTATTAAACTCCTGCTCATCCCTAAGACTTAAAAGCTTATCCTATAAATATCACCTCACTCTTTTTGATGTTTAAACATTCGAAATTATTATATCGGAGTATCCATTCATTAAGTTGTGAGATGAATCACAGTTATACCCCATGATTCGAATAAAATGCGAAGTTTACAACTTTTTTAGAGCCTCGAGAACAT
>JGI2924J29684_1077643_pt1 | contig 19988 bp, 19 predicted proteins | sample BenlonsequencITS_FD_29684 | JGI IMG/M metagenome (IMG submission 29684)
GCCATGGGCTGCATCAACGTGGGCTTCCCGGTCATCACCGACCAGGAGCTGCCCGAGGACAAGCAAATTAAAGACTGGTTCATCAGCGAGCCCGACTATGACAAGATCGTACAAACCTGCCTTGAAGTACGGGGCATTAAAATTACCTCTGTGGATATCGACGTGCCTATTACCGTGGGTCCCGCCTTTGAAGGTGAGTCCATTCGTAAGAAAGATATGTATGTTGAATTCGGCGGCACCAAGACTCCTGGCTTCGAGCTGGTGCGTATGGCCGATGACACTATTGAAGACGGCAAAATTGAGCTGATCGGCCCGGATGTCGACACTGTGCCCGAGGGCAGCCGGATGCCCATCGGTATCGTGGTGGACGTATACGGCCGTAAGATGGAAGAAGACTTTGAACCCGTGCTGGAGCGTCGCATTCACTACTTCTCCAACTACGGCGAAGGTCTGTGGCACACGGCTCAGCGGGATATCAACTGGATGCGTATCAGTAAAGAAGCCTATGCCAAAGGCTTCCGCTTAAAGCATATCGGCGACATACTGTACGCCAAGTTTAAGTCTGAATTCTCCGCTATTGTGGACCGTATTGCAGTGACTATTTACACTGATGAACAAAAAGTGCTGGAAATGCGTGAAATGGCCCGCGATTACTACAAGAAGCGTGATGACCGCCTTAAAGAACTGCGGGACGAAAATGTGGACACCTTCTACTCCTGCACCCTGTGCCAGAGCTTTGCGCCCACCCACGTGTGCGTAATCGCCCCCGAGCGGGTCGGCCTGTGCGGCGCGGTGAGCTGGCTTGATGCCAAAGCGGCTTATGAAATCAACCCGCACGGTGCCAACCAGCCCGTTCCCAAGGAAGGCTTACTGGACGACTTCAAGGGCCAGTGGCAGTCATTTAATGATTTTTGCTTCAATAACTCGCAGCGCAATATAGAGTTTATAAACTTCTATACCATTATGGAATACCCGATGACCTCTTGCGGCTGCTTTGAGTGTATCCTGGCCATGGTGCCCGAATGCAACGGCTTTATGGTCGTAAACCGGGAGCACAGCGGTATGACCCCGTCCGGTATGACCTTCTCTACGCTGGCCGGTACTATCGGTGGCGGTGCCCAGATGCCCGGCTTCATGGGTATGGGTAAATCATACCTGTCCTCACCCAAGTTTGTACCTGCCGACGGTGGTCTGGGCAGACTGGTGTGGATGCCCAAGTCACTGAAGGAAGAGCTGCGGCCCGCTCTGGAAGAAGCTGCGGAAAACGCCGGTTTGGGTAAGGATTTTATAGATAAGATTGCCGACGAAACCGTAGGTACCAGCGGCGAGGAAATCATGTCCTTTCTTGAAGAGAAGGGGCACCCCGCACTAACTATGGATCCTTTATTATAAGAATTATAGGTTTAAGATATATATATTTAATTCTTGGCGTTACATTAGACCTCCCCTGGCCGATAACAAAATCATTCGGTCAGGGAATTTTTTTAGTCTAGCATACATGGCACCGCAAATTATATTATAGCAATTTGTGTTAAAAGTTATTATGTGGTAAACGTGGTACTTCATTTTATGAGTTTTTCAAATATCTAATCCGGAATCACCATTTTAATTACATACGCAGGATAATTTTTTGTCATTTTAAAAAATTTGCCATAAAACTCATAAGGGAGTTTTCTCTGGATATGCGGCAAAACTATTTTCCACATAATAATTAAAGATATCCATAACCTCTTTCCCATAATCCTGTGTCATTTGTTCAAATTTAACGTTCAAAAAAAACTTCCCCTCTCCCTGATATGTTTTATACTTGCTGCACGAATTCGCGCAAAACACCGGCAAGGGATTTAAGTCCTTCTACAATTCTGTCCTCCGGCATGTTGGAATAGTTAATTCTGAAGGTGTTTTCTTTGCTGCCGTTGGGGAAGAATGAACCGCCCGGAACAAAAGCAACATTTCTTTCCAGGCTTTTTTCCAAAACATCCCTTGCATTGACATCGGCAGGAAGTTCAACCCATGCAAACAAGCCACCCTGAGGCCTCGTAAAGGTTACTCCTTTAGGAAATTCCTCCTCCATCGTTTTAACGGTTAAATCCCTGCGTTTCCTATATACCTCACGTATTTTATTAATATGGTCGTCTATTTCATACAATTCAAGGTACTTGGCTATTTCCATCTGGGCAATCGTATTGCATTGTAAATCAGCCCCCTGCTTAACAAGTACGTATTTATCAATGGCACTTTTATCTCCGGCAACCCATCCGATTCTATATCCCGGACAAAATGTTTTGGAGAAGGTCCCCAGGCAAAGCACACAGCCTATCCGGTCAAAAGACTTCACAGAAGGCAGGGATTCACCTTCAAACCTGAGCTCCCCATAGGGATTATCTTCAACAACCATAACTTGGTGTTTCATGGCTGCTTTTACAAGTCGTTCTCTTCTTTCTAGGCTCCATGTTCTTCCTGTCGGATTTTGGAATTCAGGAATTATGTATATTATTTTCACCCTTTTGGTACTTTCAAGAATCCTATCAAGTTCATCAGGTATCATTCCGTCATTATCTGTGGGTACCTCTATAAACTTACATCCATATGCTCTAAACGCACTTATTGCCGCAAGATATGTTGGACTTTCACAAAGCACAACATCTCCCTCATCCAGGAAGACTTTTCCTGAAAGGTCCAGTGCCTGTTGCGATCCATTAGTTAAAAGTATATTTTTTGATGCAAATTCAGTACCCAACCTGGAATTCATCCTATTGGCAATCCATTCTCTCAAAGGCTTATAACCCTCAGTGGTTGTATATTGTAAAGCCCTGGCGCTTTCTTCTTCAAGCACAATCCGGCTGACTGTTTTAATCTCTTCAACCGGGAAAAGTTCCGGTGCGGGTAGACCACCGGCAAATGAAATTACTTCTGGTTTTTCGGTTACTTTTAAAATCTCCCTTATTTCCGACGCCTTTAAATACGTCATTCTCTTGGCATATTTAAAATCCATGTCAGCATCTCCAATATGGCCTTTTAGCCGTTTAAATATAGTTTGAACCTTTTACACGATGGGGTTGATTTCCATATCGGCATAAATCTCATCGTGATCTTTATGATCAATCAATTCTTTCATAGCCTCACATAATCTCTTAATCCCTTCATTTATGTCCTTAAATGTTGCAAAGGTAAAATTTAAGCGAATAAAGTCGTCACCTTGGCCCGATGTAAAGAAAGGAGACCCGGGTACGAATGCCACCTTGTGTTCCGCGGCTTTTGAAATCAGCTTTGACGCCGATACGCCTTCCGGGAGTTTGCACCAGATGTAATAACCACCCCTGGGTCTGTTCCAGAGCAAATCTTTCGGAGCATATTGGGATAGCGCATTGTACATAGCATCCCTTCTTGCCCTATATTCTGCGCAAACTTTATGTATATGCGATGCAAAAGATCCGCTTGTGATGAACCTTTCAATGATCCATTGTGACAGACTGTTGGAATGCAAATCCATGATTTGTTTGGCCGCGGCGAATTTTTTTACAACCTTTTTATGTGCCACAATCCATCCCAATCTCAAACCCGGGTATACAATTTTTGAAAAAGTGCTTAAATAAATAACATATCCGTCATTATCCATCGACTTCAGCAGAGGGAGGGCATGACCTTCATAACAGAGATCTCCGTAAGCATCATCCTCAATAATGAGAACCCTGTATTTATATGCAAGCTCTACAAGTTGCTTTCTTCTGTCAAGTTCCATTTCAGTGCCGGAAGGATTCTGGAAAGTTGGTATTGTATATATCAACTTTGGCCTGTATCTTTGCAAAAGCTGTTCGAATATATCAATCCTCATACCTTTATCATCAATTGGGATTCCAATTACTCTTGCACCAACTGTTTTAAAGGCCTGAATCGCCGGAAAAAATGTAGGCTCTTCCACAACAACCAGGTCTCCGGGATCAATTATTATTCTTGCCGCCAGATCAATTCCCTGTTGTGACCCTGAAAGCAGCATTACTTCATCATATCGGCAGTAAACTCCCCTTTTGTGCATTAAACAGCACACAGCTTCACGAAGGGAAGTAAAGCCTTCTGTCGGGGTATGAAGCAAAGCTTTGTAATTCTCTTGCTCGACCAATTCTTGCTCAATCCCTTTTAATATTTGTATAGGACCGGTTTCAGGGGAAGCAATTCCGGTAGCAAAAGAAATAACATCTTTTCTGTTTGCCAAAGCCAGCAAGTCTTTAACCATATAAGAATTAAAATTATTTGCATACTGACTGAAAATCTGATTCCAAGTCGGCTCTTGTGAAGATATGCTGCCAGGATTCAGTTCCTCGTCGGGGTATGCAAGTACAATGGTTCCATTTCCCACACGCGAACCTACCAATCCTTCCGCTTTTAGCTCACGGTAAGCATTTAATACGGTAGTTCTGTTTACACCAAGGCTTTCAGCCAACTTTCTTTCCGGTGGAAGACGAAAACCGGGTAAAAGCTCACCGGATAATATTTGACGCCGCACCTGTTCAAAAATCTGCACATAGACAGGCGTATCAGCCTCTCTGTTAATTGTCACCCTCATAATAAAATACCTCATTGGATTAATCCAATTTCATTATATTGTTGCTATTGCCTGTCAGCAACAACCAATTTGATTATTTTTAGATCATCCAATATTTTTGTTTTTTGATTTTCGGTAACACCCTGCGTTTTTGCCTGAGAAATGAAATGGTCAACAATCGGGTCGGTTATTTCCGCAAAGGTCAGACGAGCGAAAAGTATTGTTGACATCCTAATGAAAAAAGTCTATCAGGACAATAGAAACTGAAAGGAATATCACAGCTAATGGATATGGAAAAAGAGTTGAACTTTACAACCCATCATATTTTCTATGATGAGATCAGGGATATTTACGGTTATCCTTTTGTGGAGCGAATATGCTTTCTAAGCGCATCAGGATAATCTTTCCTCAGTTTTTCAACAAGCCAACTTCCAATGAGTGTTTGGTAAGGTATACGCAGTTCACCGGCAATATCTTTAATAGCGTCCAAAGCATCCTCATCAACTCTGATGCTTATCGGTTTCTTATTCCGACGGGGTGACGTTATCTCTATTTCATCCTCTACCTCTACCAGTTCGTCCAGATGCTCGGTAGTTGAATGGATTTCCCAGTATCTGGCTTCTTCTTCTTCCGATTTGAAATGTGGAATCTTAGATTTCATAATATTATCGCCTCTTTTTGAAATAATCACGTTCTGTACTTGTCATATCGCGGGCCGTGATAGGTCGAATAGTGCCATTGGATTTGATTTGAAAAACAACCGCTAGAAATCGTCCTTCGTCGGTTCGGCCAAGAGCAATTTGTCTGTTGGAACGGGTGTTAAGGAACTTAATTGGTCGGTTATAAAAAACGGATTCTACTTCATCTATCTCTACCCCATGACGAAGTGGTTTCCAGATGTTATGTTCGTCCCATTCGAAACCGTGAATTTTTATTACCAGTATTATCACCTCTAATATACACTGTATATACATTATATAGCAAGAGATAATAGTTGAGGCTCATTACAGCCCTCCTGAAAAACCGTAAGGAAAAGGTTTAAAAAACAATTTCTATACATATGTTTAGCCTTGATAATATAAAAGGAATTTAGTTATTGCATTATTAAATCTTTTTAACACATCCTTCTCCCGGTAAACAATTTTTTCTTCATCAAGTACCGGACGGCCGAAACGGAAAATACCGTCGTTCTCATAGTGTTCAATTGCCGGTAGGCTCTTTGGGGGAGGCCAGAATTCATTTCCTATAGGGAACGGTGTATGGAATGAAAATGTAATATCAGACAAAGTTTCGCTCGAAACTTCTAGATAATATAATGAATAATAGTTTTTATCAATATCAACAATACATTTATTGCATTTATTTATATATTTTTTATTATTATCATAATACTCCATCTTATTGAACCCTAAATTATTCCGAAAATCTTTAAAATCTTCGAAGTGCTTATCGCAAAAACTTATATATATCTTGTCAGGGCTATCAGGCATGTAAAAAGAAAGCTTGGCAAAAGGTGTTTTTGAGAGTAGTTTTACAGATTTGTTTTTTAGTGTGTAACATATCTGTTCTTTTTCTTGGTATTCAGTAGTGTATTTTATCGCACGTCTACTTTTAAGATTGTTTTCTTTTGCCCAGCGTGAAATCCAGACTGTCCAATATGCAAGTTCAAAAGTAGCCGCTAGCTCGGGTGAACCTTTGCAGTACCAGGATACCAGGATTTCCTTCCACTCCTGAGCAAAGCTTTGCCTTAAGTTATCGTGTTTAGTTTTTGTGCGTAAAGCTTTCTTAGCGGCTGTTTTCCTACTATCGGAAACAGACTTTTGATGTTCCGCACGCCACCTTTCAATAGTATCGGGAGAAAGGAGTTGTATATCCCATCGGTTGTAAACCGGATGTGAAAGCACTTTACCGTATTTTTTGAACTGTCGGTATTCCACTACCGAGAGTTTTCCTTCTTCCGTCCAGCGCTTGCGCTCAGTGGTTGTGCAACTGAGAATTTTTTCTAACTCTGTGGGAAATACTGCAAGTTCTTTTTTAAATGTGTTAAAAAATTTTTTGTACAGAATCTCGTTGTCGCATAAAAGTGTTGTTATCTCATTAATAAGGTCATGTTTTTTTAATTTCTTATCGTCATCTTTGCCGAGGAAAGCTAAAAGTCTATCTTTTGTGATAAAATTAAAATAAATTGTCGATATCATTATTAAACCCCCTGCTATTGTTCTTTAAGATATTAAGGATTATCTTTCCAGAAAAATTATTTACCAACATTCTGCCAAACAAATGTTCTAGTGGCAAGGGATTACTGAGCAAAAGGTAAGTTAAAAGGAAAGCGGACACACCTCCTTCGTATTTTGAACCAAAGGAGAAATAATTTTAATCATTGCCATGCTGTTGGCAATGATTAATTGACATTATGGGTACAAGGTGAGGTCAGCTAAGATAATCATTAATATGGAGCGGTGACGTAGATGCCTGAATTGTCGGAAATTTTTCAGTTGTCCGAACAGATAAACAGGGAATTTAGGAACCAAATAATCAAAGACGTTCATGTAATCGAGGAAAAGTGTCTTAATATGCCTGCTGCCGATTTCATCAGCATTTTATCGGACAAGCGGATCGAACATATTACATCCAGGGGGAAGTGGGTTTGTATAAAACTTGAGCAGGATTACCGGCTTCTTTTAAGCCTTGGTATGGGAGGAAATGTTATCCTGCATGAAAATGATCAAACCTTGCCCGACAAGTATCAGTTAAGAATTGATATCCATGACGGGCGGTTATTAACTATCGGCTTCTGGTGGTTTGGTTATGTACATGCCGTAAATGGCAGCGATTTAGGAAACCATAAGATGACGGCAAAGCTTGGTCATACACCGATCAGGGATTCCGGGTTTACGGAAGAACACTTTGTTGGTCTCCTTAAAGGCAGGAAAGGCTCTGTCAAGAGCTTTTTGCTCAACCAGAACAATATCGCAGGCATCGGGAACGTATATATTCAAGACATATTGTTCAAGGCAAAGATGCACCCCAACAGGAAACTGCAAACCATCACTTTATCATCCTTACGAGCATAAGTACCATTTCTCCAGATAACGTCGCAACCACATGAGGGGCAGGTACTGGGTCTTTGAACAAGCTGCCGGCGACTAACCCCGACCGTGATTTGTGAATTATGTGATAACTGCTGTAATTGTATCTGCAATTGCTCGTTTATCATTTCTAACTCAGCGTTTCTTTTGATCAGTTGAGCTGTAGGATCTTTTTTAGGGCCTGGTTTTTTGGGTGACAGTGCTTCTCGTAAAGCAGTCTCGGCCTTGTTGATCCAAATATGGATAGAGTCGCGATCTACCTGAAACTGTCTTTCAAGCTCGGCTATTTTCCGGCCGGCCCAGTATTGTTTTATAATTAGAGAGGATCAAAATGTCAAGGGCTCGGTCGAGTTTGATTGGCTGGGCTTCATGGATAAACTTGATTAAAATGAGGGCCGAAGTAGCTGAATTAAGTAAAAAGAGGAAGGTTTTTCTAACCTTCCTTTTTAAACCGGTGCCGTTTTGGGCATGACCGCCTGTTCCTGCATCTCTTTTGACCTCCTGTGAGGTGTGTGGGGGACGGGTTTTGCCCACCTCCAAAACGGCTTTTATATACTTAGATATTTATGTTTTAATTTCCTTCTTTTTCCAAATAAGTCTTTGCCTATTTATGTCTTTTATTATTTCCTTTTTTCTACAAAACCTAAAAGATTGTATTAAGTTTATATAATTAGGCGGTTCTTTGGGGGATTTTAATAGGATTGCAACTCTAAGATATAACTCTTCGTTTTCATTATTATGCACAGGTCCATAATAGAATATAACTGTCTGTTTTAAGTTTATCCTAGCGCTTCCAACTTACTTTCGAACTCTTTACCAAACTAATGGTATCAAACGATAACGTGTCTTTAAACAATAATCTTTATACCCCGTTAAGTCTCGTAACAGCACTTCTTCTTCGCCTATTATCCTAAATACATTCATCGGTATACAGAGAAGAGCAGGTATTATGGCCCAATAAGAACCAAGCGCAAGAGGGGTGAACAATATCATTAATACCAGCCCCAGGTACATCGGATGGCGAACTATGGCGTAGGGACCGGTTGTTATAACCCGTTGTTCTTTCTCGACTTGTATAACAGTGGAAGCATAACTGTTTTCCTTAAAAACTAAGATAATAAATATATAGCCTAGAAAAACAATGGCATTCGCAGCAATAACAAGCCAAACCGGTACAGTCGACCAATGAAAACGAAAATCAAGGCCTGGTATTACGTAACAGAGGAAATATAAGTTTAAGAAGGCGGGAGGTTTTCTCGTAGTTTCCTTTTCTTTATACTGCATTCGTCTCGACAAAAGTTCGGGACTTTTTTTTAGAAAATAGATCGCAATAAAAAGCGTCAAGACAGAGAATCCCGACCAAAAAATCCATGCCTCCCAAAACCGTAACGAACCTGCGGGCATGAATAAGACAGCGCCCAGCACAATCAAAATTATTATCGGCATAAGAAAGGCTTTTTGCTTTGACAATTTAGTATTATCTTCCATGAAAATTACCTCCTAATCTTGTCTAGGATCTTCTGGATAAATAAATCAAGAGATATCTTTTCCATCCCTCGGCAGCAATTTACCGGCTATTTTTTATTATCCTTTAACAAAGCCGGGGGGTCACAATCGCCTGCTAAGTTAGTCCCTGAAGCGAGGTATTTTTGGAGAAGTTGCCCGTGCTTTACCTGGGCCGGCGAGATAACGTTCGCCACCATGTCATTATATAAGCTTGCAAGAGGTTTTTTTATTCCCGCTTGTTTGCCTAATATCTCCATTAATTGAGGCATACTTTTGATAAACTCGGCAGATTCACGGGCCAGAGCTTCAACCTCCGGATCATCTTCCGACAGTTGGGCCAGCCTGGCAAGACGCGCCCCATAATCTAAGGAGATTTGATATTCTTGGGGATGTGCCTTAAAAAACTCTGCCAAGGCTCGAAAAGTTTCCTGGTAATCCTCACCCCACTGGAAATCATCCAAGATGCTATACACTTTCCGTTGCTGATCAAAGAGTTCCGGGCAGGTTCGGGCATATTTTTCGATTTGATCCGGTCCCAGTATATCCATAATCATTTGAAAAGAAGGAGATGCAAAACTATCCTCGTCCAGGGGAACTGTGTCTTCACTCAGCATCTTTTCAATTTTCGCTATTCTTTCTTCAAGGCTTTTTTTCTCGCTTAGAAGTTCGGCTTGCAAAGACTGTAAGACTTCCCGCAAGGTTTTGTGGTTGTGTATATCTCCCAAGATTTCTTTGGTGCGCTTCAGATCCAACCCCAGGCATTTTAAATGTTTTATTATCTGCATACGAGTTAACTCCGCAGGTCCGTATAAGCGGTATCCCCCCGAAGAGCGCTCCGGTTCTTGAAGTAGACCAATCTTATGGTAATAGAGAACGGTTTTTAATGTACTTCCGGTTAATTTTACAAAATCGCCGATTTTAATTCGATTCTCCACCACTATCCCGCCTTTCTGATTATTATAAACCCCACCCTAAGGGTCGAGTCAACTTGATTCTTGAAAACATGGATTAGGCCTGACCCTAAGCAAATTTGTCCATCATTCTGCACAGTGAAAACCATCTCATTTGATTGTGAGTAAATTTTTAGATCTTCAGTTTATTTTACTTTTCATTCTAATGATTAAAATGTGGTCTGCCAATCATGTAAACTTGAATGAGTTTATATTGGACATACTGGAACCCCATTGTTCTTACCAGAGGAATAAATTAGCATTCAACAAATTTTCATTTCTAGTGGGGACAGATGATCAAGGGACAACCAAAATGGAGAAAGAAGGAGGTTTATGTCATGAAATTTTCCAAAATAAGTGTTATTTCATTGCTCTTAATCAGCTTAATGGTGGTTATTTCCGGTTGCGGCAACGCAACCGGTACAGCCGAAAAGGACAATACAGCCGCCAAGGCCGGTCAGCGACAATTATATCTTTGACGGGCAATAATATACTGTGTTATCAGTGAGATGGAAAAGCAAATTCCTATCTATATCTATCCTATTATCTATTCTATCTATTTTAAGCGTCCGTTGATTGTTGGTTCCATATGTGGTATCATGATATTTAAGAAGGTGGTGATAAAAGGAAATGACGCAATTAGATAAACTATACACACAGATAGTAAACAATCCAAAAGACGTTAAATCCCAAGACCTGGACAAATTACTCCGACGGTTCGGTTTCGACTGTAGACAACCACGAAAGGGTTCCAGTCATTTTACATATTACCATCGTAAGCTGCCAGACATCCTCTCAATACCGAAAGAACGCCCTATAAAAGCGGTTTATGTTAAAAAGGCGATAACCTTGATTAAAAAACTAGAAGAAAAAGGATGATATAGAATAATGAAAAACTTAGATTATTACCTCAATATAGATTTCGAGATTAAACTTAAAAAACTTTCCGAGGATGAAGGTGGAGGCTGGCTGGCCGAAATTCCTCTACTTCCCGGTTGTATGTCCGACGGGGAAACACCGGAGGAAGCTGTTAATAATCTAAATCAAGCTAAAAGGGACTGGATAGAGACCTGCCTGGAGCTGGGACGTTCTGTACCCGAACCCAGAGAGGAATATTCCGGTCAACTCAGGATAAGGATACCGAAATCCCTCCACCGTACTCTTGCAGAGAGAGCAAAGGAAGAAAATATCAGCTTAAACCAATACATTAGTTACCAGTTATCTCGTGGAATCGGGTATAAACGATAAAAGGCCGAGCATATAAACTCGGTCTTTTATTATCCCTTCCTCTCGGCGTTCTTAATTAGCTTCCTCTCTGGCCTCCCCGTGAATACGGCATCATTTTAGGCCCTGACCCCTGCTATTGCGTATCATGTTAATAATACGCAAAATAGAAGACCGGGTTATGCATGCCCGGCCGGTCCAATTTTTTGGTATAGTCTCAAATTTTTAGTCCGGTAGCGTCTGTATAAAAGGGCATCCCCCGTCCGTAATACTTAGGGCGAAGGCACTTTTTTCATATAAGCTGTAAAACGTCGTTATAGGTGATAAATACTATCAGCATCAACAGGAATCCAAACCCCACCATGTGGATAAAATTCTCCCGGGCCGGGTCCACGGGGCGCCTCGCACCCCCTCATTACCTAGGAACACCAACCGCTACATTTTTTTGTTTTTTGTAAGTTGCTCCATTATGACGTGATTCAGTGAACCTACTAAGGGGACGAGGCAGACAGCAAAAAACAATGCAATGCCTCTAAGAAACTTATTTTTGAACATAATAAATCACCTCTTATTTACATTATATACAATTTACCAAATTAAGAACATGTAATTTTATTGGGGGTGATTTTATTGGGAAGTATAAGAAATGGACCAAGAATATGCAACTTGCATTCATATGTCGTATCTCCGGCGATCACATTAGCTTTGTCATAAGCTCCCTAGCCATTTCACTTTCTATTCTTATAGGCTGTCTTTTCTCAGCCATTGCAATTAAGATTATAAAAAGGTTTCTTACTTCTGTAATTATTGGAATAATTATTGGATTATTATATGTACCTATATTCTGTTATAAATGAACTGCTTATAGGTGTGATTAACGAAATTTCCTGCAATATGAAGGTTAAAGAAGGGTATAAAAAGTTTATCGCAAATTTCTATACTCTGGCATTTAATGGGCTCGTAATTCAATGGATGAAGGGCGGTATGAAGGAAAACCCGACTTTTGCGACATCGACCTTCCTCCGCATCCTTGCTATGACTTCATCATGTTCAATCAATTGTTCACCTTCAGCAATCTGCTTTTCTGCAACCAGTAACTTGGATTGAATTTGATGCGGGCCTCCATGCGTCGAAATGCCGCATGACTCATTACCACTAAATCGGCTTCCCCATTGCGCGTAAGCACTACTGGCTCGTCAAGTTCATGGCAGAATTTAGAAAAGGCATTATAATTCTGTCGGATTGTTGTAGACGGTTTAATATGCATTATGCAGCTCCTTTCACATGCTATTATTCTAACTATATTTCATCGTAATTGTGACATAGGTACATCAGAATGAGAACCGTGACACTCACCCCTGATACTTCCGTAATATTGAAGGAAATAAGATAAAGATAAACCGTAAGGATCTACAGGAGATATAAAAACGCAGATAATAATTTAGGTTTACTAAAATCTACTAAAATTAACTTGGAGGGTGGCTTCTAAACTAATGGTCAAATAATCTCCTATTTACAAAAGAACATTCGTAATAGCGAATATTTTTCTGGGATGGGAGATGGGATTATTATTTATTTTTATATATTACTGGAGGGCTGTCTGCAACTGTTTCCTGATAGCCAGAGGGATGGGAAAGGTGGCGTCAGGATATTAAAGGTGAAGAATAGGTTTATCAAGCCATTTGGGTGTAGTGAAAAGTGCGGAGTAGTTGTTGTTTAATCTGTATATGAAGGGAATAAATCCCTGTATAATTAGAGTTTCAAAATATTTGTTCCAAAAGGAATAAAAGACAACATTCCTTCATCCTACAAGAAGGGTGCTGTCTTTTGTAATTGAAACAAACGCTATGTTTCGGTTTCGAAGACAATTTAAACATCAGAATGTGAAGGTTGCGGAATCAACACTTAACAAATAATAAAGCATATTTCAATACATGGCTTGTTTCAATAAGTAGTATACCCAAAAATATTAAAATAGCAACTGGAAATAATTAAAAAAATAATTAAAAAATATTGACGTATTTTGCTATATACGGTATTGTCTTATATGGTTATTGATGCAACTAAACAAATATTATAGCATTGAAAGAAGGTGAGAAAATGACGCATTACTACTATGAGATCTTATCGACTGTTCGATTTAACCAAGATGTATTCGCAAGTGAGGTGCAGTCTGCTTTGGCACATCTTACCAACAACAGCATGATATTTGATGAACAACTAAAGGAGCTTCATCATCAGAATACATTTAAGCACTACGTATTCTGTGCACCCTATCCCCTGGAGGCTGACCGGATCTACCGCAAAGGAAGAATGTACTGCTTCCACTTGCGTACGCTGAGCCTGGAGTTTGCTCTTAAAATGAAAAAATATTTACCAAAGGCAAAAGGCACAGTTAAGGTTATTTCAACCGAATTAAATAATTATATTAAAAAGCCTATCACGGAGCTGGTTACATTAACGCCTATTATTTGCACATATAATAATCGCTGCTGGCTGCCGGAGAATGGCCTTGGGCTTCTGTCTGAGCGCATACATGTGAATGCGTTAAAAAAGTGTAAAGCTTTGGATGCATCTTTTACTGCGCCGGAAGAACTTTTTTTTGAGCATATTGAAATGCTTAATAAAAAACCAATAGTTACCAGCTATAAAGGAAAAGGAGCTATCCTGCTAGGCCATAAAGTGCGGCTGAGAATAAAGCCCTATCCTTGGGCCCAGCAGTTGGCCTTCATTGCTTTGGCGGTAGGCTTGTTGGAAAAAAATGGACTGGGATTTGGCTACTGTATTGCCGGGAGGTGAAACAATGCTAAAGGAACTGCTAAATGAATTTACCAGCCACCAGACTCAATACCCCGAGTTTGATGTAGATACAATGGTTGTACAAAATTACCGGCTAAAACCCGGATTGTATATCCGTTTAAATGAATATGGCGGGATGGATGAATTTTATGTAACGAAAAAAATGGTTTGGCCCGAAAACGACCCTTTGTTGGAGTGGTTTAAACAAGCTGATTTTGCTAGCAGTTTGATCGAAATGAATAAACCGGTAGATCCCAAGAAGAAAATCCATAGCAATAATTTGTTCACTTTGTTCTGCAAACACGATACCTTTGGGGTGGGAGGTGTGCAATCTGAGTTAAGGGAACATATTGACCGTTATTTCAAGGCCTTGCTTGGTGTCAGGGATAAAGAAAGTGCCGAAATTCTAAAAACCGCAGGATATGAGCCGCTCCAAGCTGAAACCATTGAGAAAAGCAAAACACGTTTTCTTTCTTCTTTGGAAACGGTAGGAGAAATGATTAATCAGCATAACATTAAAGACAACTACTATATTAAACTATTTTTGGATGCTAAATTAAATGACTATATTTATGAAAGCGGACGTTACTTGCTCCCTAAAATATTTAACAGTAATAGCTATAATATCAAAAGCAATGATCAGGTGCTTGGGTTATCTAACGTAAATATGGGCATGAATGCTAAAAAGCCCTACTTGGAACACAAAACAACGGCATTTAAAGTCCCTTATCGCATCACTGCCGAGGAAGGTGTATTATTACGCAAATTGTTTTTGTGGCTTAATGGACAGGAAAGGGAAGGGAAATCCCTCTATACCGGTTATTTCCCCATCGGCAAACATGATCATCCGGGACTATTTGCCGTGGCAGGTGAGATGAAAGTGCGTAGATCTGCCGTTTATGTCCATTTAGATAGGGGAATGGATTTAACGGTGGATGATTATGACTTTCTGCCCAGCTTTAAGGACCGGATGGACAAACCGGTGGTTTTCGAAAATTACCTGGATGTCTCCAACTATCCGGGCGGAACTCTTAACATGCTGAGCGCTGTGGAGGTACATATCAACACCTATTTGTATGGGGGACAGTTGGTCCGTAATTATTATGTGGAAAAAATTCAAGTTACTGATAAATTACCTAAAGTGTTGGTCGATCAAATCATGTTGACGCGAGAAGCACTGCATTCCTGGTTAAGGAAGGGAAACGATTACCCCATGCAAAACTGTGTCGACAAGGCCACGATGGGAGTGCTCCTGGCCCGACTGCAAAATTTGGGGTATATATCCGCCCTGGCTTATGCACTGAATGTCCGGTTAGCACTTTTAAATTATTTTCGTGAGGGGGAAAACGATATGGGATATGCCATTGAAGAGGCGTATATTGCCTTAAAAGAAAAAGTCACCAAAACCGATAGTAAAAAAGAACATGTTGCCTGCCAAAGTGCTATGGAATTTTATCTGGCGATGGGACAACTCCTTTATTATTATTTCAGTCGGAGCAAAGCCCAGAAACTACATTATGATGTGTTGTGGCGCGGGATTGCGTCTGCCAAAAGTGTGGAGGACGTCAAAAGAGAACATCGTAAGCATTTTCAAAAATATGCTTACGACATTGATATTGATTATTCCCGTTTTAACAATATGCTGAGTATCGTATCTTCCTATGAACCTGAAGAAGAGGAACCCATTAACCTGGATGCTCTGTTCTATGGCTTTGCGGCAAACAGCATTATTTATTATAAGGACAAAGATAAAGATACCAAAGGTAATGAGAATAATAAGGAGGCTGCTGAAAATGAAAAAGGAAAATAGAGTGTATGGAATTCTTGCCGTCGGTGCTTATATGGCCAATTTCAATGCCGACCTGTCCGGATATCCCAAAACGACTACCGACAATCATATCTTTGGCAGCGATAAAGCTCTTAAATATCCGATGAAGCGTATGTGGCAGATGCAAGGTGAGCCGGTACTTTATATTAAAAGCATGAAAAGCATGCAAACTGATAAAGAAGGCGAAAAGATACAGCCTAGAGATCTGAACGAGAGATATACGTACCTCTTCGGGAATTTGGATGAAAAAACTTCTTCTAAAGAGGTTTTAAGCAGGCTGTTTTCTGCTATAGATGTCATGAATTTCGGCGCTACTTTCGCTGAGAAAAAACAGAACATTAGCATCACGGGGGCGGTACAAATCAACCAGGGACGCAACCTTTTTGAGGATACCCATGTGCTGACCCAGGAGATTCTTTCGCCATTTCGCAATTCTAACGAAAAAAGTGAGGAAAAACTGGCATCTTCGATGGGGACCAAGATTGTTACTGATGAAGCGCATTATGTATATTCATTTTCAGTTAATCCGGCCAATTACAACGTTTTTATTGAGCTGGCCGACGGCTTTGAGGGTTATACCAGCGAAGCGTACGAAAAATTCAAATGGGCGGCAAGAGTGGCCACCACAGCTTTTAATACCAATTCCAAAAGCGGGTGTGAAAATGAATTGGCCTTGTTTATCGAATTGAAAGAGGACAGCCAATTATTTCTGGCCAATTTGGACCGCTATGTTACGGTACGAAAGAAAGGAGATCATATTCTGTACGACCTGAGCAAACTGGCCAAAGTTTTAGAACCACGCCAGGGGGAAATCCAATCTGTAGAACTTTACTGCAATTTAGACACTGTGGAGGTAGATTACGGGTCACTTCCGTGCAGTGTTCAGTCTATTTATTAAGAGGTGGAGACGATGAAAAGTCTGTGCTTCACTCTTTCCGGCCCGGCGGCTTGCTTCCGGCAGCCCGACGTGAACACCCAGGTTTATTTTACCTATAACAATATTCACAAAGTCGCCTTGCTGGGGCTCTTGGGAGCGGTTTTAGGCTTGAGTGGTTACCGCAATGCCAAACTCCACGGACAGGAAGAGCGAGTCTTTCCGGAATTCTACGAGGTGCTTTCTTCCCTGCTAGTATCTGTAGTCCCCAATGGTAAAAACGGATATTTTACTAAGAAGATACAATACTTCAACAACAGTGTGGGATATGCTTCTAAGGAAAAAGGCGGTAATTTGCAGGTGCGGGAGCAATGGCTGGAAAATCCGAGTTGGACGATTTTCCTGGCCCAGCATAATCTGGATGATGTTGTCTGGGACAAGCTTTGCAGCAATCTGCTGCAGGGGCAATGCGTTTATATTCCCTATTTAGGCCGCAATGATTTTCCAGCCCAAATCGAGGATGTGCTTATGGTGGAGCTTTCTCCTTCAAGACAGTCCCGTATTGATTCGCTGTTTTTGTACGAAGGGGATCTCAAAGCTCTGGATGGAGGCGGACCTTCCCGGTATTTATTTGTGGAAACGGCTCCGATCGGTTTGGTACCAAACTATAATTTTTATGAATTTAGGCGTTATGTTTTTACCAATGGTACCATCCCCGAAGCGGCGCTGCCCTCCTTTCTCTATACGGACGGGGATCGACAGTATTGCTTCTATTAAATTACAGTGAATTACAGCGAATTACAGTGCAGAGAAGTCGAATCGGTTTCGGCTTCCTGTTTGCCTTAATTCGGAGGTTGGCCCATGAAAAAGATTAAATTGATTACCCCGGTGTTGTTGCAAGATGCTCGTTATCTGGCCCATACCAGGAAAACCGGCGGCATCAGGGAAACGGAAACCCTGTTGGCCCATTCCGAACTAACGCTGCGCTATTACGAGGTGTATTGCGAGCAGAAAAGAATGGGCGAAATTATCCAAAGATTGATTGCCGCCTGTGGTTTTCGGGGAGAAGAAGCACAAACAGTCTATCTAATGTTTCTATATGCCATTTATTTGCATGATGCGGGAAAAATCAATCCCCGCTATCAATACGAGGTGTTGGAAAACGCATCGTTTGGAGCCGATCGCAGACAGGCAAGAAATACCCATCATGCCCTGGCTTCCGCTTATATTTATATTGATCATATGTACAAGATCCTGCTTAATAATCCATCGGAGGCCGTACAAAAATGCCTGGCAGCCTTTGCCTATTGTATCTGTAGACACCACGGAAAATTAGATAACGGACATGATTTTTCTAACCTAGAAACCTGGGATGAAAAATATTACCAAAGCGAACTGGACGGCAGTATTTTTGAGTATGTCCGCTATTATATGCAGGAGTCTGGAGTGGTTGAACAGCCGCTCAGCTTCTATATCCTGTGCCGATTGCTATACGCTTTAATTACAGGCTGCGATTACTGTGCCACACAGGAGTTTATGACAGGCCACTCCATGCGGCCTGCGGTAATTCAAAATGGCGGTGAAAATTTAAAGCGGTGCTACGATGGCAGCGCTATCTGCCGGAGCATTCGTCAATACCAGAAAGATCCCGCAGCCTTTAGTGGAAATCCGATCAATGCCCTGCGCAATCAATTATTTTTAGAAACTGAGCAGAACTTGCTGGCCCGGCGAGATGCCCATATATATTACCTGGAAGCACCTACGGGGGCTGGAAAAACCAATATGGCTATCAACCTTGCCCTGCGTGTTTTGGAGATGGATTCCAAGATAAATAATGTCTTTTACATTTTCCCCTTTAATACCCTGGTGGAACAGACCAGAAAAACCATGCATCCTTTTTTTGGTGATCAATTGGTGGTAATCAACTCCATCACGCCGGTTGTGATGGGTAGAGACGACCGCAAAGATAATTATGAGGTGGCCTGGCTGGATCATATTTTTAACAATTATCCAATTGTCTTGACTTCTCATATTAACTTTTTCAATGCTTTGTTTGGCTGTGGGCGTGAGCAGTGCTTTCCTTTGCTCAAACTATGCAACAGTGTGGTGATCCTTGATGAAATCCAAAGTTATAAAAATAGCATTTGGCGGGAGATAATTAGTTTCCTGCAGAGTTATGCTCAACAGCTGCACATTAAAATCATCATGATGTCGGCTACGCTGCCGCAGCTGGATCAAATGCTTAGGACGGTGGACGCACAATTTGCCACACTGGTGGAAGATCCGCAAAGGTATTACAGGCACCCGCTCTTCCAAGGAAGAGTTCGGCTGGATTTTTCTCTGTTGGAAAAAGGGAAGATTACTCTGGAGGAATTGAAAGAAGAAGTTTTGCGTTTCCAGGGTAAACGAGTACTGGTGGAATTCATCAAGAAAAGGACAGCCAGGGAATTTTACGAGCTTTGCAAAGAAGCGTGTAATGTTGTTTTGCTTACGGGTGACGACAATGTTGCCAGGAGGGATCAGGTCATCCGGCGGATCGACAGCGGTGAGAAACTGATTCTCATCGCCACTCAGGTCATCGAAGCAGGTGTCAACATTGATATGGAAACCGGTTTTAAAGATATCTCTCTTCCCGATGCCGAAGAACAATTTTTGGGAAGGATCAATAGGTCATGTCTGAATGTCGGAGGTGCTGTTGCTTACTTTTTTGATTTGGATGATGCATCGTTTATTTACAGGGGGGATGCCAGGCTGAGCTATTCTATCCAGGATCCTGCCATACGGCAAAATCTTCAGAAAAAACAATTTGGCGAAATTTACGTCCGGGTTTTTTCAGATCTAATTGCTCAAACAAGTAAAGCCAATGAGAAAAACCTGGCTAATCTTGATGAGAATTGTGCACAGTTTAATTGTAAGAAAATAGAAGAGCAAATGCGCTTAATTGATCGTAACTGGCAGCTTTTTATCCCTTATGTCTGGGAGGACTTGGACGGATATCAGGTGTGGGAGGAATTCAAGGCTTTAAGCGGCAATCGGGAAATGGGCTACGCTCAGCGTATGGTGGAGTATTCCAGATTGGCACTAAAAATGTCCTACTTTACCTTTTCGGTATTCCGGGACAAAATTCCCGCCGGTGCCGAGGAATATGGCGGCTATTATTTTATTGATGGCGGGG